>VFQN01003006.1_pt1 | contig 24978 bp, 27 predicted proteins | sample 3512371 | NCBI WGS metagenome assembly VFQN01 (sample SAMN10412370, study PRJNA504923) | tailings metagenome | isolation source: Replicate 2 from Balatoc abandoned mine | place: Philippines: Itogon, Benguet | collected 2017-08-28 | reverse complement strand
AGCTCGAGCTGTCGGTGCGTTCGGCGAACTGCCTGAAGAACGACAACATCGTCTACATCGGCGACCTCATCCAGAAGACCGAGGCGGAGATGCTTCGGACGCCGAACTTCGGCAGGAAGTCGCTCAACGAGATCAAGGAAGTGCTGGCCGCGATGGGTCTCCACCTCGGCATGGAAGTGCCGAACTGGCCGCCGGACAACATCGAGGACCTCGCCAAGCGCTTCGAGGACCAGTACTGAGAATTCGGAAGGCGCTGTGGACGTCAGTCCATGGCGCCATGCCGTGAGACCAAGGGAGAGGCCAAAGAACCTCCCCGCCAACAACTGTAAGGAGAAGACCACATGCGACACGGAAAGTCCGGGCGCAAGTTCAGCCGCGACAGTGGCCACCGCCAGGCGATGTTCTCGAACATGGCCGCCGCCCTCATCAAGCACGAGCAGATCGTCACCACGCTGCCGAAGGCCAAGGACCTGAAGCGCGTCGTCGACAAGTACATCACCCTTGCCAAGAAGGGCGACATGAACTCGCGCCGCCTAGCCGCCGCCCGGCTCCGCGACGACGAGCAGGTCAAGAAGCTCTTCGACGTCCTCGCCCCCCGCTACAAGGGCCGCAACGGCGGCTACACGCGCGTGCTCAAGGCCGGCTTCCGCTACGGCGACAGCGCGCCACGCGCTGTCATCGAGCTCGTCGATCGCGACGAGAGCGTAAAGGGTCGCGAGGATCGCGAGCGCCATGCGGCCCAGGTCGCCGCAGAAGGCGACTCGGCGGGCTGAGGCTCTGGCCATATCCCGAGTTTCAAGAGCGCGGCTGCTCCGGCGGTCGCGCTTTTTTGCTTTTAACGGGCGTTGCAGCTTCGCGCCTGCGGCGCGAGTGGGCTGCCGCCCACACCCGCTCGGGAGGGACGCCGTCCCGAACCCTCCCGTTTCTATGAAATTCTAGAAGAGCTTCAAACCCGGCGGGATCGGCAGACCGCCGGTCACTTCCTGCATCTTCTTCTGCATCTCGCCTTCGACCTTCGACTTCGCGTCCTGGAACGCCGCCATCACCAGGTCCTCGACCATCTCGGCGTCGTCGGGTTTCAGCAGGCTCGGGTCGATCTTGACGCCGCGCACCTCGCCCTTCCCGTTGAGCGTGATCGTCACCATCCCGGCGCCAGACTGCCCGCTCACCTCGAGCGCGGACAGCTCCTCCTGCATCCGCTGCATCCGGCCCTGGAGCTCCTGGACCTGCTTCATCATGTCGAACGGGTTCTTCATCGCGCTTCCTCTCGAACAGGTGTCATCCAGCATATGGGGATGCTGCGGCGTTCAGCCTACCGCGCTGTCATCGGTGTCGCTGGCGTCGTCGCCACCCGCATCCGACGGCCGCGAGATCGGCTTGACGCTCGCGATCTTGGCATCAGGGAACTGCTCGAACACCGCACGCACCGACGGGTGCTGCTTCAAGGCCTCGATCTCGGCCGCCTCGCGTTGACGCTGCTGCTCGCCGAGCGGCAAATCGCCCGGTCGGCGGCTCACCGCGATCGTCCACCGACGCGCCGTCCAGCGGTTCAGCTTCTCGCGCAGCTCGTTGGCGATCTCGGGTGGCGCGTTGGCGAGGAGATGCAGCTCGATCGACGCCGGCGCCTCGAACTTGACGAGGCTGACGTGCTCCTCGAGGTGGACTTTCAGGCGCGCGTCGCGCTTGCGGCCGATCAGCGCGACCACGTCGACAAACGAGGTGAGCACGATGTCCTCGGGACGCTCGACGACCGAGGGGCCGATGTCGGCTTCGGTGCCGTCGTCGTCCTCGGGTGGCTCGCCTGCGGGCGCGCCGAACGCCGCATCGAAGCTCTCACCGACCGGCGGCGCGAAGCGGCCGTCGTCGTCGTCGTTGTCATCGCCCTCAGCGGCCGGCGCAGGGGCTGTCGCCTGCTCGCGCCCGCGCGCCTCGACCTTGCCGGCTGCCCGCGTCTCTGCACTCGGCTTAGCACCCGACCGCGGCGCCATCGGCGCGCCGCCGAGCGCGCGGATGATCTCATCCGGAGACGGCAGGTCCGCCGTATGCGCGATCCGCACCACCACCATCTCGGCTGCGGCGCGCACGTTCGGCGCTTTGCCCGCCTCGTCGATGCCCTTCAGCAGCATCTGCCACACCCGCGCCAGCAGCGGGATCGACAGGCGTTCGGCGAGACCCTTGGCGCGCCGCAACTCCTCGCCCGACAGAACCTCGCTGTCGGACGCGGCGCCGGCAACCTTGATGCGCGTCGCGGCGTGGATGGCTTCCGCGAGATCACCAAGCATCTCGAGCGGGTCGGCGCCATCGCGGTAGAGCCCGTCGAGCGCGCCGAGCGCCTCCGCGGTGCGCCCGCCGAGCATGTGCTCGATGAGATCGAAGATGCGGCCGCGATCGGCGAGGCCGAGCATCGCGCGCACGGCGACGCCGGTCACCGCGCCCTCACCCATGGCGATGGCCTGATCGAGGATCGACAAGCCATCGCGGACGGAGCCTTCGGCTGCACGCGCGATCAGCAACGTCGCATCGTCCTCGACAGTCGCGCCTTCCTTGCCGGCGATCTTGCGGAAATGCTCGGCCAGTACCGGCACCTCGACGCGGCGCAGGTCGAACCGCTGGCAACGCGACAGCACCGTCACCGGCACCTTGCGCACCTCGGTCGTCGCGAAAATGAACTTCACATGCGGCGGCGGTTCCTCGAGCGTTTTCAGGAGCGCGTTGAACGCCCCCTTCGACAGCATGTGAACCTCGTCGATGATGAACACCTTGTAGCGCGCCGACATTGGCCGGTAGCGCGCGCTCTCGATGATCTCGCGCACATTGTCGACGCCGGTGTTCGAGGCCGCGTCGATCTCGACGACATCGGGATGGCGGCTCTGGATGATCGCCTCGCAGTGCGCGCCATAGCCATCCATCTCGACGGTCGGACGGTCGGGCAGGCCCGGCTTCACGTAGTTGAGCGCGCGGGCGAGGATGCGCGCCGTTGTCGTCTTGCCGACCCCGCGGACGCCGGTCAGCATATACCCCTGCGCGATACGGTCCGCCGCGAAAGCGTTACGCAGCGTCGTGACCATGGCCTCCTGGCCGATCAGGTCATCGAAGGTTTCGGGGCGATACTTGCGGGCGAGGACGACATAGCCGCTGTCGGCGACCTTGCCGGGAGGCCGCGCCTCGTCGCCGAACAGCGACGGGCCATCATCGATCTCGTGACTTTCCGGCGCATCCCGGTCCTCGGGGACAGGCGTCCCCTCGTCATCGTCACCCGGGGTTTTCCTTCGCGCCATACCCGCTCGCTGTCCTTGCCGTCGCACGCTGGCCGGCAAAGCGGACGCATACGACCCGAAGAGTGAGTAAGGAGACCGGCAGACGACCCGAATCCTGATCGTTAGGGCTGCTTCCTTCCGGACCTGACCCGGTTGGCGAGGGATCCGCCCGCCGCCAGCCTCCCGCGCGCGTTATCACACGATCGTCCACCCGCTGCAACCGCCCCGCCACGTCCCCCACGCGCCCTTTCGTCTCGGGGTTGAACGCTGAATTGTCTGACTTGACGCCGCGCCGTGGTCCGCTATGCCGACCGCCGGGCGGGTAGGGATGGGGCGAGGCCGGAATGGACGGGATCGAGTTCGCATTGCGCGTTGTTGGCGCGTTCTACACGTTTGCCGGCCTCGTCGCGGCGCGTGCGGCATTGACATCCAATCTGCTCGACAGGGCCATCAGTGCGATCTCGATGAAGCCCCCCGACCGGGTCGACACCCACCTGACGATCTGGCTCGTCAGCCAGTCAGTGGTGATCCTGGCCGGCGGCATCAGTCTGATGCTGCTGCTAGCACCGGCGGCGTGGCTGTTCGTGGCCGCGCTGATCGGCCAGGCCCTCTATTTCTCGGTTCTCGCCCCCTTCTACTTCGACGCCGTAGACCCGCCCGATCCGGTCGGGCGACGCCGCTCCATCAACGCCTTCGTGATCTATTGCGCGAGCACGGCCTTCGTCGTGTGGGCCGCCTACGCGGGACGGCTGATCCCGCTCGCCAACGCCTCCGGCTTCCTGCTCGGCGCCGGCATCGCCGCGATCGCGCTCCATATTGGCTACATCGCGCGGCACATGCTGTGGGCGCCGAAACGGCAGAGCGCGTTCGGCGGTTTCGATGGCGACGACGAGACAGACGCAACCGATCATACGGGCACCGACGTATCCGACTCGCGCCGCTTCAAGATCATGGCGGATTACGGCTGTTATCCGCTCTGGGCCATGGATGAGGGAAAGATCGGAAACTTTGCACCCAACCACCTCGGCGTTTCCCTGGAGTTGGAAAACGACCTGTGGGCTTGGGCGAGCGAGTTCGACATGTCGCTCGACGCCGACGATCCTGCTACCAGCCGCTGGTCGGAGGAGCGTCGCCGCGCGCATGTCGAGCAGGGGATGGTGCTCGCGCGTCGCGTGAAGGGAGAGTTGCCTGATCGCGAGGTGTTTGTGCACGACACGAACGGCGATCTCGTCGAGGTCGATGTAGCCACTTCCTGACATTCGCGCTTGACGCCGCCCCTCACCCCGACCCTTTCCCCATTGAAGTTAATGAGGAGAGGGAGAAGTGGGGTATGCCACGCCTTGCCTTGATAGCGGCCGAAGGCCGCGAGGCAAGAACTCCAACCGGCGAGGCAGTGCTGTGTCCGCAGTAGAGGTCGCACCGGAAGTGCGCCTCTGGCGCAGGCCGTTGCGGACCGCGGCAAGAAAAAGCTGATAGCGGCCGAAGGCCGAGAGCTAGGAATGCGACCGCGAGGCGGCGGCCGCCGCGCCAGTAGCCGAAGGCGTTGGCGTCGGCGGAGCACTAGAACGCGTACTCTCCAAAAACGCGGCTGATATCGCCTTTCCACGGGCCCTCATAAGACTCGAGAAGCTGCTCGGCGATCGTGCGGCCAGAGGCGACGATCTCCTCGATCGGCGCCAGATACTCGCGCTCGTCCAGCCCCAGCGCATTTTTTCGCGCCCGCGCCATCAGCCCACCGCGCGAGATCGCCATCGCCTCGCGCGCGATGTCCAGCGCTTTGCCGTTGCGGAACGGCGTCTTCAACGCAAGACGCGGCACGCCGTCACGCAGTGCCTGCCGCTCCTCCGCCGTCCAGTCCTTGACGAGCGACCACGCCGCCTCGAGCGCCGCGTCGTCGTACAACAGCCCGACCCAGAATGCCGGTAGCGCGCAGATGCGGCGCCACCGTCCGCCGTCGGCGCCGCGCATCTCGAGGAAGCGCTTCATGCGCACCTCGGGGAAAAGCGTCGTCATGTGGTCGGACCAGTCGTCGATGGTCGGCCGCTCGCCCGGCAGTGCCGCGAGCTTGCCTTCGAGAAAATCGCGGAAAGAAGCACCTGCCACATCGATGTACTGGCCCTCGCGATAGACGAAATACATCGGCACATCGAGCGCATACTCGGCATAGCGCTCGAAGCCCATGCCCGGCTCGAACACGAACGGCAGCATTCCTGTGCGCCGCTTGTCAGTGTCGCGCCACACCTCGCTGCGCATGGAGAGGAAGCCGTTCGGTTTGCCTTCGGTGAAGGGCGAAGCGGCGAAGATCGCCGTCGCGATCGGCTGCAGCGCCAGCGACACGCGCAGCTTCTTGACCATGTCCGCCTCGCTGCCGAAGTCCAGGTTCACCTGGATGGTGGCAGTGCGGTACATCATGTCGAGGCCGCCCTTGCCGACCTGCGGCATGTAGCGGGTCATCACTGCGTAGCGGCGCTTGGGCATCCGCGGCGTCTCTTCGCGCGTCCATGTCGGCGAAAAGCCGAGGCCGAGAAAGCCGACGCCGAGATCCTTGCCGATTGCGCTCACCTGATCGAGATGCTCGTGCGTCTCGGCGGCCACCTCGTGCATATTCTCGAGCGGTGCGCCGGAGAGTTCGAACTGGCCGCCCGGCTCGAGCGACACCGTTGCCGGCGGCTCGCCATCGGGGCGCTTCAGCGCGATGATGTTGTCGCCCTCGGTGATCGCCTGCCAGCCGTAGCGCGCGATCAGCATCTCGAGAATCGCACGGATGCCGCGCGGCCCTTCGTAGGGCACCGGGCTCAGGTCATCGGTGTGGAAGACGATCTTCTCGTGCTCGGTCCCGATCCGCCATTGCTCGGCCGGCTTGCACCCGGCTGCGATCCAATCGACGAGTTCGGTGCGGGAGCGCACGGTCGGCGACGGCGCCCCGTCCTGCCTGGTGGACATCGACGTTTCCTCATGATCATGGCCGGCGGCGCCCGCTGTTCGCGAGCGGAGGCGCGGCGCGTTGCCGTCTTATGACCGACCCGAGGGCACGGAAACAAGGGCTCAATTCGGCCCTCCGCTCCCTGCCCGCGAGCTAGCATAGTCCGGAGCGAGGCTCGAACGCGAGTCGAGGCCCCGATTTGCCGCCGGTACCGCGTTGCAGCCGCGTCCTCAACGCAGACGGGCGCCCGCAGGCGCCCGTCATCGATGCATGTCAGGTTCGCGTCATTCGCGCGGGGCAGGAGCGCCGCGGTTCTGCTGCGGGCTCAATAACGGTATTGGTCGGCCTTGAACGGCCCCGCCTGGGCCACGCCGATGTAATCGGCCTGATCCTTCGACAGCTTGGTCAGCTTGGCACCGACCTTGGCGAGGTGGAGCATGGCGACCTTTTCGTCGAGATGCTTCGGCAGCACGTACACTTCCTTCTTGTACTTGCCGTCCTTGTTGTTGGCGAACAGCTCGATCTGGGCCAGCGTCTGATTGGTAAACGACGCTGACATGACGAACGACGGGTGCCCCATCGCGTTGCCGAGGTTCACGAGGCGACCCTGGCTCAGCAGGATGATGCGGTTGCCACCAGGGAACTGGATTTCATCGACCTGGTCCTTGATGTTCGTCCACTTGAAGTTCTTGAGGCCCGCGACCTGGATCTCGTTGTCGAAGTGACCGATGTTGCAGACGATCGCCCGGTCCTTCATCGCCTTCATGTGCTCGACGGTGATGATGTCCTTGTTGCCGGTCGCAGTCACGTAGATGTCGGCGCGCGGCAACGCATCCTCGATCGTCACGACCTCGTAGCCTTCCATCGCCGCCTGCAGTGCGCAGATCGGATCGATCTCGGAGACGAGGACGCGGCAACCGGCCTGACGCAGCGATGCCGCCGAGCCCTTGCCGACATCGCCGTAACCGGCGACGAACGCGACCTTGCCCGACATCATGACGTCGGTGCCGCGGCGGATGCCGTCGACGAGGGATTCACGGCAGCCGTAGAGGTTGTCGAACTTCGACTTGGTCACGCTATCGTTGACGTTGATCGCGGGCCACAGCAGCGTGCCGGCCTTCTGCATCTCGTAGAGGCGATGGACGCCCGTCGTCGTCTCCTCCGAGACGCCTTTGACGGATTTCGCGATCTCGCCGAACCAGCCCTTGGGCTTCTCCTTCAGGCAGCGCTTGATTAGCGCGAAAAGGATCTCTTCTTCCTCGGATCCGCCCTTGTCGAGAAACGCGGTGTCGCCCTTCTCGGCGCGCACGCCAAGATGGATGAAGAGCGTGGCGTCGCCGCCGTCATCGAGGATCATGTTTGGGTAGCCGCCGCCGTGCCAGTCGAACAACTTGGCGGTGTAGTCCCAATACTCTTCCAAAGTCTCGCCCTTGATCGCGAACACGGGCGTGCCGGCTGCGGCGATCGCGGCGGCGGCGTGGTCCTGCGTCGAATAGATGTTGCAGGAAACCCAGCGCACGTCGGCGCCGAGCGCCTTCAGCGTCTCGATGAGGACGCCGGTCTGGATCGTCATGTGCAGCGAGCCGGCAATGCGCGCCCCCTTGAGCGGCTGCTTCGGGCCGTACTCGGCGCGCGTCGCCATCAGGCCCGGCATCTCGCTCTCGGCAATGGAGAGTTCCTTGCGGCCGAACTCAGCGAGGCCGATATCCTTGACGATGTAATCCTTGGTGCTCATGGGGCGCCTTTCTCGAGCTTGTCGTTGCCAAAAGTCCGGCAGCGGCGCGGCACGCATTCTCGTGCAGGCGCCCGGACGGGAATGGACGGCGGTTGTATAGCGGTACCGCGGGCGCCCCGCAACACGGATATAAAGGAATCTTTATGTCCTTGTGGGCACGCGCTTGACGCGCAGCGCCGGGCGCGGGACGCTGAGAGACGCGAACGCGACCTAATGCATTGAAATGATTAAGAGGATGACGTGATCGCCTTTGACGCCGCGAAACCGCTGCTCGTCTTCGGCGGGCCGTACTCGAACCTCGAGGCCACGGTCGCGATGCGACGGCGTGCGGAGGTACTAGGAATTCCCCCCGGCAATACGATCTGCACCGGCGATGTCGTCGCCCTACTGCGCGGCACCCGAGGAAACCGCCCGGCTGGTAGCCGACTGGGGCTGCAACGTCATCCAGGGCAACTGCGAGCAGCAGCTCGCGGTCGGCGCCGAGGACTGCGCCTGCAATTTCGAGGACGGCACCGAGTGCGCCGCCCTCGCCAAGGGATGGTATCCATTCGCCAATGCCCGCATGAGCGACGAGATGCGCGCCTGGATGGCCGGACTGCCTGAGACGCTGCGTTTCAGCTACGGCGGGCACTCGTTCCGCGTCGTCCACGGCGGCACCGACGTCGTCGACCGGTGGGTGTTCCAGTCGGAGCGCGTCGTGCTCGCGGAGGAGATGGCGCGCGCGGCAGCCGACATCGTCATCGCCGGGCACATGGGACTTCCATGTATCGCCCGCGTCGGCGAGCGCGTTTGGTTCAACCCCGGGGTGATCGGGATGCCGGCGAACGACGGCACCCCGGACGTCTGGTACGGCCTGATCCGCACCGTCGATGACGGCCTCCTGCTCTCGACGCACCGCCTCGCCTACGACCATAACGCCGCCGCCGCTGCGATGCGCCGCCACGGCCACGCCAACGGCTATGCGCGCACCCTGATCACCGGTTTGTGGCCGAGCCTCGACATCTTCCCGCCCGCCGAGCGCGAGGCGACCGGCAAGCGCATCCGAGCGAGGACGCTGCGGGTTGGCGAGCGCGCGATGGCAAGCGTCCCTTAGACAGCTACGCGAGTTGCGCCTCCGCCCCGCCGTTCCAGGTTTATGGAGATGGGTGGGGCCGAAGGCCGCAAGATGAAAAACCCGACCGGCGAGACAGTGCCGCGGCCGCGGTAGCCGTCGCACCGAAGGCGCGACTCCGGCGCAGGCCGTCGCGGACCGCGGAAAATAAAGACGGTCTACTTTTTCTTCTTGCCCTTGGTCGTCGCCGCCTTCACCGCCGGCTTGCGCTCGGGCAGCGGCACTGTCGCGGCGACTTCCGTGCCGGGCACCGTCACCGCGCTGCATTCGACCTCGCCGGTCTTCGCCCATCTCGCTACGTCGGCGCGCATCTGCTCGGCCATCGCCTCGGGAATGCGGCGGTTCTCCATCTCGAGCTTCGAGCCGTCGGCCTCCTTGGCGACGGTGACGACAAACACCTTGCCGCCGCGTGCGTTCGGCTGGTCCGGCGCGCGCACGTGTACCGAGACCTCGGCCGCACCGCCATCGGCCTCCGACGCCGCTTCGCCATCGAAGGCATAGCCCTTCACGAGTGGCTTGCCGGGACCGAACCAGCACGTCTTGGCGCCGCGGGCGACGCGCGCGTAGATCTCGTGGGTACTTTCGCCGTGGCTGCTGGTGTGCGGGGTGACGGCGACCGCCTTCGGCAGGCTGGGCAGGCTCGGCAGCGCCGGCACACTCGCGGTGTTCAACAGCTCGGTCGTACTGCCGCAGGCACCGAGCGCGAGCGGGACGAGGCAGGCCGTAAGGATCACCCGCAACCTCGGGCGCCGCGATCGTCCTGCATTCCCGTCCAACAATCCGCGTTGCAAGCGGTAGTCCCCCTGTCGCATCCGTGTATCGCGCCCGTCCCTTCCGGGCCCGAATCTCCGACATCGGCCGCGGACGATCCCAAAGCCGGCGCCAACTGGCAAGAGACCGGTCGCCGCTGTAGATAACGTCCCCCGCACCGCCATTTTGGCGATACCGCCGTATCTGGGCCATGGCGTGACATGATCTCGACAGCCGCACCCCCGTGGCGTAAGCCGGATCCGATCAAACACGCCGCGCCAGGGAGTGAGCCATGTCGTTCAAGTGTCTGCTGCTGACGAAGGGGGACAAGGGCACTGTTGCCGCCTGGACCGACCTGACCGAGGCCGACCTGATGGACGGCGACGTCACCGTCCGCGTGTCGCACTCAACGCTCAACTATAAGGACGGACTGGCGATCACCGGCAAGGCGCCGGTAGTGCGCCGCTGGCCGATGATTCCCGGCATCGACTTCGCCGGTGTCGTCACGGCGACGTCGAACCCCAGCTACAAGGTCGGCGACGCAGTGGTCCTCAACGGCTGGGGCGTCGGCGAAACCCATCTCGGCGGCTATGCGCAAGTCGCGCGCGTGAAGGGTGAGTGGCTGGTGCCGCTCCCCGCCGCGTTCACGCCGGCTCGTGCGATGGCGATCGGCACCGCCGGCTACACCGCCATGCTGTGCGTGCTCGCGCTCGAGCACAACGGCATCACGCCTGACCGCGGTCCGGTGCTGGTGACAGGCGCGGCCGGCGGCGTCGGCTCGGTGGCCGTCGCGCTGCTGGCGAAGATCGGCTACACGGTCATTGCGTCGACAGGGCGCGCTGCCGAAGCCGATTACCTCAAAGGCCTTGGCGCCAGCGAAATCATCGATCGCGCCGAGCTTTCGGGCCCTGCGCGGCCGATGGCCAAGGAGCGGTGGGCGGGCGCCGTCGATGCGGTGGGCTCGCACACGCTCGCGAATGCGATCTCGATGACCAAGTACGGCGGCTGCGTCGCCGCCTGCGGCCTCGCGCAGGGCATGGACCTGCCATCGTCGGTGGCCCCGTTCATCCTGCGCGGCGTGACGCTTGCCGGAGTTGATAGCGTGATGGCACCGCGGGCGAAGCGGCTGGAGGCATGGTCGCGGCTCGCGCACGACCTCGACGTCGCCAGGCTCGATGCGGTGACGGTGACGCGGCCGGTCACCGATGCGGTAGCGCTGGCGCCGGAGATCCTCGCAGGCCACGTGCGCGGCCGCGTGGTGTTCGAGATCGGGTAGGCTCGGTCGCCGCCTACTTCGCGCGCGCGCCGAATGTGACCGAGCGATGGCCGAAGAAGCTGAAGATAGCGCCGCTCGCGATACCGATGAGGTGGGCGGCGGCGCCGGCCATCACTATCGCGAGCTCTGTCAGCAGGAGCAGTTCGCGCACACCAATCGACACGACGAACATGATCAACTGGCTGACGAAGTTCACCGCCACGAAGTCTCGGATCTTCAGGACTAACGGGCGCGGCGAGCCGGGGAACACCCAGCGGTCGTAGAGGAGATATCCGCAGATCATCCCGATCACCATCGCACCGAGAACGGCGGCGGCGAACGGCATCACGAGCTCGAGCGGGAACCGCGCTACCCAGTTGACCAGCGATGCGATCGTCCCCGCGATCAGGAACCGGCCCTGCGGCCCTCGCAGCATGTCCAAAATCATCTGGCGGTCCTTCTTAGTCGGGCGCGGCGCGCTCAGGCGCCGGCGATCCAGGTCCACACCGCCGGCCAGCCCTTGGGCCCGATCATGAAACCCATGTTCACGACGAACAGCAACACGCACAGCACGGCAAGCAGCGCCTTTTTCGCCGGCAGGCGCGATGCTGCGAATGGCACGAGGATGAGCAGCCAATGGGGCAGCGTCACCGCCGGGCTAAAGAGCAGCGCTTCATTCGGCACGAAGACGAAGAAGAACATCGCCCGCAAGATCGCATAGGCAGCAATCGGCAGCAGGAGACCGTCGGCGGGACCGAAGCTCTTGGCCTGCGCGCCCGAAGCCAGGCCGACGACGATCATTGCCCCGATGAGGCCTACCGTTACTGTCGCGATCGGCGAAGGGCCATACGCCATCACGCTGGGCTCGAAGTAGCCACCGGCCTGCGGCCACCACAGCGCGTACGGAGTCGGCGAGACGAGATTGAAGAAGAACCAGTTGGCGACGAAATCGTGAAACCTCGCCGGGTTGTACGTGAACCGCGCGAAGTAGGCCCAGAACAGCGCGAAGTGCGATTGCTCCTGCGAGGCGGCGCTTCGCGGAACGACGCCGCCGTTGACGACGAGCTCGAGCACCAGCAGCATGGCCAGCACCACCGCCACCTGGATCGCGATCCAGCGGGCTCGCGACCAGGTGAGCCCGCGCAGCAGCGCATCGACCGCGGGAATGGCGATCAGGAAACCGGCGACGACCTCGTTGAAGCTGGCGACCGCCAGTATGGCATTGAGCCCGATGGTCCGCGGCGTGTTCCAGTCGTCCCGATAGCGAAGGTAGACGGCGATATACAGCGCCGACAGGGACGCAGTGAGGATCTTCGATTCCGGGATGGCGGCGAAGTACCAGACGCCGAGCGAGCTGGCGTAGATCGCGCCGGCGAGCAGGCCGTAACCACGCGGCAGCAACACCCTGAAGGTCATGATCGCCGCCAGGACGCCGAGTGCGCCGACGGCTGCGAACATGAACTTCAGGATCACATGCGGCGCGATCCAGCCTTCGATGGGCGCGAAGAGCTTCATCCATCCAAGGCCGAGGATGACCGTCGACGGGTGGAAGCGGGCGGCCGTGTTGTCATAGATGTGCTGCGCGAGCACCTCGTAGTAGTCCGGATCGGCGCCGAAGTGGGCGTTGCCATCGCGCGAGTCGAGGTAGAGTGCCGTCAGCAGATAGACCGCGAACGCCGCGCCGACGACAAGAAGCGTCTGAAGGTTCAGGACCCGCTCGCGGACATCCCACGTCGCGGTCTCGACTAGCGGCCGGGGCTCGAAGGTCAACGCCCCCCGGGGCACCATATCGTGCATTCGTTCCACCCGTTGAGCCTGCGCCGGGACCTAAAGCATCGCACCTCGAATGATGACGCGAGACTGCCGCCGCGCCGACCATGGTCGCGGAAATATGAACGCTGCCCGAATGAGGGCGCCAACCAAATAGTGATCCGGCCTCGATAATCCATTTCTAAAGAACGTGTTGCAATGTCGCACTAGGGGTCGGGGTGGCGCGATCGGCCCCACGGCGTGATGGCGAGGTCCGCGCAAGGAAATCGCGGCACTCTCCCGATGCGCCGCCATCTGCGGCCGGGGACCCATGCCACCCGGCGCCAACCGAAGAACGTCAGCCGAACGACCATGCAACAGGCCTATCTCGACGCCATCAAATCGTTCGAGGGTTTCACGCCCAAGGCCACGTGGGACTACGCACAGCATTCCAATGGCTACGGCACCAAGGCCCTCTTTCCGGGCGAGGCCATCGATGCTGCCGAGGCCGAGCGCCGGTTCCAGGCGGAGATCGCTATCGCCCGCGGCATCGTCGAAAAGCACGCCGCCGGCTGGGACGAGGGAACCAAGGCGGCGCTCACCTCGCTGACCTTCAATGCCGGCACTCGCTGGATCTCGAGTGGCCTCGGCGAGGCGGTGCGCAGCGGCGATATCGAGGGCGTGCGCGAGCGGTTCGTGCAGTATTCCAAGGCTGGCGGCGAAGTATTGCCCGGCCTCGTCAAGCGCCGGCTGGCCGAACTCGACTGGATCGGCGCCGGTGTTCAGGGCGCGCAGGGAGCGGCCGTGGCGACGACTGCGACTTCCCCGACGGCGGTTGCATTGGCAGCGCCAGCGTCGCCAGCGGGGCACGCGACTGCAGCCGTAGCGGACCTGGGCGACGCCCTCGTCTCGTCAGGCTCCAGCGAGCCAACCGACCCGCGCGGACCGCAGCTTCAATCGCTTCTGATCACGCTTCTGTTCGACTTGCAGATGCGCGGGGCTGCCTCGGCCGCCGGGGACAACCGCGCGAACGGTCAGGACCACGGCGTCTAATGCCCCATTTCGAGACGCCCTAAATCGCGAATTAACCAAGCGATTTCAATTAGCTCTGCCTTAGCGGTTTTTAAGCCGGCGGCCGCCATGATCGCCGCCATGATCGATGAGAGAACATACAGCCGAATCGTGGAACGTCTTGCCCAGCTAGAAGCCTGGCTGGAGGAAGCCGCGCCCTATGCGCAGTTCGACCAGCGCCACCTCGAGGCTCACACGCCCGAGCAGGCCTACTGGCATCTCGGCTATCACCGGGCGCTGAGTGACGTCGTCGGCCTGATCAACGATGAAACTGGAGACAGCGCGGGCACTGCCAGTCCGTCCCCGCCGGCCGGCTCGGATGAATGAAGTTCGACGGCGGGCTGAAGTCGTGGAACAGTTCGCACTCGCGCTCGAATGCAGTTCGCGCGTCGCGAATAACGGCGAACTTGAACATCACGCTTGAGCCGATCAGCTCGCACAGCCGCGCGCGCATATCATAGTCGTCGCGGCCGACGCTCTGGACGCGGAAGCGGCCCGCGCGATCGACATAACCGAGCGTAAAAATACCGCTTCGCGCCGTGGGCAGCACACGCTCGAGGCTGTCGAACGACAGGTCGTAGGGACCGTTCATATTTGGTCTCATCCCGCGCCCTCCTTCACCTGCTGGCAGCGGACCGCTTCGTGGGCGAGGAAGTTGAGGTTCTCGACGAAGACCTGGACGATCGCGGCTCGCCCGATGCGCGCGTTCGCCTTTTCAACGACACGGCCGACGAGCGCCTCGACTCCAATCGGCTTGAGAGAGGTGAAATCCAGCGTCTCCTCCTCGTAGACGGACCTGAAGATCGCCTCGTTCACGTAGAGGATCAGCGCGTCCTTGTTCTTCGACGCCTCTGGGGCGGCGGTCGAGAAGGAGATGCGGCCGAGCACATAGCCTTGGATCTTCCCGTCGCGGACGACCGGCACCGAGACCGGATCGAGCTTGATGATCGTCACCGGCTCGCTTGCCGGGTCCTTCTCACCCGAAGACATCGCCGCGGGAAGCTTCATCGCCGCATAGCTTCCGCCGAGCGTCGCAAGCACGACAACCAATCCCAGCAGCAGCATCCTCACCATGTCTTCGGTCCCCGGCGCGCGATCTCGCTCGAGTAGGTGCCGTCCGCGGTCGACTGCTCGATGGCGTCGCCGATAAGATTGGAGATCTCGTAGACGGCGTCCATGTGCCGGCGCAGCAGGCGCTCGTTGGCCGCGAGATCAAGCGCAAGCTTCTGCACCTTCTGGCGCACGGGCTCGGTCGGCACCTGACCCTGCGCGACCTGCATCAGCCTGCCGAGCTCGAGAGCGAGATGGCTTTTCCGCGCGACGAGGGCGCCGAAATCGGCGCTCTCCGGTCGCTTGATCTGCGCCTTCTCCTCCTCGAGCACTTCACCGATCCAGTCTGCAAGCTGGACGATGGCCTCCATGAGCTGCGTATTGACGGCCCCGCGCGGCTCCATTACCCCAGCCCGCGGCCGTCCCGGCTCCGTCCCTCTCGCACCCAGCATTTATCGTGTCCCTCCATCGCGACCCGGCTTGAGGCCGATGGCCATTGCCTGCATGGCCGCATTCGACCCCGTCGTCATTTCCTTGCCGGCGCCACCCACCGGCGCAGCGCCGGCAGCCGTCGCATCGCGCGCCGAAATTGCCGTCGCCGGCGATGGTGTGCCGGCCGCCTGATCGGGCACCAGCTTGAGTCGCCCGCTCGCGGCAATCTGATCGGCGAGCTTCTCGGCGAGCATCGCCTGCCACATCTTTCCGGCCGAGCCGGTGCCGAACAGCTTGGTGTTCTCCTTCGGCAGCATCGAGCCGATGAACACCTGCAGCGCGAACGCCTCGAACGATTTCCGCGCTTTCTCGGTACGCTTTGCTGCGGGGGCAGCAGCCGCTGCGGCGGTGTCCGATGTCGGGCTCGGATTGGCCAAAGCGGCTCCGCTGTCCGCGGCGGCGCGTGTCACCACCGTCTCGAACGACGGAATCTCGCTGGCACGGCGCACCGTCGTGACGAAGCCAGCTGCCGCCGCCGGCGCGGTCGTCGGCGCTGCTTCTGCAGTAGCGGCCAACCTCGCAATTGCCTGTAGATCGTTCGCCATCCGCCCGCTTGATCCGCGCCTTCGACATCGTGCCAAAGCGAATAGTGGCGCCTCGACCTTATGGCAGGCTTGTGAGACGGCGGCGAACGAACTGGTCGATCGCCTCCTCGAGCACGGCGGCGTTGCGCTCCCGCTCCTCCTCGGCGATCTCGTGACTGAGTTTCGCCTCCAGGCCCTTGACGCGACCACGCGCGGCCGCTGCGATCTCGACTTGCTGGTCCATCTCGGCGCCGAGTTCACCGGCCCGACGCTGCAGCTTCACCGCACGCGCGCTCACGAGCTCAGGGAAGACGCTGCCGACGACGTTCTCGTGGTTGAGGTATTCGCGTGTCACAGCCGCCGCCTTGCTCGCGTCGTCGCGCGCCCGCTCGAGCTCGCGCGCGACCCGCGCCTCCTGCTCGTAGAGGTGTTCGGTCAGCTTGATCAGGCGCTTCAGCCGCGCGATCTTTCGACGCTTCATGGGAGCACCCCTAGAGATTCGTCAGAACGGCACCGAATGAGCCGAAGAAGATCTTCAGCATTTCCGGCAGCATCAGATAGAGGAAGAACAATCCACCCATCAGCAGGAACGGCAGCGACACGAAGTACGAGGGCACCTGCGGGATGAGCTTGCCGAGAATGCCGAACAGCACGTTGACGAGCAGCGCGTAGACGATGAACGGCCCGCTGATCTGCAGCGCGAGGGTGAACGCGGCCCCGAGCGACGTCGCAATCATCTGGAGGCCGAACTGCGGCCTCGCCAGCACGCCCAGCGGAAAGGTGCCGTAGGAATCGAGCACGGTCTTGATGAGGAGTTGGTGGAGGTCCATCAGGAGGACGAGCAGCGTCGCGGTCACCGTGATGAGCATCGACAGCGACGTCCCGGGCTCGTCGGTGTCGACGCCGCCCGCCAGCGCGTTCAAGCCGATATAGTTCGCAATCCCATTCGCCATGAACTCGAGCGCCGCGACATAGATGCGGCAGACGAGCCCGATCACGGCACCGATGACGCACTCGGCGAAGACGAGCGGCAGCAGGAATGCACCGGGCCGCTTCGGCGTCGTGCCGTCGAGCACGACCGGCGCCATCGCCAGCGAAAGCGCGAGCGCCACATAGAGCCGCGCCCGCATCGGCACACGCGCACTGGAGAAGCCCGGCGCCAGCATCAGCGTAGTCCCGATCCGGCAGAGGATGAGGATGACGCCGACGGCATAGTCGTCGAATTCGAGCATTATCCAGCGATGCTGCCGAGCGCCTTGACCTGAATCCCACGAGCAATCTCCGCGTGCGAGAGCACGGGCAGTGTCGGGAACAGCCGCTCGATGACCATGCGCACGAACGGCCGCGCCTCGACGGAGGTGACGAGGACGAACTGCTCGCCCTTCTCGGTCTGCGCGGTGATCGCGCGCGAGGCATCCTTGCTGAAATCCTCGATCAGGCGCGGATCGATGTCGAACTCGATCACTTCGCCACGCTGGTCGCGGCGCAGGCTCTCGTGGAAGGCGAGATCCCAGCGGCTGCCTAGACGGAGCACCGACAGCGCCCCATCCTTGGCGAGATCGCCGCAGATCTGTTGCGCGATGCGCTGGCGCACGTGTTCGGTGACCTGCTCGGCGCGGCGCGAATGCGGCGCGATCTCCGCGATCGCTTCGAGGATGAGCTGCATGTTGCGGATGGACACCCGCTCCGCGAGCAGCATCTTGAGCACGGCCTGGATGCCCGAATAGGAGATGTGAGCCGGCCGGATCTCGTCGAGCAGACGCTTGTACTCGGGCGCCAGGCCATCGATCAGCACCTGCATGTCGCGATAGGAGAAGAGCTGCGCGAGATTGTTGCGGATGCCTTCGCTGAGATGGGTCAGAAGCACCGTCATGATGTCGACGGTCGCGAAACCTTCGCGCTTCACTTCCTTCGCGTACGATTCGGGTACCCAGATCGCCTTAAGGCCGAACGCCGGCTCGATCGTGTCGACGCCGCCGACCGTCGGCTTCGGTCCGTCGCCGACGATGACGAGAACATCACCGATCGGGAGCTCGTGGCTGCCGATCGCGGCGCCGTGGATGCGAATCTGGTAGCCGCGCGGCGACAGCGAGAAATCATCGGACAGGTTGATCTCTGGAACGACGAAGCCATACTGCTTGGCGAACTTTCGCCGCAGCTTGCCGACCCGCTGGGCCAGCTCGTCGTGCTTGCGCAGGAACTCGGCCGAGAGGCGCTGGCCGAAGACGATCTCGATCTCGCTGATCTTCAGCGCACCCTTGATCGACTGGCGGGATTCCTCCTCTTTGATTTGGGTCGCCTCGGCCGCGCGCGCATCCTCGGCGCGGCGCTGCTGGTCCCATTTGCGCGGGATCGCGATGCCGGCGACCGCGGCGATGATGCCGAGAATCGCGAACGGCACCATCGGCAGCCCCGGTCCGAGCGCCAGCAGCCCCATGGCGCCAGCGGTCATCATGAGGGCCTTGGGATGCTTGCCGACCTGGCCGAGCACGGCGGACTCGACAGAGCCATGCGTGCCACCCTTAGCGACCACGAGGCCGGCCGCAAGCGAGATGATGAGCGCCGGGATCTGCGTGACGAGACCATCGCCGACCGACAGCTTGGTGAAAACGTCGGCCGCTTCCGAAATCGGCATCCCGTGCCGGAACGTCGCGATGAGAATACCGCCGAACACGTTGACGGCGGTGATGATGATGCCCGCGATCGCGTCACCGCGCACGAACTTCGACGCACCGTCCATGGCGCCGAAGAACGAGCTTTCCTCCTCGAGCTCGCGCCGGCGCCGTTGTGCCTCGCGCTCGTCGATCAGGCCCGATGACAGGTCGGCGTCGATCGCCATCTGCTTGCCGGGGATGCCGTCGAGGGCGAATCGGGCGCCAACCTCGGCGATACGTGAGGCGCCCTTGGTGATGACGATGAAATTGACCGTCAGCAGGATCACGAAGACGACGACACCGATGACGAAGTCGCCGCCCATGACGAGTTTCGAGAACCCGGCGATCACGTAACCGGCGGAATGCTCGCCGTGCGCGCCATCGGTCAGAATGATTCGCGTCGTCGCGACGTTGAACGCGAGCCGCAGCATCGTGATGATCAGAAGGATCGTCGGAAACGAAGAGAACTCGAGTGGCCGCTTGACCCACAAGGCGACCATCAGAATCAGCACCGCGGCCGCGATGGAAAAGGCGAGTCCTATGTCGATCAGGATCGGCGGCAGCGGCAGAAACAGGACCGCCAGAATCAGGACGATGCCGGCCGCAAAGCCCATGTCCGACATACCGGCGAGGCGGCTGAGCGGTGCTCCCCCGGCTGCTTGTTGCGTCACGCTGATCCCCCGCCCGATTGTGCGATCGCCGTTCCCGCGTCGCTCAGAATCCCTTCTCCACGTGCAAGAAGGTCAACTGCGCAAATGAGAACACCGACGCTCCCATGAAGTGCGCGGAGAACATGGCGACGATGAAAATGGCCATGATCTTCGGCACGAACGTCAGTGTTATCTCCTGGACCTGGGTTAAAGCTTGCACGAGCGCAATGGCGACGCCGACGACCATGGCCGCCAGCACGCACGGCGCCGCGACCATGATCACGGTCCAGATCGCCGCCTGGACGAGCTCCATGGCATCAGCTTCGTTCACGACGTCGTCGACTCGGGGTCTGTAGGCGTCTGCGGCGGTGGCGTCGTCGTCTCGGCGATGATCAGGCCTTCGCCGACCAAGAACTCCTCGCCGCTGTCGAGCAGGACCATGACTCCGTCATTGACCACTTTGGCCGCAACCACGACGCCACCGAGCGACGTCATCGTGTCGACCACGGTCTTGCCGACAAGGCTCTCGGCGAGCGCCAAGTTCTGCGAGACCATCAGCGCCGACAGCTTCTCGTTCGTCTGGACCGACTTCTCGACCTGCGAGAACGTGGCGAGCTGCGCCACGTAGTCGCTCGACTTCATCGGCTCCATCGGATCCTGGTTCTTCATCTGCGCGATGAGGAGCGTGAGGAACGCGTTGTAGTCGAGTGTGTTGGTCGGCTTGGCCTCGGTCGTGGCCGATGTCGCCGCCGAGGCGGATTGTCTGCTTGCAACGCCCGTGACATCCATGCCGTGGCCTCCATTGAATGAGTGAATAGGGCGGCCCGCGTCAGGCGGCGGGCTCGGCCTCCAGGCTCTTGGTCGACTTCAGTATCTCGTCCTCGAGCGGGAACAGTGATCGAATCTTACGCAGCGCCTCGAACGAACGGCCCCGCTCCATCAGGCGCTTCACATCCATGAGTCCGTCGAGGACATCCTGATTCTTGAAGGCCATGATCAGCGCGTGATGCGACTGCTCGTACATCTGCCGGGCAATCGGCTCGCACTTCGGCTCCATCAGCATCGACTGCACGACGAAGTAGAGCTGGCGCAGCGGCGTGGTCGCCTGCTCCTGCTGAAGGATATGCCCTTCGATCAGGAACACGACCTCGTTCATCAGCTCGATCGTCACCTTGCGGTCGACCTTGATGACGCCGCCGTTGATGTAGACGCGCTCATTGGGTTTCAGGTGGACTTTCAGATGGCTTGTCACGTCAATCCATCCCTGATCGCCTTGGAGACCGCGATGATGTCCGTAAAATCCTGCGGCCCCTCGGTTCTCGCGCGCTCCAGCTCGCGCAGAATCCAGATGCCGATCGAAACGATCTGCGCGCGAAGCTCCTTCGGAAGCCCGTTGTCCGGATCGGCGAGATCCTCGACGAGCATCGTCCACAGCTTGCCGGTGAACGCGATCGCCTCGGCGGCCAGTGCCAGAGGTGCACCGCCGGCGCTCGCCTGCTCGAGCAGCGAGATCGACTGGTCGAGCGCGAAGCGCTCCCGCTCCCTCGCCTCCTGCTGATCATCCTCGAGAAGGTCGCCGTAGTTTATCCGCTGCATTCCCGACTCCATAGCCTACTGTGCGCCGCACGGCGTCCTCAGAGGTAGTTCAACAGGCTGAGTTTCTGGAGGCGTGACGTAACGGAGTAGGATGCCTCGAGCTGCGTCATCATCATCCCCAGGCGATCCGCCACTTCATACGCGTCGACCTCTTCCATGGCGCCGACGCGTGACTGCAGCGCCTGCGTCTCGATGGAATTACGCTCGTTTGCTTGCGTAAGGCGTTCCTGTGCCATGCCGACAACCGACTGCTGGCGAACGAGCTCATATGTTGCCTCGTTGGCCTTCTCGACGACCCGATCGGAAAGCAGGTCACGCGCGCCCCCGCTCAGGTGCTGAACGCCGCCGTCGATGGAGAGCGCCAGGGCGTAGTAAAGCTTGCGAATGCCGGGGTCGTTGACCGTCGACGAGCTGTTGATCTCCTCATTCGGCGAGATGCGGTCGCGCATCACGCCATCGGTCGCGTCGGAGAAATTCAAGCTCCACGACGGTTCTTCGAACAGCGCAGCAAACGGTCCGTCGAGGTAGGCTTGGTAGTCGACGGCCGAGATCGTCGCTGCCTGTGGGTCATCAGGTGGGAAACCGAATGTCGTCGTGAACGCCGCGATCACCGCCGATCTCGCCGGCCCGGGAGGGTCACTCAGATAGTTGTCGATCGGCCGCTCCGACGTATTGGTTCCGGAGAAGACGTAGCTTCCGTTGCTGGTCACGGTCAGCATATCGAAGACGGAACCGAGTCGTGATTTGGCGTCCTCGGCAAGCAGCTCCGGCTGGGCGCTGTTCTGGCGCAGCGCGATGGCCATCTCGATCAGGCCGGTAGCGAGCTGGCGTACGCCGCCGATCGACGACTGGATATTGTCCAGCCGCGCGCCGACGACGCCATTGGTCGAGTTCAGCGAGGTCAAATCGCTGATGATGTGCCGCATATCGAGCGCCGAGCCGATCTGCGTCCCGAGCGTGACGCCGACGTCGGCGTGGCGCCCGGAGCTGAACTCGGTCAGCGTGTCGTTGAGCTGCGACTGGCGGCGCGCCATCGACGCGCGCATGATCTCACTGCTGGCGAGCGTCGAGATAGTATTGGCTTTCATGGACTATTCCGTCGCTTTCAGGATGGCGGCGAACATCGAATCGACGGTCGATATCAGTCTCGCCGTCGCCTGATAAGAACGCTCGAGCGACATCAGGCTTGTCATTTCCTCGTCGATATTGATGCCGACTTGTCCTTGCCACGCGAGCGTCGCACGCTCATTCAGTACTTGGCTGGCCTCGAGATTGGCCGTCGTGTCGCTGCGCCTACCTTCGAGCCAACCCGCGCTGGTCGACGAAAACGCGAGCAAGCCGGTCGAGCTCGAAAGACCGGCTGCCGGATCGAATGCCTGCGCCTGCGACATCAGGCCAGCCAGCTCACGGAGCCGATCGCTGAACCCCGAAACGCCGCTCGGATTGTTGACGTAGTTCGGATTGCCGGCGATGCCACCATCGCGAATTGAAGCCAGCGATCCACCTTGCGCGGGATCGGCATTCGGATTGACCCTGAGCAGCAGCGCCAGCCCATCGGAGAGCACGCCGCTCGCCGGCAGCCCTGGTCCGCCGACATACGTGAATAGACCGGCGGCATCCGGCAACACCGGCACTGCAGTCTGATCGCTCTCCGCGAACACTTCGACGAGGCCACGCGCGATTTCGTCGAGCTGACGCCCGTAGCTCACCGCAACATCGTCACGCACCTGCAACAACCCGCCGATCTTGCCGCCGATCTGGGTCGCCGCAGCGCCTGAGAATGTGACGCCATTGATAGTCAGCCGTCCGCCCGGCTTGCCAGGCGACAGCGGCAGACTCGCGAGGCTGATCTTGCGGGGCAGTCTCTCGAAGAGCGTCGTGGCATTCGCCGCGAACAACACCATGTCGTTGTTGTCACGCGTCGTCTGCTGGATGTCGATGAGCTCCGACATCTGCCGCAGCAGCCCGTTACGCTCATCGATCTGATCGGTGACGTCGTTGCCCAGCATCGTCCCGGACACGACCGCCTGATTGACGCGCTCGAAGTCGGAGAGCAGCGTCTCCAACTGGCTGACCGAGTTCGCAAGCGCGGCGTTGGCCTCGTTGCGCACCTGCAGGACAGTCTTTGCCGCGCCGCTTACGGTCGTCGCGACATCACGTGCCGACTGGAGAACGGTTCCCAGCAACGCCTCGTTGCCGGGCTCCGACGCAGCCGCATAGAGCGCGGACTGAAGCTTGGTCAGCATCGCGGACGGGCTGACCCCGAGCGCGGTATCGTTCACCGTGCCCGCGAGCCGCTCGAGCGCCGTCGTGATGGTGCCGAGCTCGCTCGTCTTGGACGTATTGGAGAGCACGCTTTCCAGCAGCGACGAGGCGATCGTATTTCCGATGGCGCCGAGCCGGGAACCCAGCGCCGTGCTGATGGTGGCCGCCGATTTGCGGGCCGCGTTCGGATTGTCGACATTTGCGATATTGCGCGAGACGAGTGACGTCAGCGTCGAGTTGGCCATCAGGCCGCCTCGCGCAATCTCGTAGGCAAGCGTCAGTGACATCGTGCTCCCCGGCCCGGACCTTCAGACCCGACCTATCGCTTGAGGTTGACGACAAGCTCCATCAGCTCGGAGCCGGTTTGGAACACACGCGAGTTTGCCGTGTAGTTGCGCTGTGCTTCGATCATATCGGCAAGCTCTGTCGCGAGATCGACCGTGGAGCTTTCGAGCGCACCGGACGCGACGCTGCCGAGCCCCGCGGTTCCCGGAATGCCGATCCTGATGTCGCCCGAGTCGCTTGAAGGCAGATACACGTTGCCGGCCCTCGGCGTCAGGCGATCCGGGCTGATGACCGTGGCAAGCGGAATCACGAAGGAGGCGTAGCGCGAGCCGTTCTCGTAAACCTCGTAGAGCGTGCCGTCTGGCGCGATCTCGACCGACTGCACGCGGCTCGGCGCGCTGCCGTTGGCGTTGATCACCTCGACGGTGTAATCACCCGCAACCTGCGTCATCTTCGAGATGTCGAACTCGACGTTGGCGCCGCCAGGCACCGGAACCGCAAGAGTAGTCGGCCCCGTCGGCTGACCGTCGGCGTCGAAGGTCAAGGTCCCGCTGGCGAGAGGGCCGCTGGCGTACGGGAAGCCGCCGTTCGCGTCGCGGTCGGCAGCGTTGTAGACGACCATCTGCCACTCGCCGGTATTGGTCTTGGCGAAGTGCAGGTCGAGCGTGATCTCTTCGCCGAGACTGCCGTAGACAACGACCGACGACCGCGCCGTGGAGACCGCTGCCGGATCGTTGGTCAGCGGAAGCTGCAGCGGATTGACGACATCCGCCGAAGAGGGAAGGTTCGCAACGATCGCCCCCGTAGTGGTCGCTTCTGCACGCATTCCGCCCGTCCCGACCAGAACGGGAACCAGCCCCGACGTGCCATTGACGACGGGCGGCACGCTACCGCCATCACCCAGCGGGTAGCCGAGCAGCGTGAAACCTGCTGAGTTGATCAGCCTCCCCTCGCTGTCCGGAACGAAAGCACCCGCGCGAGTGAGCGCAATGCTGCCGTCCGTGTCGGCGACGAGCATAAAACCCGCACCCTTGATCGCAAGATCGAAGGGCGACGCCGTAGCCGTCAAAACGCCCTGCTGGGAAATGCCGTAACGCACCCGCGTTTCGACGCCGCCCGAATTGTAGGCGGTCACGGTATCATTCAGCAAAAGAGACGAGAATTCGGTGCTCGCCCGCTTGTATCCTGCGGTGGAACTATTGGCGATATTGTCGGCGATCGTGCCCAGCCGATTTGACTGGGCATTCATCCCCGATGCGCCAGTGCGCATCAGACCATAAACGCTCATTTTGGCTCCCCCAAAGGCGCGGATTTATCCCGCACCCAGATTACGACCGTTCACCTTGCGCCAGCCTGTCGGGAGCGAATCACGCGCGCCGATCAGCGGCCGGAGCGTCGCGAATACCGCCGTCAGGAGATCAGCTCAGAACGACATTCGCCTCACTTGCAACTTCGGATTCAGATCGCGAGCAGCCGACCAGGCGGTAGCCGAGGTGGCGCTTCGAATCGATCGGGTCGTAGCCGAGCCGGCTGCGCAGCCGGCGGCGCAGCTTGCTGATGTGGCTCTCGATCACGTTCTCGTCGATCTTCTGGTCAAATAGCCCGTAGACC
>VFQN01003005.1_pt1 | contig 24987 bp, 17 predicted proteins | sample 3512371 | NCBI WGS metagenome assembly VFQN01 (sample SAMN10412370, study PRJNA504923) | tailings metagenome | isolation source: Replicate 2 from Balatoc abandoned mine | place: Philippines: Itogon, Benguet | collected 2017-08-28 | reverse complement strand
ACATTCTCTTGGAGAAAGCGATGCAAACAATAGTACGTCGACTAACCGCGAGGTTCGATGTAGGACAAATCGAAGTGAAGCCCCGAGCATTTGAGACAATCGACGAAGACGATTTCTTCAATTGCTTTGTCCGCCATATGGCGGGCGATTGGGGCGACTTGGATGAACATGACTGGAAGGCCAATGACGACGCTGTCGAATTTGGTTCCCAGATCTGGTCGTCCTACTGTGACCGTCGCGGCAACAGGTTCTGGATTATCACGAAAGCGGACCGAAGTTCAACAACGGTCATGCTGCCTGAAGAGTTCGGAATCTAACGCAGGTTTTCCCTGATGTTTGAGGTTTTCCGCCAGTGAGCAGGATGCTCGCTGGCCTTTTGTTATCCCCATACACCAACCCGTGAGTCCATTATGTCGAAAGCTCCGATACACAACATTCGTTTTGGCCTGATCAAGGCCAGCATCTGGCAAAACCACACTCGTAGCGGCGAACGCCATTCGGTGACCATCGTCCGGCTCTACAAGAACGGTGATACCTGGGTCGAGTCGACGCGATTTGGCCGGGATGACTTACCGCTCGTTGCGAAAGTCAGTGACCTTGCCCATAGCTGGATTTTCCAACAAGGGGCGAGTGGAGCATCGGACGAATGACTCAAGAGCCGCCCACGGAAAGCACAGTCGAGTGGTGGTATTCGGCCTGCCTCTCATGCACAGCGAAATGGTTTGCTCCATTCCCTCATGCCCAGTGTCCGCGTTGTGGCTGCATCAACGAGTTGACTGAGCGGATTGACCCGCCCTGGTCGAAATCGAAATCAGTCGTTCCTTCTAGTGATGAAAAGCGGTCGAGCTGAGGAGTTTCATGGCGACGCGGTCCTCACGAAAAGCTGCACAGCAAATCTCCACGACTGTTGTCGTGCCGAGCGGTGCTCCTTCGTGGGTGACACCCGAGCTGATTGCTCACACAATTCGTGTCTGGCAACGATTCTCAGAACAGCCGATGACGCCGGATGACGCGTTGGAAATCATCAATGGTGCCGGACGACTGATTGAGTCATTCAGCAGCGAGCGAGGGAATTTTGCGGATTCAACGGTCCAAGAAAGTCAGTCGCAGGAATAGCGATCCACTTTCCCGCCCTTGATCGGTAAAATGAGTTACCGATACTACCCGCATTCTTCCGCCAAACGGCCTTGCCTGGAGGCCCTTATGAAACAGTTCGTTGCCCTTGCCCGTGTCAGCAGCCGGGAGCAGGAGCGTGAAGGCTTTTCGCTCGATGTTCAAGTCGATGCACTGAATCGCTATGCCGAGATGCAGAGCGGTTCAATCTGCAAAATGTTTCGCATCGCGGAGACGGCGAGCAAGTCTGATGAACGAAAGACATTCCGAGAGCTGATCGCCTATGCGAAGAAGCATTGCTTCGAGCTGGATGGCCTACTCGTTTACAAAGTCGACAGGGCTGCTCGCAACCTCTTCGACTTTGTCGAGATCGAACGCCTCGAATCGGAATACGATGTCCCCTTCATCTGCGTATCTCAGCCAACGGAAAGCAATCCCGCTGGCCGGATGATGCGGCGGACGCTCGCCAACATGGCCAGCTTCTACACCGAGCAACAGTCGCTCGATGTCACCGAAGGATTGAATCGTCGAGTTCGAGAAGGCTGGTTCATCGGACGCGCTCCATACGGATATCGAAATGTCCGACGAGATGGTCGCGGAGTCATCGACATCGACCCAGTGCCAGGCGACAACGTCCGCCGCATGTTTCGATTGTTCGCCCACGAACCACTGACTCTCGATACGCTCGTTGATCGCCTTCACTCAGAGGGCCGAACGTTTCGCAGCTCGACGCCAAAGTTTCCCCGCAGTTCCGTTCACAACATTCTTCGAGACCGGGCTTACATCGGTGAAATCGAGTATCGCGGTCAATGGTACCCCGGCAAGCATGAACCGTTGGTCGATCGAGCCACCTGGGACCGGGTGCAGGGTTTACTTGGCGGCCACATCTATCAGTCGCACGAAATGACCTACGCCGGGCAGCGGATGATCTGCGGCCATTGCGGGCACCCAATCACCGGTGAGACCAAAGCAAAGAAGACCAAGGCCGGAATCAAGCGCTACAACTACTACCGCTGCGTGTACTACAACCGAGCCGACCATCCCCGAATTCGCGTTCGCGAAGCCGACCTTGATGCTCAGGTGCTGGCGATCTTCGGCAAGATGCGAATCGATGACGACGAGGTTCGCGATTGGTTCCGTGCGGTGCTCATGTCGCAGACCAAGGATTCGCAGAACGAGTCGCGTGCCCAGCGTGTAGAACTCACTCGCCAGGAATCGCTGCTCGTCGCTCAGCAGGACAAGCTTCTTGACCTGCGGCTTCACGATGAAATCGACGAGCAAGGATACGCCGCCAAACGCACCCAATTGCGCGACAGACTCGCCTCGATCAAGCTCCAGCGCGACGCCCTCGACCGCTCACACGACGAAGTAGCCGACTTGGCCAGCAGAGTTTTTGAACTCTCGCAAACTCTTACGCAGAAATGGCTTGCGTCTGATACGTTTGAAAAACGTCGAATCCTCGAAATCGTGTTTTTGAACTGCACGCTCAATGGCGTAAGTCTTTGCCCCACAATAAGAAAGCCCTTCGACGTACTCGCCGAAGGGCTCATTTCTAAAAACAGTCGGGATGGCGGGATTTGAACCCACGACCTCTTGCACCCCAAGCAAGCGCGCTAGCCAGGCTGCGCTACATCCCGTGTCAGGAATCAGGCAGGGTTGCCGGGACGGCTTCCCTGAAATTTGCTGCTTCCCGGCGGGTGTTATCGCAGCAAGTCCGGCAGTTTTCAAGTCTGGGCAGGAGACAGACAGTTCTGAGGTCTGTCGAAAATCGCTCTACTCGCGGGTTAACTGAAAATCGATGGTATTTGGTCCGGCTTTGACCGTCGCGGTGAGAATCCCTGCCTGCTGGTAACGGGCGGGGAGCGCGGGCGGGGTTGATAGCGGTGCTTCTCCTGTTGCTTCCAGTTCCGCTCTTTCGGATTTTGAGGCCACCGGAGGCGGTGTGAGGCTAACCTCGTAATCCCCCGGAAGGGCACCTGCGGACGTTCTGGTGTACATCAGCTGGTATTCACCGGAGTCGTTCGTCAGACCATAAGAGGTCGTCCCCTGCAATTCACGAGGTTTGTAGGTTACCAGGACGCCGGGAACCGGTTGCCCATCCAGCGTCACATGGCCACTGACGCTGGCAAGATTGAGATCGTTATTGCTGCACCCGGCAATCATTGCAGCAACGATGCTGACCATGGCAACCGGCAGTCTCCACGCGCGGCGATCTGACATTTGAGGCGATACCTGTAACGGACTCAATCAGAATGAAATGGACGGTCGAACAATAGTCGAACGCAACCGGGCCTCACTGGAATCCAGCGACGGATACCGCGACTCAAGACGATCAGAACTCGACCAGAACCTGCCCATCGTTGATTCCCCCCAGACGTTGCCAGGTTCCGTAGGGACCGTTCAGGTTGCTGTCATTCCCGGAGATATTGGTTTCCGTGTGATCGATGTTTTCGCTGATGAACCGCACCGAACCATCGCCCATCAGGAAATGGGCGCCGCCGGCGTGCATGCTGTGAAACGCACGATGCACGCCACTGGTCAAGGGACCATTCAGTTTCTTGCGTGTCGAGCGCAGATGCAAAAACGGCCCGTTGGTATTGGCCCCCTGATTCGTGCACCGTGGTCCGCCTCCGCTGGCAATACTGCCCAGGATAAACTGACGATCGGAACCATATTTGGTGCCCCCGATATCGGTGAGTGGTTGCCAGGTGACTTCACCGACGGCAATCACATTCGTCAGGCCATCCGTCACATGCCGGAAAGCGACGACCTTGTTCACCACAAACAGCCCATTGTTCCTGGCGGGCGTGATGACGTTATTGCCGGACTCCGAGCAGGCGTCGCCGTCAAACGCTCCGAGATTCGCGCAGTAACTGGATGTAGCTAATGCGGAGGTTCCTCCAGCGCTGGAAGCATTGCTGGCGTCTGTCGCCGGTTTGGTATCGGACGGGCAGGCGAAAAACGTCAGCGGCACTGCTGTTGCCTTTTGATTACGGCCCTCGGGATCGCTGACCGTTCCGAGGGTGCCATACGGGTGATATCGCATGTCGAGGCTGTTGAAGAGCGGTCCCTGATCCAGCATCGGCAACAGATGCGCTGCCCAGGCCCAGCCCCCATCCCGATCCGGGCCTGCTCCGGCCCGGGTGTCGATATATCCTGGCGGCAGACTGTTCGCCTGGTCATGGTAATTGTGCAACGCCAGCCCGAGCTGCTTGAGATGATTGCGGCACTGGGTGCGGCGTGCCGCTTCGCGAGCCTGCTGGACTGCCGGCAGCAACAGGGCGATCAGCATCGCAATGATGGCAATCACCACCAGCAACTCAATCAACGTAAACCCGGTACGGTGATTCCGTTCCGCAGCGATGGTGCGCCTGCCTGCCCTGACTGATTGCTGAATAACCACCCGAGACATCTTCTCAACCCTCGAAACACTAAATACCACCAACCTGATGAGGTATAATATTGGGAGGATTACCATGATCTGTCAAGCGAACATGAGGATTTGAGTTCTTTTCTGCGGGAATCCGTTATCCCTGCGGAATCCTCAGTGACAATTGCATGCTGCAAACCATTTCACTGATGTCATTTACAACAAACAATCCCGTCGACACTGTCTCTGACCGGATTGTGTTGTCTTCGGGACACCACTCTTTTGTCAGTCGAGCCCCGGTCATCGTATCGCTGAAAACCTGCGGGTCTTGTCCCGGAATCTGCCGGGATGCGACTTGAGATCCGCTGCCACCACCTGACAATGCAGAGTGGAAATTCCCTGTAATGTGGAGCGGCAATGGACTGGACCGAGTCGATTCTTGCATGGTTTGCCGGACCTGAGGCTGAGCCCGTGAGCCCGAAAGAACTGGCCAAGGCCCTTGGGGTCAGGCAGTCGCGCTGGTCTCCTTTCCGGGCAGCCATTGAACAGCTGCTGGAAGCGGGCAAGCTGAAGCTCGATTCCCAGGGACAACTGGTGGCCCGGCGACCTCCCGTCGTGATCCGAGGCAAGATCCGGCGGAGCGCGAGCGGGGCGGGTTCATTACTGCCGGTTCCACTGGAGCAAACTGGTGCCGGAAATCCGGAGAACTCGCCTGCAGGGGCCTCCCGGACCGCCGCCAGACATCAACCTGTCGCTGTCGACGAGCGAATTTACGTCGAAGTGGAAGACATGGGAGGCGCCCTGAGCGGCGATCTGGTGGAACTGGAACTGTTGCGACGACGCCGCACGGGCGGGCAACCCACCGGGCGTGTTATCCGCATCCTCGAACGGGCCCGCTCCACGTTTGTCGGCATTTATCATGAACATGCGGGCCAGGGCTACGTCACGATCGATGGCGGCGCGCTAAGTGAGCCGGTCGGCGTCGGCGATCCGGGGGCGAAGGGGGCGCGTCCTCACGACAAGGTGGTCGTGGAGATCCTCAGATATCCGACGGAAGACGAAAACGCGGAAGGAGTGATTACGCATGTGCTGGGCGCTCACTCCGCGCCAGGGGTCGATACGCTGTCCATCATTCATGAGTTTCAGTTACCGGATGAATTTCCGGAACAGGTTGTCGAAGCCGCTCGCGAGGTCACGCGGGAATTCAATGAACATGATCTGTCCGGGCGTCTGGATCTGACGGGCGACACCATCATCACGATCGATCCCGTCGATGCACGGGACTTCGATGACGCGATCTCGTTGACCGAAGAAAACGGCCACTGGCGTCTGGGAGTTCACATCGCGGACGTCAGCCATTTCGTCCAGGCCGGTTCGGTGCTGGACAAGGAAGCAGAACGCCGCGGCACCAGCGTCTATCTGCCGAATCGCGTCCTCCCGATGCTGCCTGAACTGATTTCCAATGGCCTGGCCAGCCTGCAACAGGGACACATCCGCTACACAAAAACGGTCTTCATTCATTTCGATCCGGAAGGTGTTCCCACCGGCAGCGAATTTGCCAATTCCGTGATCAGGGTGTCGCGACGGTTTGCCTACGAAGAGGTGATGCCGATCCTCGAAGCGCCGCGGCAGCATCACGAGGACGTGTCCCCGGAAATCCTGAAGTTACTGCAGCGGATGCACCGGCTGGCGATGCTGTTGCGACGTCGCCGGTTCGGTCGCGGCGCTCTCGATCTGCAGTTGCCGGAAGTAAAACTGGATTTTGATAGCGACGGCCGGGTCAGTGGCGCTCATCAGGTCTCCCATGATGAAAGCCACCAGATCATTGAAGAGTTCATGCTGGCAGCGAACATCGCTGTGGCAACGAAGCTGTCGGAACTGGGGCTGCCGTATTTGCACCGCATTCACTCAGCACCGGAAGAGCGCAAGCTGCGAGCGCTGGGCGACTTTGTGAAGGGGCTGGGATACGACGTCAAGCCCTGGGTGGGACGGCAGGAAATCCAGAAGTTGCTGAAGGCGGTGGCCGGCCTGCCGGCAGAGCAGGCCATCGCGTATGCCGTGCTTCGCAGCATGAAGCAGGCGGAGTACAGTCCGGCTGAGGTCGAGCATTTTGCGCTGGCAGAGGATTTTTACTGTCACTTCACCAGCCCGATCCGGCGGTATCCCGACCTGCTCATTCATCGCCTGTTCGATGGCATCGTCCGCCGGGGCAAACGGGTCAAGGCACCGTCCGAATTGCAATTGGTGAAGGAAGGAGAACATTGTTCGGAAACCGAACGGCGAGCGGAGTCGGCGGAACGGGAACTGATCAAGGTCAAGTTGCTGGATTATCTGAAAGACAAAGTGGGCTGGAAGCAGGAAGCCACGATTACCGGCGTCGAGCGGTTTGGCCTGTTCTGCCTCGGAGTGGACTTGCCAGCCGACGGCATGATTCATGTCAAAAATCTCCCGGCAGATCAATACGACTACGACGCGAAGGCTCATACGCTGACCGGCAGACGCAGCGGAAAAATGTATCGCCTCGGCGACCGGATCCAGGTCGAAATTGCCCGTGTCGATCTGCATCAGCGGACGCTCGATTACCGGCTGGTGACTCCGGCGAAGGGATCGCGCCAACCGGGAACGTTCGTGAAGAAGAAGGTGAAATCGAAGGAAAACGGTCGCAAGGCAAAACGACGCAAACGCTAGTCGAGCCGTCCGGAGACCTGTTGATTCTCCGGAGAGAATTGCCGGAGTCGTTATCCCCGGTTCCTGCTGGCCAGAACCTCGATTGCGGTTTTTGGCCCTGGCCCGTTACGATCCGGTTCGACTGTCTTCTGCCCCCGCTCTGTCGGGAGGCTCGCTTTTCTTTTCATTTTCTTCAGTTTGCTGAATCAATACCGAATGGATTCCGTATGCGATTTCGGGCCGGCTTGCTTCTGATTCCGGGAATTCTGGTCGCCACGCTCTGCCTGTGCTCCCTCATGGCGGCGAAGGAAGAACTGCCGGCATCTGCCGCTGAGGCGGTCGACGCGACGTCCCCCCTGGACTCGTCCGCGACACCGGATCCCTCTTCCGTAGCGACCACGAATCCCGTGCCAGCTTCGGCACCCGTCCCCGCCACGGATCTGGTTCAGGTTCCGGACGGCTTTGAAGTGACAGAGTTCGCCGGAGATGAACTGGCCCATGATATTTTCTGCATGACGCTCGATGCCCTCGGCCGGGTCGTCGTCGCAGGGCCAGGCTACGTTCGCATTCTCATCGATGCCGACGGGGATGGCCGGGCGGAATCTTACAAACAGTTTGCTGACTCCCCGAAGAACGGCGCCCAAGGCCTGTTCTTTCATGGTCGCAGCCTGCTGGCGATCGGGGACGAAGGGTTGTTGCGCTTTCGGGATCAGAACGGCGACGACGTCGCAGACGGTCCGCCGGATGTGCTGATCCGGCTGAAAACCGGCGGCGAACACGATGCCCATTCGATCCAGCAGGGACCGGATGGCTGGTGGTATCTGATTGCCGGGAATAACAGCAACGTCACCGGCAGCTATGCGTCACTGGCGACATCCCCGATCAAGCAACCGCGCGCAGGTGTCGTCCTGCGGTTTAAACCTGATCTGTCCGGCGGGGAAATCTACGCGGACGGACTGCGAAACGCCTACGATTTCACGTTTAACGCCCACGGCGACCTGTTTACCTATGACAGCGACGATGAACGCGATATCTCACTGCCGTGGTATCGGCCGACCCGGGTGTTCCATCTGCTGCCAGGCAGTGACACGGGCTGGGTCAGCCAGAGCTGGAAGCGGCCGGACTATTTTGCTGACATGCCGCCGGTCACCGGTTCTTTCGGCCGTGGTTCCCCGACCGGGTTGACCTGTTATCGTCATCATCAGTTTCCGCCGGGGTATCAGGGAGCGGTGTTCGCGCTGGACTGGACGTACGGTCGCGTGCTGTGCCTGAAGTTGCAGGCGGCCGGGTCGACCTGGACGTCGAAGTCCGAGGTCTTCATGAGCGGCAAGGGCGGGTATGGTTTTGCGCCGACCGACTGTGAAGTGGGGCCGGATGGATCACTGTACGTCAGCGTGGGAGGCCGCGGCACCCGCGGCGCCGTCTACCGGGTCACTGCTCGCAGGACTGACGATCATCCCTTGCAACCTGGTCCGGACGAAGAACTGGCGAAATTGCTGACGGCCCCCCAGCCGCTGGCCAGCTGGTCGCGAGCGAACTGGTGGCCGAAGGCACGCGCAATTCCGAAAGCCACATTTGTGGCGGCGGTTCTCGATGGACAGCGACCTGCCGATCAGCGGGTGCGGGCGATTGAAATCGTCACTGAACTGCACGGGGGACTGGACCCGGCGACCGTCCACCTGATCTCTGCCCTGAAACCGGCCGAAGTGCGGGCACGCGGAGTCTGGTCGTACGGACGCACATACGGTTCCCGGGCAGAGGCCCCGATTCTGGCATCGTTTCTTGAGGATTCCTCGCCGATCGTTGCCCGGGCGGCACTGGAAGCGGCCATGTCGCTCGACAAGTCTGCCGACTGGCGTGCATTGACAGCTTCGCTGGCCCGCCAGCTGGACAGCGACGACAAGTTCAACCGGGCCCTCGCTGCCGCGGTGACTTCCCGCATGCCGGAGGAGTTGTTGATTGAACTCTCAGCCGCCGCCACCAGCGAAAGTGCCCGCGCCGTTGTGACGTACGCGGCGGGGTGGATTGAGCAGGTCGGCGATGATCTCGCGCGAACCCACCAGGCGATGTCACCCGTGGCTGCTGCGGTCGTCTCCGGCGATTTTCCGGCAGAACTGAAGCTGGATGCCCTGCGGCTGCTGCAGTTGATGCTGGGAGACCTCGGTCCTTCGGATCGTCACCCCGCGGCCTTCGATGGTTATGCTCCGGGAATTGATCCGGCGGAACTGGAACGCGACTGGGATAACCTGCGGATTCAGCTGGCCGACCTGTACCCGACCGGCACGCCGGTCGTCGACACCGAACTTTCGCGGGTGCTGGCGATGCTGGCTCCCAGCAACCAGAAGCTGCTGGACCGCGTGCTCGCGCAGATTTCGGAAGCGTCCGACCCGATTGACGATATCCACCAGTTACTGGTGGCAGCACGTTTACCGGTGCCGCGTTCGACCGATCAGCGCCAGCGAATTGCCCAGGCGCTCGTGCAGCTGGACGGCAAGTTTGCTCAACGCCATCTTCCGCAGGACAGTAACTGGAACGACCGGATTGGCGACTTGTACAAGTCTCTGGCAGGCCAGGACGAGTTCCTCGCTCCGGTCATGGTGGACGTCCCTGGCTTCGGCAGACCCGGTCACGTGCTGTTCATGAGCGAAATGCCGGCCCGACGGCTGGAAGATGCCATCAGTGCCTTCGCCCGGCAGATTGAAACCGATCCCGACTACACCTGGACGAATGACGTCATTTTTCTGCTGGGGGCCTCTGGAAATCCCGCGCATCGCCAGCTCATCCGCGATCAACTGCAGCGATTCAACGTCCGCGGTGCGGCGCTGATGACGCTGTCGGAGCGCCCGGTTCCGGAAGATCGCGACAGTTTTGTCGCCGGCCTGGAATCGCCGCAACTGGAGGTGCTGCAGGCCTGCCTGTCGGCACTCGAACAACTGCCGCCATCCACCGACCCTGCCGGGCAACTGGCGTTACTGAAAACCCTGCGGCGACTCGGCCAGGAACCCCGCGAATATCCGGTGCGTGAACGGGTCGTGCAACTGCTACAGCGTAATACCGGACACACGGAAGCCTTTGTTTTCGGAGACGCCGGCTACCGGCCTCAGCCCCAGGCGATCAAGGCCTGGACCGACTGGTGTCTGCAACAATGGCCGACAGAAACAGCGGCCGCACTCGGCGGCGGCGCTGCCGATGAAGGGCAGCTCTCTGAAATGCTGGCGCGGGTTCACTGGGAACAAGGAGATGCTGCTCGCGGCGCACAACTCTTTCAGACGCGCGCGTGTGCCCAGTGCCATGGCGGTCGTTCAGCCCTGGGGCCCGACCTCAAGGGGGTCGCCAGTCGGTTTTCACGGGATGACCTGTTCCTCGCGATCGTTCAGCCCAGCCGCGACGTTTCCGCCCGCTATCAGACGACGATCATTGAGACGCGGGACGGCAAGGCCTATTCCGGCCTGATTGTCTATGAATCGACGGACGGGCTGTTGCTGCGGAATGGCAGCCACCAGACCTTCCGGATTGAGACGGCCAATATCGAAGAACGTCTCCGGTCCCCGGTCTCGCTGATGCCGGTCGGATTGCTGAAAGACCTGAAGCCTGAGGACTATGCCGACCTCTATGCCTATCTGCTGTCGCTGGGACAGCCCGGAGGAAAAACGCCAGCCACGGCTGCTGGCGGAGTGGGGAACTGATCCGGATGCCGAAACGTCGATCGACGGTCAGCCGCAGCACTCCGGCCCCTGCTCCGGCCAGATTGCCCCGTCGATCGCCGCGTCGCTGCAATTCGCTCGACGGTAAACGGTGGCTGCAGAACTCCATCAGCGTCTGGAGCGACTTGCGGAAAACGGCCGAGGAACAACGGCTCAAACACCCGGCGCAGTTTCCCGTCCAACTGGTCAGCCGGCTGATCGAGACATTTCTGCCCACCGGGGAACACCTCATTCTCGATCCGTTCTGCGGATCGGGCACGACGCTGCTGGCTGCCGGTCAGGCCGGAAAATCCGCCATCGGCATCGAGCTCTCGGAAGCTTACGTCACCTTGTCCCGGCAGAGACTGGCAGAACTGCATCCCGGCGATCATCCCCGGATCGTCGTCCATCACGGTTCGGCGATCGATCTGGACACCTGGGTTACACCCGGTTCCGTCGACCTGTGCGTGACCTCACCTCCATACTGGAACATCCTCGGGCAGCAGCGAACGGCGGACTACAAATCCGTGCGGCACTACGGAAACCTGCCAGGTGACCTGAGTCTGCTTCCCGGCTATGAGGAATATCTGGCCGGGCTAACTCAGGTCTTTGCGAAAGTGTGCGATGTGCTCAAGCCCGGGGCACACTGTGCGATTGTGGTGATGGACCTGCGCAAGCGGAATCGTTTTTATCCCTTGCACAGCGACCTTGCCCGCGCGCTGGAAACTGCGGGCCTGGTGCTGGACGACCTGATCATCTGGAATCGCCAGGCCGACTACCACAACCTGCGTCCGCTGGGTTATCCCGCGGTCTTTCGCATCAACAAGGTTCACGAGTACATCGTCCTGATGCAGAAGCCCGGACGTCTCGTCGACTGAAACACCGCTCATCAGACGACTTCTCCTGTCGATCACCACGCACTCACTCAACGTTCGCAGTGGCGATCCCCGATGTAAAGTATCGGCTTCATCGAAGTTTGCATGTCATTGAGTATCGGGAATGCGAAACTTGCCTAAACGCTGCGCAGGCCGCGAGGGTTTCGAGACGTGTTTTTTGGCATCAGTACTTTCCCTTTCGCAGTCCAAAAGACGCAAGTCACATTTCAGAAATGCTTTGCGACACTTCGCAATAAATTGTTGTCACTCTGGCACGCGACCTGCTTAGTGTCGGGTCAGACAGGATTCAACGGAGTGATTCATCGGCCATGTTCTCTTATACCTCTATTCATGCTGATGAAACGCTGTCGCGAACTTCTGGACGTATGCCTGCGGAACAAGTGAGCCAACCTCAGTTGAACCGGCCCTGGTATACATCGCCCGCGCTCCCGCCTGAGATTTCCCGCCTCCCGCAACGAGTTCCTTGCCAGACATCGGAACTCAACCTGCCCTGAAAGCGAGATTGCATTTGCCGAACCGAATGCATCCAGCCTGCTTTACACCCTGAATTTTCACGCATTCCACAAGTGATTTCCGCGAATCCCCTGAACAATCCCGGACCTGACCGGTCTGGTGATTCCGCTGTCGGTGCGCCAACCTTCAGCAAACTTCGGGTCCAGGATGGGACCCATATATCGGCTCGAACTGAATAAGGTGTGTCATGTTGCGAATCGTTCGCCCGAATCCGTCTGCAATTCATCGCGGCGGCTGGTGTGGCGTGGGTTACCTGTGTGAGATTGCCGGACTGGCGGGCCTGATGCTCGTCCTGATGGTGGTCGCAGCAACGGCCATCTTTCCGCAACAGCCGCAGGCCGCTTTCAGTGAGCAGCAGGCACCGGGAACTCCCATTTACGCAATCGGTTTTGCGGGCGAACACGGACATGCGTGGATTAATCAGCTGTTTACCGGTGTGAAGGAATTTTCGCTGCCCACGGGAGAACTCACTGCAGAATGGCCGTCTTATTCCCGCTCGCTGTGCGATGTGGCTCGTGGCGGTCGCGAGCATGTGACGACGGTGCTGGCAGATACCGTGGGGCAGTTGCGGATTATTCGCGACGAGCAGATCGTCGTGACTTATGACAATCGTGATACCCAGAATGCAATCTCCGACATTGATGTGTCTGCGGACGGGGAACTGGTCGTCGCAGCTCATCAGCATGGCCGACTGCTGCAGTGGACCTGGAATGGTCGCTCCTTCGACCGCTCCGAAGTCGATCTTCCGCGGACGATCGAACTGGTGCGGATCAGTCCTGACAAGTCCCGGCTGGTGCTGGCCGTAAATTCGCGGGAGGTCATGGTGCGGGATCTGCAGACCGGCAGCGAACAGCCGATCGCAGTGGCTCATGATCGACGAATGACTCAACTGGCCTGGATGCCCCAGGGAGACCGGTTCGTGTCGGGAGGAGATGATGGCTATCTGCGGATGTGGGATGCGGCAACGATGAAGCTGGGCTGGGAAACCCGTGGAGATTCGCTGGCTCCCACGTCACTCGCCATCTCGCAAGATGGCACGGAGATCGCCGCCGGAGGCTTCGACAACCTCGTCCGGATCTGGAACTCAGCGGACGGCAAACTGGTGTCCAGTCTGGAAGGCCACAACGGCCCGGTTCGCGGGCTGGCTTACGATCCTCAAGGCCACACGCTGATCTCGGGTGATCTGAAAGGACATGTGTTTCTCTGGTCACGGGCTACACGTCACCAGATTCGCAAGCTGATGTAACCTGCCTGGAATTCGGACAGCGTCAGCGGTCCAGTTCGACTTCGGCCCCGTTCAACTTTAAAACAGCACCCCGCCAGTAGACAATTTCGATCTGCTGGCGGGGTGTTTGTTGATTCAGCACGATCTTCGCCCGGTATCACCTGCAGGGTGAAGATCGTTTCAATATTCGTCAGCGATCAGGCAGGCCAGATCTGGCTGCCGCCGTCAACACGTAACACCTGGCCGGTGACGAAGTCACCCAGTGGCCCCGCAAAAAACTCAACGACGCGCGTGACTTCATCGACCTGACCGACGCGGTCCAGCGTTCCTTCCGTCACCAGCCGGTCTTCGGGGACGTGGCGCGTCCCCAGGAAGCGACCGGTGCGAGTGTCTCCCGGAGCGATACTGTTGACCGTGATGTTGTGCGGGCGCATCTGCGCTGCCAGGCAGCGTGTGTATTCCACCACGGCGGCCTTGGCGGTGGAGTAAATCGCGGAGTTCTCGTTGCCCTTGAAAGCGGCGATGGAACTGATGGTGATGATGCGTCCCGTCTTCCGCGGTAGCATTCCTTTCGCGACCTCCTGACAGACCAGAATCGTACTGAGCAGGTTCCGGTCGAGGACCGCGCGGACGTCAATCTCCTTGATATGCACGGCATCATTCGGATTCGGCTTGCCGCCGGCAGCCGCGACGTCTCCGCCGGCATTGTGGACCAGGATGTCAATGGGACCGAGTGTCTGCGCCACCGTTTGCACGACCTGTGCAACATCGCTGGCCTGCGTCAGATCGCCGAGCGCCCGCACGGTCGGAACGTCAAAGTTCCGGCCGATGGCGGCAGCGGTCTCTGTAAGTGTCGTCCCTTCCCCGTATTCAGCGGGACCGTGCTCACGCATGCCGTGAACTCCGACGGCGCACCCCAGCGATGCCAGATGCTCGGCGAAGGCGCGGCCGAGCCCGCGCCCACCTCCGGTTACGAGCGCAACGCGACCTGCCAGTAATTTTGTCATGGAGACTGCCCTTGAGAACAACCGCGGTCCGCAGCCACGTGATCAGTTGATGGCTCGGGAATCCGCGCAAGATCCGGTTTGTCACCACAGGATCGGTCAGAAACGCCAGAAATTCCAGCGACCGGCCCCTTGCTGCGCCGGCCGCTGGAATTCGCGGGAGCAAACTCGCAATCTCTTGTTCACCGCTCGGAATTACTATCCGCCCGGCCTACTGTCCGCTGAGAGACTGATCCCGCAGACCGGAGTCGAAATCGACATCACGAGTGTTGTCCAGACCGCCCGAGAGGGCGAGGCCGTCCAGATAAGCCTTGGCCTTCGCCAGGTCGGCTTGTGCAATCACGTATTCCAGATTGGCGTCGAAGTACGTTCGCCGTGCGACCAGAATCTGCAGGAACCCGAATTCACCGGCCTCATAGGCATCTTCCGTAAGTTTCAGGGTTTCTTCGGCCTTCGGCAGAATCATCTGCTGATATTGCTCGACGGCCGCTGCTGCGGATTCGTATTCCTGGGCAGCACGGGCCATCCGGGATTCAATTGCCAGCTCGATGCGTCGCAAATCCTGGCAGGCCCGGGTCATTTCGGAATGCGCTGCCATAATGTTGCCCTGGTTCTTGTTGAACAGGGGCACCGGCAGACCGACCTGGGCATTCAGCATCTGTGAGTTTGTGCCGTTATCCACGCCCCCTGCCAGCATGAATTGCAGATTGGGAATCGCCTGCACTTCCTGGCGATCGATATTGGCGCGCGCCCGGGCTACCCGTGAGCGAGCTGCCTGCAGTTCCGGGCTGGCAGACAGCGCCATCTCCTTGATGGGCTGCATATCAGTGATCTCGATCGATGCCGGCAGTTCTCCGTCGAGCGTGCCGGGAGCCACCTGGCCGAGTCCGGTAACTGCCATCAACTGGTTCCAGGCACCGCGAAATGCCGCATCGGCCTGGCGACGCAACACCGTCACCTGATTCAGCTGGATCTCCATCTGCAGCAGTTCCGGCCGCGAGCCTTCCTTCGCGTCGAACCGGGCTTTGGCGACTTCGACACCTCTTGTAGCAATCTCATGGAATTCCACAGCCAGTGCGAGTCGGCGCTGGGCAGCGAGAGCTTCATAGTAGCGCTGGCGGACATCGGTGAGGACACGGTAGCGCTGGGCCTCGACTTCCCAGAGTTGCGACTGGATCTCCTGATTCAGCACGGCCCGATTGCGTTCCAGCTTTTTAGCCATGACCACGTCCTGTTCGACGAAGGCCACATGCTGATCGGTGCCGTTGTCCGCAAGCTGCGTCCCGTTGTATCCGATGGTCGGGTTCGGCTTGAGACCCACCTGCTCATGAAAACCGGTTGCCTTGCCAGCAGAGGCCGATGCTTGCTGAATCGCCGGATTGTACTGGAGCGCAGTGGCTTCCAGTTGCTGCAACGTCCAGCCGCCGGCGGCTGGTGGCGGTACAGGCGCTGCGGCAATTTCGGAACTCTCGACCGGGGCATTCGGCACCGGCAAGATTGCCGCTGGCCGGGAGGACGATCCACTCTCTTCGGCCGCAGTCAACCGGATTCCGGCGTCAGCAGCATCAGAACCGGATTGAGCGTCGATCTGCCGACGTGCCGGGCTGCCAGGCTTCGAGGCGCTGTCAGCCAGCGTACCACTGCCAGCAACCGTCGACTGTGGATTGCTGGCAGTTTTCTTCGCAGTTTGAACCTGCGGCGGCGGATTGCTGCTGGCGGCAATCCGGGTCTCTTCGGTCGTCGTTGAAGAGGGAGGCAGCGGATGTGTCGCCACAACGCGAGTGGTCACACACCCCGGCATCAATAACAGGGTCGATGCAGAGACCAGAGCCCTGGAAAAAAATTGCTGAGACATGGAATTTTCCGCATGAGAGAGAAGAAGATGCGAGTCCGGTACGGCCACAGGCTCGCGGTTCTCTAGACTTGCATGCGAACAATCGAGAACTGCCCGTCGGGGGGACGCTCCCTGTGATCAGGCAAGGGGCTGTAACCTGCCTGCCGTCGCAGGTCCAGGCCGTTGGTGGACGGCACGCCGATCATCGCCCACAGGGACGACGTCGGCAGCGATTCCTCAACCAGATGCCGGAACGGTGCCTTGCTGGAACAGCAACCACACGAGTGGCCGGAATCTGCCGGAACGTCGTCTCCCGCCAGAATTTCAACCGGAACCCTGTGCCCGGCACACGTCCCGGGGAGATGAAGATGCTTGCAGCCGACGTGGTCACAATGGCAGGTATTTGCCAGCACGGTGCAGACCAGGCAACGACCAGGCAGGACGGCCTGACACAGGAATGCCAGCAGCGACAGCAATGCAATCGAGGATCGCCGGCAACGGAACACGGGAATCCATCCCCAGTCTCAGGCAGAAGCGTCGTCCAGTGACTTCAGTGTTCCATCGACGGCAGGAAGACTGCTCAATCAGGCGAAGGACCAGTCTGCGGCCCGACGGACGATTTTCCGGGAAGATGCAACGGATCGACGGCTATATCCGGATCAATTCTCAGATCCGGAACAGCTTGCCTGCTCTGCCCTACCCTTACCTGTGCCTGCGGCCGGCAGCAATCCCCGGCGGGCTTCAGGGAGCATACGAGATGATCAGACCAAAGCCGTTGTCCCGAAAATTCCGGGCGAGGGGAATCTTCACGGCAATCTGGCGTGCCGAGGCGACCAGCAGTTCCGGAGAATCGTCAGCCTCAAAAAATTGACGAATCGACTGATCGACGGCAGGTAATCGTGAGCCTGAGTCAATCGGCTGCAGGCCGGCTTCCCTGGTGAAGACCATCAAGGGGTCGCCACGCTGGCTCGTGATCCAGAGCTTCTCGATGTGATTGGGCAGATTGGCGAGGTATTCCCGCAAGGTCTGCTCCAGGTTGCACTCAATCGCGACACCACCCACCCTGGCTCCGGTCACGTCATCGTAGACGCGGACGCCTGCAACCATACACATGCCGACGGGTCCATCGCGATCGTCAGTCGACGCTCCAGAGCTCAACACAGCTTCCTGCGATTGCAATTCATGCCTGCCCGGAATCCCCACGTACACTTCACCACGCGAGAGCTTGTCAATCTCGGGCAGATGTCGGCCAAAAAACGCCATCGTGTCGGTTTTAACAATCCCGCGCTGAATGCCGCGGCTTTCAACCCGCACGGGCTTTCCCGGAGCAGTGGCGTTGTCGATCCAGTAAGTGACTGACGCATAGGAAGGATTCACATCCAGCAGGCCCCGATAGATTGTCTGCAGGCGCGGCACCCACACCGATTCGGGATCGCTGCCGCGTTCGAGTCGGGCATCGATAATCCCCTGCACTGGCGGCATGATGGACATGAACCGGGTGTTCTCTGCCAGCGTCTGGAATTCACTGCTCAGGACACTCTTGAGTTCGCGGCATTCATCAATCGAAGACTGCAACTGGCGTGATTCCGCGAGCTGAACCTGCTGACGCCACTGCAGACCCCACATCGTCCCCAGCACGAGCACAACCGTCGCGAGAATCGCCAGGAACCGGGATAACCCGGGATGCCGGGCATTCCAGCGCTGCACCTTTTTCCGCACGGGGTCTTCAAGCGCGGAAATGGGTTCATCGGCCAGCCAGCGCTGCAGGTCTTCTGCGAGGGCCATTGCTGACTGATAGCGCGCGTGGCGATCTCTGGAGATGGCCTTGAGGCAGATAGCTTCCAGCGCCGGATTGATCCGGGGATTCAGTTGCCGGGGTGCCGGCGGCGGCCGGTCAACGATCACGTCCAGCAACGCCGAGATCTGGCTGCCCGCACCGAGGGAATCATTGCTGAACTCGTGCGGAGCATACCCCGTCAGGGTAGCGTACAGGATGGCCCCGAGCCCGTAAACGTCGGTCAACGTGTCGATCTCATCGATCCGGCCAGCGGCTTGTTCAGGCGACATGTACAAGGGTGTCCCGAGCACCTGACCGGCCAGTGTAAAGTCGAGAGCATCCCGAACATCATCGCAGAGCGATGTTTGCTGAAAATTGGCGGCATCTTCCATACCCATGGTTTTCGCCAGGCCCCAGTCGAGGACCACGACCTGCCCGAAATCGTCCAGGGCAACATTGTGCGGTTTCAGATCGCGATGCAGGACGTTCCGGGAATGAGCGTACGCGATTGCCTGGCAAATGCTGGCAAATGCGGTAACCAGCCGGTGAAACAGCAGCGGATCTTCCACGCCGGCCTCGCGGCGATCATGATATTCCCGCAGGGCGTCGTGCAGCGTCTGGTTCCCGACATACCGCATCACGTAGAACAGCCGGTGATCGCCCTCGTTCTCTCCCAGCAAATGCAGGGGCACGATGTTCGGATGATCCAGACGGCCGGTGATTTCCGCTTCACGACGGAAGCGGGCGATGGCGACCGCGCGATCCTTGTTCTCCTCACCGATTTCCTTGATTGCCACATACCGGTTCAAACTGAGGTCCACGGCCAGCCAGACCGTCCCCAGACCGCCCTGCCCCAGTTTGCGGAGCAGCCGGAACCGGTTGCGGAACACCCGTTGCTCTCCGGCAACAATCGTCCGGGGAATGCTGGCCAGTCCGAACACTTTTGCCACGCGGCCCGTCGGGTCCATGCGTTCCAGAATCCAGGAGGTTTTCCCGGCTATCGTCGGCGACCATTGCGGCCACGACCGATGGACCTTCAGTGAATTCAGGTAGCGTTCGGCCTCTCGACCCACCTGGGTAAGAATTTCTTCCGGCAGCGCCGCGGTCTGCACCAACCACGCCTGCAACGTGAGATTGCCGAAGGTGGTCCAGTTTCTGAGTAGCGCGCGGAGCTTGCGTTCGCCGATATGCCTGGAGCGGATCAACTCCGCAGCGAAAGCAAAATCGACTTCCTGCTTGGAAAAGCCGCGTAATGGCGCGCTTCTGGCAAGGTCTTCCAGATCTGTGGAGTTCATGACTTCGTCAGGGGCGCCCTCCATTCGACAGGTGTGTTCCGGAGACACGTCAGCTGCGGCCGGAGAAACGTCGGGAGTGTTCTCGAAGGAATCCTGAACGGGCCGGGCCGGAGTCATGGCAGTTTCCGTGATGTGCTGTCTCAAAGATGGACTGTCGTATTACCGGATTGAGCGAGGCTCATTCCCTCGGAAGCCTGTGTATCCGGGCATCGCCAATGTCCGGAAGTACTGCAATTCCCCGCTGGAGTTGCTCCAGAGAATCCTGGTGGGAAATCGATGACGTCTTCACTCCGGGCGCAGAGATAACCCCGGTGAAGACATGCTTCCCCTCCCGGTGAAGATAGTTCAGGTTCACCAGACAGAGAGAACATTCGCTTCAGCCGAAGTCCGGCGAGCGAGCGGCGGCGCGGGAATATGACGACTGTACCGATTGTGAGGTGCCGACCATCTTTGGCCGACAGGTTCCCTGACGCAGCCAGCCAGCCAGTCAGGTGGCACGCGGAACAGAAATCCGGATGTGGTTACAAAACGGAACCGTGGAACCCACGAATGATTGTGTTCCACGGTCGATCGCCGAACAACAGAAGTGTTGCGGCGCACAGGAATGTGCCCGGCTCATAAAGGAGTACGGACATTACACCTTGTGATACTCCCGATACCAGGCGACAAACCGCTCAATGCCGTCTTCGATCGAGGTTTTTGGCTGGAAATTGACGTCCCGGATCAGATCGTCGACGTCTGCGTAAGTCGCAGGCACATCGCCGGCCTGCATGGGCAGCATCCGTTTTTCAGCCCGCTTGCCGACGCATTTTTCCAGCACATTGATCATGTGCATCAGTTCCACCGGCTGATTGTTGCCGATGTTGTAAACCCGGTAAGGAGCAAAGCTGGTGGCCGGATCGGGATGAGCGCCGCTCCACTCCGGGTTGGGTTCGGCGGTATTGTCTGCTACCCGGATGACGCCTTCGACAATGTCATCAATGTAAGTGAAATCCCGGCGCATCTTGCCTTCATTGAAAACGTCGATCGGCCGGCCTTCCAGCATGGCTTTGGTAAACAACCACATCGCCATGTCGGGACGTCCCCACGGTCCATAGACGGTAAAGAAACGCAGACCGGTCGTGGGGATCTTGTACAACTGGCTGTAGCAGTGGGCCATCAGTTCGTTGGCTTTCTTGGTCGCCGCATACAAGCTCATCGGATGATCCACGTTGTGGTGGATCGAAAACGGCATCGTCGTGTTTGCCCCGTAGACCGAACTGGATGAAGCGTATGCCAGATGGCGAATCCGGTGATGCCGGCAGCCTTCCAGGATGTTGGTAAAGCCGACGATATTGCTGTCGATGTAGGCGTGCGGATTGGTCAGCGAATAGCGCACTCCTGCCTGGGCAGCGAGGTGGATCACAATCTCGCAACCGGATTTCGCAAACAGTTCGTCCATCCGCACCCGGTCTGCCAGGTCGATTTCGTGAAACTGGAAACCTTCCCGGGGCAGCAGCCGTGCCAGTCGATCCCGCTTGAGCTGGACCGAATAGTAATCATTGACGTTATCCAGCCCGACCACTTCATCGCCACGATCCAGCAACCGCTGGCTGACGTGCGATCCAATAAAACCTGCTGTGCCTGTCACCAGATAACGCATGCGTATCCCTCGTTGGCTATTTCCGCCGGGACGAGCCACGTCCCCGGTCGTTCACCGACAGTCGATGTGATCGCGGCCCATTTGACCGCGTTGGATTTGACGATTTCCTGTCAATATGTTTGCAACCGTAGTCCGCAGGCTGAGCGAAGGAGTTCCTGTCGCTTCCTCACCGGCGCTTCGACATGGTGAATCATTCTGACTACCGGCTCGACTGCTACGACCCTCATAAACCACCATGTCCTGGTGACGGTGTACTCCATGTTCTCTCACAGGAAAATCCCATTTTATTGACGGAAACTCTTGTCCAGGAATCGACAGGTCGATACTCTCCCAAATGCGCAACAGTTTTTTGATGGATCATCGCCCTCCGGTAGATCGCCGGCGCGGCGAAACTGACCTTCGCGTCGGAGCGAAAACTGATGGCAGGCTGGAACCACCCCACAGTATCCCGTCGATCGATGTTGCGCGCCGGGGCTCTGGGACTACTGGGACTGGGCACCAATCATGTGTCCGCCCTGCGTGCCGCAACCGGTTCCTCCGCGCCGCCGCGTAGCGTGATCTTTATTTTTCTCTCGGGCGGTTTGTCGCAGATCGACAGCTTCGATCCGAAGCCGCTGGCACCCGACAACATCCGGGGAGAATTCGCCCCGATCTCGACCTACACCGCCGGTCTGCAGGTGTGCGAGCATCTGCCCCTGCTGGCGCAGCGCAGCCGGCACTGGTCGCTGGTGCGCTCGCTGACGCATTCCCAGAATGAGCACTCAGCCGCTCACATGATCATGTTGTCCGGCCGCTCCGTGCTGCCGCCGACATTCAGTGCCGCGAAGCCGATGCCGCAGGACTGGCCGTCGATCGCAGCCATCGCCGGCGATGTGCTGCCAGCCCGCAATAATCTGCCGCCCGCGATTGTGCTGCCGGAACGTCTGATTCACCGCAGCGGGCGTGTTATTCCCGGTCAGTTTGCCGGAACAATGGGCCGTCGCCGCGATCCCTGGTTTATCGAGGCAGCGCCGTTCAATTCGACCACCTACGGAGCTTACCCCGAATACGAATTTCATCATGCTCGCGGTCCGGAGAAACTCGCCGGCTTGAAATTCCAGGCTCCCAGCCTGTCCTTGCCGGAAGCCCTGTCCAAACAGCGGGTGCTGTCGCGGGCTTCGCTGCTGAATGTGATTGATGAACAGCGGCGGCAATGGGATGACGCCGCCACCGCAATTTCGTTTGACCTGCATCGCCAGAATGCCATGTCGTTGCTGACAGACCCGCGCGTGCAGTCCGCCTTCGACGTCACCCGGGCCGCCGATGAAGAACAGTTGCGGTATGGTCGCAATTCGTTCGGCTGGTCACTGCTGATGGCCAAACGACTGGTGGAAGCCGGCGTCGGACTGGTGCAGGTGAATCTCGGTAACAATGAATCCTGGGACACCCACGGAAACGCCTTCCCGAACCTGAAGAACCACTTGCTGCCGCCGACCGATCGCGCTGTGTCTGCCTTGCTGGACGATCTGGCAGATTCCGGGCGCCTCGATTCCACGCTGATCGTCATGGCCGGCGAATTCGGCCGCACGCCGAAAGTGTTCGGACTGGCGAATGTCTATCGTGAGCCCGGTCGAGATCATTGGGGTGCGGTTCAGTCCGTGCTGCTCGCCGGCGGTGGAATTCAGGGCGGTCGTGTGATCGGCGCCACCGACTCCACCGGCGGCTATCCGGTGGAGTCTGCACAAACTCCGGAAAATCTGGCAGCGACCATTTATTCGTCACTGGGTCTGCCGGACACCATCGCCTGGCATGATGACGTCGACCGGCCGCATCACCTCTATCATGGCGAACCGATCCGCGGACTAACCTGATTGCGGGGATACAGCCTCCCCGCAGACGTCTCCAGGGCATGTTTGCCGGCATGGTTTAATACACCGGCGATTCAGCAGCCCTCTCGAATCAATTGTGGACGTCGCGCTTTCGACGGGGGTATACTACGCACAGTCTCAGAGGCTCTGTCTCACAGGCTGCAGATCAATCTCCCATCCGGAAAGGTCGAGGTGTTCCATGCCGCTGTTCGAGATTGAAACCACCGCACACATCATGATTGCCTGGGCTGGAAGTCAGTCTGAGGCAGAGGCCACCACCCGCGAGCATTTCCCCGACGAGGATCTGTTGCGGATCACCAAGCGACCGCGAGATGAGTGGGTCATTTCCAAGCGCCTGCTCGGGATCGACGGCATCGCAGCCGAACCCTGCACCACTGCCCGCGATTGCCTGGTGAAAGCCCGCGGCGACAAGCTGCACGCGATTCGCCTGTTCATGCAGGACACCGGATCGGACCTGCACGAAGCCCAGCGACATATCGAAACCAACATGTCCCTCGGCTGGTAACCGGCCGCGTTAGCCAGTGAAGACCGCGAACGGCTTCCGTGAATCCGGCCAGGACTTCGGAACCTCCGAGTCTTGTCGGGAAGAACCTGTCGAGGTCCAGCATCGCCAGCGACGCTGGCATCACGAATTCAACTTCCCGTGACGTTGCAGGGCATTGCTTACAGGCCCGTCAGCAGTACGAGGAACGTGTCGAAGATACATTGACTCCTGACCGCGAATGCGTGATAGTCAGCAGACCGCCCGGCTGATTTCGCCTTGGCGGTGACGATACGGATGCGGGTCATGTTCTCTCAGATTGTCAGCCTGATTGCACTGTTGCCGATGCTGCTCCACAGCGTCCTCGGTTGCTGCTGGCATCATGTCCATGACCATGCTGCGGCCGTTTCCACCATGGCGGCAGACTCTGCTCAGTCAGAGAGGGCCGACCAGCACCACTGCTGCCAGCATCACCACCGGGCGATTCCCGAAGTGACCGGGGAAGCTGGTTCGCACTCCGGGTCCGACCGGGAACCCGCCCCCCACTCTCCATGCGACGAAGTTCGTTGCGAACTCGCAATGGTCGCAACAGTGACCACTGCATCGGCGGCGTTGACAAATCCGCTGCTGGAAGCTGCCTGGCTGATCGACGGCAGCTTCGATCTGAAAGTTTGCGTCAGTCCGTTCCGTGCTCACGCACCATCCCCGGTGCTACTCCCCCGGCTTGCCAGTTCACGGCGGGCTTTCATGCAGATCTGGCTGATCTGATCTCTGCGCCGACTGGTGCATGGTTCCGGCAACTTTGCGGCATGCACCACTCTGCTCCCGGCTGCAATTGCTGAAGCGGCAGCTGCACCATCTGGCAGAAAGGGACCCTGTCACGCCACAAGTGCGCGTGTCTGGTCTCAGCCAGTCTTCTGCCGTCCGGAGTTCCCGGCAGTTGAATCAGTCTCCCCCTGCCTTCTCAAGCGAAGTTCACGATGAAACTCACCTGGTCCAATCTGTCAGCGCAGGCTGGCTGGCTATGGGGCATCGGCCTGCTGATTGCCGTCATCGCCGGTGCCGTTACCTACCCGCGATGGGGTCATCCACTGCAGGGCTGGGTGCAAGGCACCATCGCCCGCCAGAAACCGGCACGAGCATCGGATGCCCACGATCACGGAGCAGACAGCAGTCATGATCATGGCGATCATGCCCATGGTCACAACGAGGCGACGTCCCTTGAATTGTCACGTCAGGCGATGGGCAATATCGGCCTGACCAGCGAGTATCTGAAACCGGTCGAACTGGAGACATTTCAGCGTACCATAACTGTGCCGGCGATCATCGTCGAGCGACCTGGCCGTACGCAGCTGCAGGTCTCCACGCCGATGGCCGGAGTGGTGACACACGTACATGCCGTTCGTGGCGAGGCGATTGCTCCTGGTTCGCTGCTGTTTGAACTGCGAATCACTGCGGAGGAGCTGGTATCGACGCAGACGGCGCTACTGAAAACCCTCGGCGAACTCGACGTCGAGGAACGGGAGATCAAGCGGCTTGAGGAAGTGACGAAATCGGGTGCGGTCCCCCAGAAGACGTTGCTCGAACGTCAGTACGCACGCGACAAACTTGAGGTACTG
>VFQN01003004.1_pt1 | contig 24987 bp, 26 predicted proteins | sample 3512371 | NCBI WGS metagenome assembly VFQN01 (sample SAMN10412370, study PRJNA504923) | tailings metagenome | isolation source: Replicate 2 from Balatoc abandoned mine | place: Philippines: Itogon, Benguet | collected 2017-08-28 | reverse complement strand
CCAGACAAGCGGTTGACCAAAAAATTAATCTATGTCAGAATCTGACAAAGTCAAGTTAGCATTTCTCAATAATTGCCCAAATTAATTTCTTACCTTATCCTAACCTATTTCCTACCTAATTCTTACCTTATTCTTACCTCATAGAAACCTCATGGTAACCTCGTCCTAACGTGAAAACAGTTCTTATACTTATCATGTATCACTCCTCACAAGCCCTACAAGAACCCAATCCTGTAAAATGTGCGAAAATCCCTCCTCCGCTGCTTCCGAATGCAACACCGGATCGTTTGTCCAGGACCTCACTTTTTCCAAATACCACATAACTTCCTGCATAACTGATAGCAGGCCTACCCACATAACTGCCCCTGGTATCGGTTACCACCTGCTTCTTACCGGTTTGTGTATTGTACAACAGGATATTGGATCCCTGCACACCCAGGTTGGTTGCTTTGGTTGGGAAAGCCACCCAGCTGCCATCATGGGTAATAGCCAGCCGTTCGCCCTGCTCAATGGGACTATCATGATTACCGGGTTTACCATCTGCAGTGAAACTGGCTACCTGCAAGTTTCCGGTTTCAATTTCATACACAAATACATCCTGGTATTTCAGCTGATCCCCCGGAACCATATTGGTGGCAGTGGTAGCATACACAACCAATCGTCCATTACCAGAAATGGATGCCGCCACTCTGCGTGAACCCGCTTCATCCCCCTGGTTGCGTTCTTTTCCATCCTGGGTCATGCTTATACGCCTTAGCCCTTGCTTGCCACGCTCCCACAGGAATATATCCCAGAGGTTGTTTTGGTCGTTAGCAACAAGGCTAGGTGTTGCTGAACAAAAAACCACCCTGCTGCCATCAAAAGAAATGCTGCCCTTATGTGCATTACCTCCTGTTTTGAAAGCAGGCTCCACACTTATCATTTCAGTACGACTATTTACCAGGTTATGTATAAAAACATTTGATTGAGATCGTCCTTTCGGTATCTCTGTCAGATTGGATGCATCCGAGGTAAACACAACCTGTTGGCCATCCCCCGATACCATGGCATCATAACTATCGCCATCACTCCACCCACCTTTCAATGCTTTACTTACCAGTTCTAGTTTTCCGGTGCTTGCTCTCCATATAAAAATATCACGCACCTTATTCTCATCGCCAGCTACCAGGTTGCTGGCCCTGCTTTCAAATACTACTGTTTGTCCGTCTGCCGAAATTGATGGCAGCGCACTGCTTTCATTACCCGGCATTCCATCCGGTGCAGTTGATACCATCCTGGTTATTCCAGTATTACGATCGCGCCAGAAGATCTGCCGGTACTTGCCATCATTGCCTGCAAATCCTTTTGTCCAGGATACAAAAACGACATACCTCCCTTCCTCAGGCCCCATACCTCCTACTGCCGGATCACTAGATTCATAAAAACTGCTGAAACTATCGTCGCTAGCGCGACTCACCAATTCATAGGTATAATCAATTGCCACTTTAATGGAGGTAATTCCCTCCGGCGCTTTTCCACTGCCGTGATATACCACACCCTTCATATTGGAAGGGATCTTTTTGATTACTACCAGGTAGCCATCCTTTTCCTTTACCGGCACAGTAAATTTAATCGGTGTGATTGTATATAAACTGGTTTTGTCTTTCGCAGTTGTTAGGGTAAGGTCATTGCTTTCATTATTGCTTAGCGTTACCGACACGCCGGCAGGAGCACTTAGTTTACCACTTAGAAATATGTTTTTCCCTGTTGCACCTGATGATTTTTGCTGGCCCGACTGCGCACTTGTGGGTTGCGCGGGTATTGCTTTTTTTTCTGTTGCAGATTTTACTGTTGATGTTACGGGAACTGCAGCTGATGCTGAACTTGTTTTCCCAACAATCCAACTCTTGAGTTCTTGCAAATTGAGTACCTTTTCCATTTCCTGCGCAAATATCAAGGATACCCGATCCTCCGGATTGTATTTGATACCCACTTCCATAAACTGCGGCACCGACGGACCGAGTCCCTTTTTATAATAAGCAGGATTGGGCTTTACCGGTATTCGCGAGAATTGAGAACCTTCCTGTACAAAATTATAATCATACGCATGCGTACTGCTCTGTGCAACTATGGCCCGTTGATTTAATTCCGATTCCGGAGCTTCCAATTGTTCATTCACTCTTTCAATAGCAAGGTCTAAGGCACTTTTTGTTTTATTGAATCCTTCCTGATATCTTTTGGGCGCTGGCTCATAATCGTTTTTCAAATAAGCCGCCCATTTATCCGGCTCATTCCTGAGGATCTTTTCAATATCTTTTTTCTGGCGCTCCAGGTCCGCCAGGTTTTTCCGAAGAGCTTCTTCCTCCTCCTTTTGCATGCGCAACAGATTGCTTCTCCTGGTTTGTAAAAATTCTTTTCTTGTTACAAAACTCCAGGGCAATTGTCCCGGATAAGTAAGCAGCCAACTTTTTCTCAACCCGTTAATCCCAAATCCCAGTGGCGTCGGAATATCCCTAAACTTCCAGATTCCCGGCTGTATCTCTACGGGTATACCTTCCCGTAATTCGTGAAATCCCAGACCCTGGTAATCCGTTGAGTTATCATACAGCATATTATTGAAATTTCCATTGATCTGCAGGTTGAGCACATTATAGGTTTCATGTGCCAGTGAAAAACTATCACCGTTACACTGGTATCGCATTCCCATTAACACATAGCTGTAAGCGGATACGGGTGTGTTCGGCTCCAACGGTCCATGCAAACTATACCATTCTGCCTGAACACCCCGTGGCTGATAGGCTGCCAACATCGAATGTGCGGCATCGGTATACCTTTTTTGAATTGCATAGTTGGCTGCATTGGCCCGTTGGGTACTCCTCCCCTTTTTCCAGCCTCCTTTTTTTGCAAGTATTCGTTCCAGGCAGGCATCATCCTGTGAAAAGCAAGTGCTGCAAATGAAGATTCCTAAAAATATTCCGATTCGTTTCATGTTGATGAGTTGATTGGTCAGTTACTGATTTTTCCATAAGCCGTATAACTTCCATAACTGATATCCTGCAGCCATAATATTCTTCCTCCTTTAAAACAGGAGAAGTAGGCATTATAGGTTTTCTGACTGCGTTCAATTTCAGAGAGCCAAATCTGCCAGTTGTTCAGCAGTTTCCAGCTGCCATTGGCTTTGGCATTGTCTACTTTCATGGAAGTTCCGCTTGCTCCATTTGCCATCACCAGATCCCAGGTATAGGACTTGTTGGAACGAAATTCAAAATATTGACGCGATGCAAAGGTGGTGGAGCCCGAATACAAGCCGGTGTATAGATTATAGTAATTCGTGGATCCCTGGAATTCGCTGGACCATTTGCCTGCAAGGTCTTTTTCTCCTACTGCAAACCGGTTTAATCCGGATAATCTTACCAAAGGTTCCCAGTCGCCAAAATAATTATCCGGGTTTTGAATACCGAAAGCTTGCACAAAGCTGTTTTTATCAGGCGTGATGATTTCAATCCAGCCCGATTGCCCCTTACTGAATAAGGTCACCCAAACATCTTTCCCCGTTGCTTTGTCTGTTAACAAAGCTCCTGAGAAATAGGCATTCTCAGGCAGACTACTGGGCCAATTTTCATACTGCCGCATATTGCTGTACCGGGGTGCTACCAGGAGATCCCAAAACACCCGGCGTTGCTCATCGCGGTCGGGATAATACTTGCTGTTTTCTGCTCTTGGATAATGAAGTAATACTTTTACGTTGTTCTTTGTAGCTTCTACCCAATCTTCTTTCACAACACTTGTCCAGCCATCATCAAAATTGGTGGTGGTAAATGTAAAGCCGTCTGAAACCGCTTGCGTTGTTGCAACAATGGGCGCCGGTTTTTCGGGCCGAACGGACTCCAGGAAAGCATCAATTTCTTTTCCATAAGAGCTACTGTTACTCGCAATCTTGATACTCCCGCAACGCTGTCCATCACTGAAGGTGATAAGTGCTACTGTGGCCGAATCTTTATTAAATAAAAATTTCCCCATCCCGGTCCTAACTTCCCATCCATTCATGGCACTGCTTTCCTGTTCAATGGGCTGGTCTGTTATCCCATAGTCCTTATAGGAATCGACCACTAATTGCTTCCATTCACTTTCAAAATCTGAAGCCATATTCCCTTTACTAACGGTACTTTTTACAAGTACGAGCTGACACCAGGATTTTCTGGCATCGTTGGTTACAGAGTAAACTACAGCATTTTCCAGGTCCTGTTTTTTCCAGCCTTTTGGTGCATTGAAACTAAACATTTCATAGTGTTGTTGTGCCACTACCGTAGTAACTACCAATAGTAATATACCTGTTATAACTTGTTTCATGGTATGTTGTATTTATAGCCGTACGCCTTGAAAGATTCCTTTTCCTCCTGCTGTAAATCCACTGTTGATAGTGAAACTGGCTTCTGCACCACCAAAGGAAACCGATCGCTCAGACGGACCAACATTTACTTCACCAATATCAGTCTGAACTTTTGTATCGAGTACATTAGTGGTAACACCAATACCTACCTCTGCTTTGACACCGGCATCTTTTAAGCCGGTTCGATCAAATTCCAGGAAACCGGTAACCTCTGCGGAAGCTTCCAACTGCAAGGGACCACTTCCAATTTTTTTACTTTCTCCTGCAGTAACTTCAATTGTGCAGCGTTGAAATTCATCCCAGAAATTCCGGTTCTCTTCCCGATCCGCAGACCTGGTTTCCCAATCCAGTTTGATGCCTTTTGCATCTATCCTAGCAATGGTTCTGCCACAATTTGTTTCAATGGAACCAAATATAAAGTTAGCTTCACTCCGGTTGGTACAGTTGATATCGTCGTATTCAGCGAGGGTATGTTTTTGTATCCCCTCTTTTTTTTCCTTCTTGAAACAAAGGGGTTCAGGTGATCGGAAAAGGAGCAGATCCTTCGGTAACATGATATAGGACAACCATTCAATTTTGGCCTGATTAACCGACAACTCAAATTGTTCCGGGAACTCACTGTAAAATTTATAATTCACGAGTTCGCTTATGCGCTTTTTGGCACGATCGCGTTGCCGCAGGCAAAAAGCTTCCACGCGACTATTAATAGCACGAAGCAGTTGTTCATTGGCTTGATCAATAGCTGCACAATATCCTTCGTTGATACCTTCTCCTTCAGCTCCTGGTTTTATTTTTTCATAAATGAGCCGGAGTTCTTTTGCATGTACTGCCTTCTTTTGATTTAAGGTATCCTGCAATGCCAACAGGGCCAATCCCAACGGATCTTTTGCCTCCAGCTCCATCAGCTCCTCCACATAGGGACGAAGTTTGATCACAGCCTTGGGTACGAGTCCCGCCATTAAAGAACCAGCTCCCGCACCCCATCCTGCTGCTTTCATATCCTGTTGCATTCTCCGCTCCAATCCCTGCCGGGCTGCTTCCGCCAATACCTGTTGTTGACTGGTTAATTCTTCCATCATTGCATTATAATCCTGTTTAAAAATTTGCCACACAGGTTCCAGCTTCACACTTTCACTCAGACTTTTAGGAATAGTTGGCCAGGAAAATTTTGATAATCCTAATTGATCCGTAGCATTCCTGGATTTCCAGGTAATATCTTCAGATTTCAAGTCGTAGCCCAGCTCCCGCAACTGTTCTTCCTTCTCCTGGGAATACATTTTACTGATTGCCTGTTTGGCTGCTTTCACAGCGGCTGCCGTATTGCCTTTGCTTGCCTCGATTGCAGCTTTAATCTGGTTGGCCTGTGGATGCCAGGCACATAAACGGATGGTACTGTCGATGTACTTACCTGCATTCACCAGATCGCCCAATCCAAACCAGGCATGTGCCAGGTTATTTAAAATGGTACTATTACGGGGATATTGTTTGTTGAGCAGCTGCAGAATCGGAATGGAAAGATGTTCTCCACCATTCATGTTTAGTAATGCCGCCAGGTTGTTGAGGTTATTGGCATCAGAAGGATCTTCCTTGCAGGCCTCCATCATCACTAATAAGGCTGCGTTGACATTACCAAATGCGAGGTAACCCATGGCTGCGGTAGCCGATATCTTTTTACCAGGATGTTCCTCTTTGATTTCGTTTACTTGTTGCCTGGTTTTATCCCGCAATTCCATAGGGATTTTGGTTGTCAGTTGTTGCTGTAGTTGCTGGAGATAGGAACTAATGGTTGCAGAGGTAAGCACTGTTTTGGGAATGGCAGCAATTCTTGTTGCATCTTTTTTGGGAACAGCGGTTTGGCTTGTTGCTTTGTGTTCATTGGCCATGGCAAATGCCGCCATTTTCTGCATGTCCTGCAGATTGGGCATTTCAGACATACCCTCCTGCATGGCATTCATCATTTCTGCCATTTCTTCTTTGATAGGAGGTTTTTCTTTTTTAACCGGTTTCTTTTGAGCGAGTGAAGCACCAGCAAGACTGCAACTCGCCACGATCAGTATAAGGATTCGTTTCATAATTATTGTCTATATGGATGAATTATTGAAGGTTGCCACCTAAAATATTGGTCACATTGGCTACCTGTTTAATCATCCGGGTTAAGAGTTTTGCATTGGTAGCAGCCAGGTACACATCCGCCCGTACAAAAACAGTTTGGTATTCATCTATCCCAATTTTTACCAGATCAAAATGATGATTTTGCTGCAACAAAAATGGATAGGCGGTACTGTCTAATTTACCTGGAATTGCTTCAGAAAGGTTGGTATATATAATAAGCAGGTCACTGGCTTTTTGTACAACCAGGTCAAATTCTTTCACATATTCACCCGTATAGGGAATCACAGCTAAACTGTCGTGCACCAGCCTATACGGAAGTCCCGAACCCGCTAATAGTTTTTCCAGCTGGAAGGAGGCTGGTTGTAGGGAAGATTTACTCTTGCTTTGTGCGTCTGCCAGTATTGGCAACAGCAGCACCAGAACTATATAAAAACTTGTTTTCATTTTGGCAGGTTGAATTAAAATGAATTCCAACTGGTACCAGCTTTATAATCGTATCCGGTTTTACCGGCTATAGTTACCACACCCGTTTTTCGATTCCATTCATACTGCGTAGTACCTATCCGATCCGCCTTTAGCGTAACTTCTGTACCACCTATAGTTTCCTGGGTACGTACTACTGTTACCTCTTCCAACCGAATGGTTGAACGAAGCTGGAGCTTATCCGGGCTCTGTACCGTTACACTGAAAACTGCCCACGCAAAACTTCCCTTTTCACCAGCAGCAGCCGATAACAGAGAGCTTGCACTACCGGATGGCATACTAAAGCGCAACTCAGGATTTCCACTGCTGACCACTGAAAAATGCAGCACCTCAATCTGGCGCTCATAGCCACGGATTACGCTGGTACCTTTTACCAATTTGCCATTGGCATCCAGGAGCTGAAGAAAAACGGGTTCTTTGACCTGCCCCTTTGCTGGCTGGAGCAATCCGGATACCAGCAAAAGCAGTGATAGATAAATAAAGCGGTTCATGTTGATGGGATTTAATGCTGTAAACCTAGCACCCTGCTTCCCCACCTGGTATCCTGTAAAAACAGGATTTTTGAACTATCTTGAAAAAAATCATGGAAAAAAGGGAGAGGATAGCTGTGATTGATTTTATTCTTTTGTAGTGCATTTATCAAACCGCCATTCATGAAGGCCATATTGCTATCGGTTTCAATTCTATTGTCCATTTCTGTTGCCGCCCAGGATCTTCTGAACAGGGATAGCCTGTTGCGATTGCTGCCCCAAAGCCAGGATTCGGCCAGGGTGGAACTACTGATTCAAATTGGACAACAATATGAAGGCAGCGAGCCCGAACGTTCCAAACAGTATTACCGGCAGGCACGTGAGCTGAGCAAAAAAATCGGATACCGCCTGGGAGAAATAAAATTTGCCGCGAACTATACCTACCTGCTGAACATGCAGGGTTACTATGATTCCTCCCTGCAATTCAACCTGGAAAGCGAACGTATTGCCAATGAAATCCGGCACCCGGAATACATGGCCAAAACAGCTTTCAATACCGGCAATTCCTATCGCTTGTTGGAAGAATATGAATTGGCTCTTGGTAAATACCTTGATGCCTATCCGCAGTTTGAACAACTCAATATTCCCATCATGACCGCACAGGCGCTGGACATCATACAGGGACTCTATACCGAACTGAAACAATACCGCCGTTCCATCAGCTATGGAAAACAGGCCGTTGAGCTGCTTCGGAAAGAAGGTCATCCCGTACTGCTGGCAATTGCGGTTACCAACCTGGGCATGAATTACACTAAGCTCCGGCTCTACGATTCCGCACTCATCTGTTACCAGGAATCCTTAGGCCTGTCTCTCAAATCGGAAAACAAACACCTGGAATCGGCAGCTTATCTGAATATCGGTGATGTATACCTGAAATCACTGCAATACGATAAAATTGAATCCTACATGAGGAAGGCATTAGAGCTTTCAAAAGAATTGGGATCCTTTTCTTCGCAGGCAATTGCTTACCGTGGCATTTCGTATAGTCATTTTTATCGCGGGCACTATGAACCCGCAAGAAAATATGCCGATTCTTCCCTTGCCATTGCACTGCAACATCAGTTACAACCGGAACTGCAAAAAACCTATGCACATTTAGCCAATCTATCTTATGCTGTACAGCAACATCGGGAAGGCGACCAATACGCTATCAAAGCAGCCGAAATAAGCGATAGCCTTTTCAATGAATCCATCCAGAAGCGGACTATCGAAATGGATAAAAAATACCAGTCGGCTTTGAAGGATGCCCAGATCAGTTTACAACAGTCGTCACTGCAGGTTAAAACAAGTTGGAATTATGCACTGGCAGGAGGAGCCGCTGCTTTGTTGCTGGTATCCTTATTGTCGTATAGAAACTATCGCCAGCGGCAGCGCATCCAGGAGCAACGGATTTCGGAACTCGAAACAGAAAAGCAATTAGCAGCAACCGGGGCCGTATTAAGAGGAGAAGAACAGGAACGAACCCGTTTAGCCAAAGACCTGCATGATGGATTGGGCGGGATGTTATCCGGCATTAAATATACCCTCCATAGTGTAAAAGGCAACCTGGTGCTGACACCTGAACATGCACAGTCGTTCGAAAGAAGTCTGGATATGCTGGATAGCAGCATCCGTGAAATGAGGCGGGTAGCACATAACATGATGCCGGAAGCCCTGGTAAAATTTGGACTGGATACCGCCTTGCAGGATTTTTGTAACGATATCAATCAAAGCGGTGCCTTGCAGGTAAGTTATCAGTCGATCGGTTTGAAAAACACGGAGCTCGAACAAACAAAAGCCATCACCATTTACCGGATCGTGCAGGAATTGCTGAACAACAGCATGAAACATGCAGCAGCCCGGCATGCTTTGGTACAGATCAGTAATAATGACAATCAATTATCGATCACCGTAGAAGATGATGGAAAAGGATTTGATTCCGCTATACTCAGACAATCCAGGGGTATTGGCTGGACGAATATCCAGCATCGTATTGAATTTTTAAAAGGTCGTTGGGATGTAGATTCACAACCGGGAAAGGGCACATCGGTGCATATTGAATTCAGCAGTTCCTGATGCTACAAAACAAGTGAAATGGCAGCAACGATAAAACTCTTTATTGTGGATGATCACCATATGGTGATTGAGGGAATTTATAGTCTCCTGCAACAAGAAACACAGTTGGAATGGATGGGACATGCAACCAATGCCGACAGTTGCCTGGCCTTTTTGCGGGTCCGTCAACCTGATATCCTGTTTATGGATATCAGTTTGGGAGAAACCAGTGGCATAGATTTATGCAAGACAGTAAAAGAATTGTATCCGGCCGTTTTTATCATCGGACTAAGCACCTTTAACCAGCAAAGTTTTATCAAAAAAATGATGGAGCATGGTGCATCGGGCTATGTGTTGAAAAATGCTACCCGGCAGGAATTGTTGCAGGCAATTGAAACTGTTCGGTTGGGACAAACCTATCTCAGCCAGGAAGCGGCCCAAACGGTATTGAATGAACAAGTGGAAGGCGTACCCCTACTCACGCGCAGGGAAAAAGAAGTACTGGAATGGATTGCAGAAGGGCTCACCAACCAGGAGATTGCCGACAAGTTATTCATCAGCAGCACAACAGTAGATACCCACCGCAAAAACCTGCTGGCAAAATTCAATGCCCGCAATGTAGCCGCCATGATTAAGATGGCAGCCAGGATGCAGGTGATATGAGTAAGTAATCAGTTGGTATTACTGCTTTGGAAGATGTGCAATCAACTCCACTTCCAACTTCGCTTCCGCCATATATAACCGGGAAACCTGTACCCAGGTGGCTGCTGGAAAATCGTTTTTGTAAAAAGATTTTCTTGCAAAATTGAATTTCTTCATTACTTCAATATCGGTGGTATATAAATTCTCCTTCACCACATGCTGAAAGCTTGCACCAAAACTTTTCAGGGAACGTTCCAGTGCCTTGTAAACATTTGTGATTCCTTCCGGTGTAAGTTCTAAAGCCACCGCACCTGATATGTATAATACATTATCCACTTTTACTACCTGAACGTAACCGGCAGCTGTGTCCTGCTTAAGCGGATTATCCCAATGCCATTTTTCTTTTTTAATTTCCTTGGTTTGCGCAAGTAAGAAGGAAGACTGAAACAACATCACCATCAGCGCGAATAATAATTTATTAGTTATCATGATGAGAATAGTTTTAAAATGGTTACAGTAAAATTAATTACCAAAGGGTAATTTATCCCCCAATCTATTTTCATAATCTAGTGGATCTGACCTAAATGGATCTTTTTAAAAAATACAAGAGTAAGATACTGGAGAATGCTTTCAGCTATGTGGTAGTTCTTGCCATGTTAATCTATGGTTTTGGGAAAATTGTACAATTTAATGGTGCAGCAGCTACACCATTACGGGTTTCAGAAATGACTGGTATGCAATTGATGTGGGCATTTTATGGCTATTCGAAACCCTTTGTTTATACAATAGGCGCGCTTGAGGTAATTGGCGGGATACTGCTATTTTTTAACCGCACCAGAATAATCGGCTGTTTATTTGTTTCAACTATAATGATTAATATCATCCTACAAGATATATTCTATGAGGTGAATAAGGGGGCACTGAGAGCAGCTATTTTTTACCAGGTTTTGATCGTGCTGATTCTCTATTTCAACCGAAGCAAACTGGTAGCAACCTGGAAATTGCTAACCCAAAAAGTGGATAAACCTGGTAGCATTAAAGAAAGCTTGCTTGTTTTTTTGGTTTCCGGAATGCTGTTTGTTCTTGTACGAATTGTTGAATATTATCTTACCTCAGGATGGTAAGACAGGTGTACCCACCCCTTCAAAGTCTGAACAGTCTCACCGATTGTTTGCATTGAACTGATCAGTCAGAATACTAAGTAATTCATTAAATCCAATCTGAAGGGAGTTGGCAGATATGCTAACGGGACTGCCATAGGAATTGAAATTGATTTGCATTAATTTTCTTTTGAAAGCACTGGACTGCCTGTTGATATAGTCCTCCGGATTTCTTACCTGCAGCAGGATTAACTTTTGCCGGTTGATTTCAAAAACCGAAATATTTTCAATATCCGTCCATAGTATCTGCCCGGCTGATAGTCCCCCCGAATTATCCGTAATTCCCAACTGATCAATAATAAGTCCCGGTCTGTTATCAGGAAGTTTGCGAATGATATAAACGGCAATGAGCCCAAAGAACAGGATGGCAGCTATACTGATTACCAAAATAAACGTCGGATTTCCAAAGAGGGCATTGTTGATTTTCGGCGGATTCAGTAAAAACCAGATTCCAGCAGCAACAAAACCGATGGACCCGACTAACATTAATACGAGCTTCTTTTTACTTAAGGGGATTTCTATAATTTCTGGCTTCATTGATTAAATATAATCTTCCTAAAATAGGATAAATCCAGAAAATAAATAGGGTGTAAAACATAGAGCCCCAACTGAGATCAGCCGGGGCTTTAACCTTATCCTGTGGTTATTACAGTCCGGTATGAGGGCAGTATTAGGATTCTTGCCCTGCCCGGATTGGTGATAAAATTAATAAAACTACCTGAAACACATAAGTTTATAACATAAATCCCCCGGACACTTCGCGGATTCGGTAAATCAGATAAACCTTTCGGCGCTTACAATTACGATGTCTATGCGCAGGACATTAAAACTGTCCTTGATAAATTGAATATTCAGGATGCTACCTTAGGTGGTTTCTCCATGGGCGGTGCTATTTCCATTTATTATGTTGCCAAATACAACAGCAGCCGGGTAAGCAAACTGGCATTATTTGGCGCAGCAGCCCCTAGCTGGACCAAAAGACCGGACTATAACCTTGGCTTTACTCCAGAGGCAGTAAATGACCTGATTGAACTTAGTAAAGTGAACAGAGCCCAATTAATGGAGAATTTCGGTAAAATTTTTGGCGCAACTGAGACGGCTATTCCTGCCGGGTTGGGAAATTGGTTAGGTGGCATCAATATGGAGGCTTCACCCTATGCCACCTCCCAGAGTTTGATCGCCTTACGCGATACGGATCTTCGCAAAGAGCTATCAAAGATCAACATTCCCACAGCGATATTCCATGGCACGAAAGATGTCATTTGCGAATTTGCGCTGGCAGAAGAAATGAACAAAGGAATTAAGAACTCCTATATCGTAAAGTTTGAAAATAGTGGTCACGGACTTTTTTTGGAAGAACTGGAAAAATTCAATACAGAATTCCACTCCTTCCTTCAAAAATAATCTAGCTGAAACTTATCTGTCCCGACATATCTCATGTTATGTCGGGACAGCTTTTTGCTCACGCTAAGACAATTCAACCCTTGTAATTTCAAAATTATTATATTTACTTTGTATTTCAAAGTGCTTTTATGTATAATAATTAAACCATGGACCCTACTGCAATCAACCAATTTCATCTTAAAATCAGGCAAAACAGGTGGTACTGGTACTTTTCGATTTTTTGCCGGATCCTGTTAGCCTATGCGTTTATTGTAGCGGGAATGGTGAAAATTGTTGGAGAACGATTTGCCAGTGGATTATCAACCAAACATCCAATGGGAGCCTACCTGGAAGCATTGCATCATACAGGCTACTATTACACGTTTATTGGAATAGCGCAGGTCGTCGCAGCTATCTTATTGTTAATACCGGCTACCGTAACACTGGGAGCGCTACTTTATTTCCCCATTATTGTAAATATTTGGTTGCTGTCTTATGCGGTGCGATTTGAAGGTTCCTTTGTAACCTCTCCTTTAATGGTGCTGGCTAACTTGTATCTACTTTTTTGGAATTATGACCGACTTAAATACCTCTTTCCAATTAAATCGCTAAATAGTGAGGCCATTCTAAAGAAACCCGCCACCTATAACAATCGATTCCCCTTCGTGTTTTTTACAGGGGTTGTATTGATAGCAATAGCTACCGTTTTATTTGCGCGATATGGCTACGAAGTGATGCCCAGAAACTCACTAAAAGACTGTAAAGCACAATTTAAAGGAACCACGAAGGAAGCTGCCGGGTACAGGTTTTGCGAGTGTATTCATGAAAAAGGAAATCCTTTAGATAGCTGTTTAGCCGAATTTGAATAGTGATTCTTATCTCAAAAACAACCGATCCGCCGGAATGATTTGTTTTGCCAAACCGGGACCATTATAATAAGCTTCCAACCAATAACCCCCACTGCCATTGAAATGCTCAATTCGGATGAGATGCCTGCCTTTGGTCAGTTCAATCTTACCAACTCTCTCCTGTACCCCATGGTCGCCACCATTGTCCACTACCAGTTTCCCGTTGACATAAAGTTTACTCCCATCATCAGACCTTGTATAGAAACGATATTCTCCTCCTACCGGGATGTCCAGCAAACTTTCTGCAACCAAACCAAATTGCACGGATCCATCTTTCTGAGCCGGACTAAGTTTGGCGTCATCCACCTGAAACTCATGGCCAGTATATTCAGCAACAGGTTGTAATGCATCGAAGTTTGGAATATCCTTCCATCCTTTGCCCTGGTATTGTTTGTATCGTACACCATTACCCTGACCGGATTTCAGCACCCGGAAATAGCCTGTGGCAATCTTTCCTGCCGCCCCGTTTTCAATCATCCGGGCTTTAACAACAGCCGTTTGATCCAATGTGAAAGGGCCAGTATATTTTTTACTGGATAGATCAGGATCAGTTCCATCTTTAGTATAATAGATGTTTTCACTTTCCTGCTCATTGTAGTCACTCATGCGTACGACAGCAACTGTATCAATAAACAATCCACCAGTAGGTGCATAACTGACAGGCTTTGGATAGATAGTGGGTGCAACTTGTCTTTTCACCCCTTTCCAGTTAATAGCTGGTTCATCAAAACCTTCAAATGCAGCCTTAACCGGGCGACCGATCCACTCATAGGGTTGTTTCAGCTTCAACGCAAATGCAATGGTGGCAGCAGCATCGTACTGATAAATCTGTTGCTGGATTGCATGGCCTTTTTTTACACCGGGACCATAAAAAATCATGGGAATCGTAAGTTCTTCTATGTCTTCCCCACCATGACCCTTACCTATACCGCCATGATCGGCAACAATTAGTAGCAGCGTATTTTTTTCCATACCAGCTCTTTTAATGGCCTCATATATTACCCGCACGCAGGAATCTGCTTTACGGATGGCTTCGAAATAAGCTGGCGTACCATGCCCCTGATCATGACCGGCATGATCCACTTCATCAAAGTGAACCCAGGAGAAAACCGGTTTTTTATCCACAATATAATTGGCAAATGCCTGCACCGTTTCATCCTGTGTAGGATAGGTTTTACTCAGATTTACGTGATTGCTATCGAAAAGTCTTCCAAAGCCACTCCAGTTGTAAATAGCACCTACTTCATCGGTTGGACGCTGATCCCGGAATATGGTAAATATTGAGGGAAACCGATAATTGGAATCAGAAATTACCGGATCTATCTGAAAGTCATCCAACTCCCAATCATTACTGGTAATACCATGTTGTTCGGGTCCTGCTCCCATCATAAGGGAAGCCCAGTTGGGACTGCTAACCGTAGGCAAAACAGTCCGAACAGAAAGGGAATAAGCACCCACCGACATAAGGCTGTCCATAAAAACAGGATTTGCCTTTCGTAAACCAGAGGCGCTGAATCCATCTATACCAATTACAACTACATGTTTGATATCGTCCGGAGGCTGCTCTTTTTGCTGGCAGGAGGTGAATGCAATCGTGGCAACTACACCAAGCATTAGCGTTAGATTCTTCATAGCCAAATCTATCCACAAAGAAGCAGAGTTATACTGCTAAAACCGGACTTCCTTATACAAATTCCGCATAACGACCCACTCACTTAAGCTCAGCAAGTATCAATTTTTTCTGTTTCAATGTATTCTTCATTGCTTTATCTCTCACTACAGGATCATCACTATGTATTAATTCGAAATATTCAGTCGGCACCACCTGCCACGACAAACCATATTTATCTTTACACCATCCGCAAGCGCCTTCTTCCCCACCATTTTTTGTAAGCGCATCCCAAAAATAATCCGTTTCAGCCTGGTCTTTTGTATTGATCACAAAAGAAACCGCTTCATTAAATTTGAACAAGGGGCCTGCCGCCAAAATACTAAACTCCATTCCTGCAATTTCAATTACAGCTGTTTCTATACCGGCATCATTTCCACTTTCATCACTATCAAACTTTCGAAAATCTTTCAATTTACCATCTTTAAAAATTGAAAGGTAATAATCAGCTACTGCTTTGGCATCTTTTTCTACCCACAAGTAGGGAGTAATTTTTTGAGTAAACATAGCTTTCGTTTTTTACATGATTTCTAAACTTGTACACAAACCATTGTGAAGCTACTAACTATACTGCTAAAGCCGGATAAAACTATACAAATTCCGCATAATAGCAGTAGCACCTGTTTACTACCTAATGAAGTCATTTTTAAATCACTATTTTCATTACTCACTTTTTTACCTGCACCATGAACCAAACCAAACCCCTTTGCCTGTTAGTAGTGGCACTACTCTTGCAATTTTTCGTAGTAGCGCAACCTGTCAACCGGAAAATCGTAACCCCGCAGTATAAGGAATTACAACAAAAACTAAGTTCCGGATGGAACACCTGGTATGCCAACAGTTTTTTATCGCATGTATTGTTACCGGAAGGGTTTTCGATTAACCTCTGTTTAACGCGACCCGGCAATGGGGAATATGTTCGGAATTTCTACAAGGCAGCGGATATCCAGAATCGGCCTGAAAAATTAATACCCGGACTTCGGTCTGACGATGGCAGTTATACCAGTATAACGGTGATCTATAAGGGAGAAACTATTTTTATCCAGACGGCTGCTGAAGGTGGTGAGCAATATATTCTGGTATCTCCCATACAAGCCAAAGAGAATTACCTGGTGGTGGAAGCCGGTTTACTGTGGAACCGGAAAGGAAGCATCGGCAGAACTGGTGATCAACTGACCGCCAGTTTTGGTGATCGATCCATAACAATATTCTCCACTGAATCTCCCGTGACCGATGCCTATTCCGTTACCAGTGCTCCTCATCTTGCTTTTACTACAACAAAACCTCTGGGTATCTGCACGGGTAAACAAAGAAGTCTGGCTGAAATCAGCGCCATTATAGACAAACAACGCCGGGCTGCAGAGCAACGCATCGCGAGTTATGGACCTCTATCGGAATCCTTTCAAGCCATGCAAACGATCCTGGCCTGGAATGCCACTTACGATGCTCCCAATGAGCGTGTGATCTCCCCCGTTAGCAGAAGCTGGAGCGCAGGATGGGGCGGCTTTGTACTATTTGATTGGGATACCTATTTCGCGAGTTATATGTATGCTCTCTTCAATAAGGAACTGGCTTATGCTAATGCGATTGAAATTACCAAGGCAATAACACCGGATGGATTTATTCCGAATTATCAGTCGCCCTATGGTCAGACATCTTTTGATCGCTCGCAGCCACCCATTGGCAGTAAAGTGATTATGGAGATCTATAAAAAGTATAAGGAAAAATGGCTGTTGGAAGAAGTATACCAGGAACTGTTAACCTGGAACCGGTGGTGGCCAAAAAACCGCGATAGAAATGTATATCTATGTTGGGGGTCCAATCCGGTTGCGGAGGGCGTGAAGACCATTGATAGTCATAACCGCCAGGCGGCGGCATTTGAATCAGGGTTGGATAACTCACCCATGTACGACGATATGCCTTTCAATACAGAAACCAACACCATGGAACTGGCCGATGTGGGCCTGATGAGTATGTATATTATGGATTGTAATTCCCTGGCAGCTATTGCAACTGAATTAGGTTTGAAGAAAGATGCTGATGAGCTCAAAAAAAGGGCGGCCCAATACAGCAAAAAGCTGCAGGGTATGTGGGATGAAAAAAGCGGCATTTATCTGAACCAGCGGATTGACACCCAGGCAAAAACCTATCGCTTATCCCCTACCAATTTCTATCCCCTGCTGGCGGGTGTCTGTACCCAGGCTCAGGCGGAGCGCATGATGAAAGAACATTATTTTAATCCGAATGAATTTCATGGCGAATATGTGATTCCTTCCATTGCACGAAATGATTCAGCGTTTAAAGACAATGAATATTGGCGGGGCAGGATCTGGGGACCCATGAATTTCCTAACATATATGGGGATGCAGCAATACCAATTGCCGGAGGCCAGGACCGATCTCATCACAAGATCAAAGGCCTTGCTGATGAAGAACTGGAAAAAAGAAGGTGGCATATATGAAAACTACAATGCAGTAACCGGTGAAGGCGGCGATGTAGGGAGCGCGGATGCCTTTTATCATTGGGGTGCACTGCTCACGTTTATGGAATTTGTAGAAAAAGGGTATATGGCGCCTAAGGGGAAGTAGAGGAAATCTCTAAAATATTTATTCCCTCAACTGAAACACTACCGGAAGAATAAAATACATGTTTACCAACTTACCATCCTGCGTCGCCGGTATCCATTTTGGCATCTGGGTTACCAGGCGAATGGCTTCCTGATCCAAAGAAGGATCTACACTATTGACTACAAATATATCTTCTAAACTCCCATCTTTCGTAATAGTGAATTGCACTCTCACCCTTCCTTGTTTGTCCTGTGCTTTCGCTAAGGGCGGATAGCGAAGATTCCTTGCCATGTATTTTCGTAAACTGTCTACGCCACCAGGATAGCTTGCTTGTTTCTGATATTCAAACCAGGTAGTATCTGCTCCACTTATACCGTAACACTTGCCACTAATGAATGTTCCCTTCTCATACCAGTCATCTCTTCTTAACTGACCATTTTCCCAATAGGTTTTAAATGACCCATCGAGCTGGTTCTTTGCGTAGTTCCGTTCCTCTGCTAACTGGCCGCCGCTGTAGCGTTTAAAAACTCCCTGCAGTACCTTATCCGGTACATATGGATAAAAATTCAATTCTTCGTGTAGGGTGCCATCTATTAAGTAACGCATCACTCTTACCTTCTGAGTATCAGCCTGGTCTTTATAAATAACATTAAATCGTTCAGCCGAATCCCTGGATACAACCAATTTTCCTGGCTTGGAGAACCAGATGGTATCCTGAGCAAAAGCCATGGCAGACACCCCTACTAATAGAACTGCCATCATTATTTGTAAAAGCTGGAATTTCAAACGCATTTGTATTTTCTGTGTAATTTCAATAATAATCAACGTGGCAATAGTTAACTTTAGTTAATAAAACAATTAGCAGGGGACTAAGATAAGTTTTCTGCAACTTGTTTAAACAAAATGCCTTGTACTTACGAAACGAAAAATTGTAATGATCAGAAATAATACAAAGCCGGTGTATGTCCATATTTTGTGACTGGATAAACCAGCAGCCTGCTCCACATATGCACCTGGTTTAGTTACTACAATAAATTTTATTCGATTCCAATCCCACAAGAGGAGGTAAATATTGGCGAGTAGCATCGAGGATGTCATTACCACAAATATGGGTGCTTCAAAAGCGGTAGTAAGCATAAAAATACTTAGCATAATAGGGAAGTATACCACGGCACCCAATGTGCTGAAAACCTGGGACATGATTAGAAACCCAGCCAGAAATTGTCCCCAACCGATAAAAGACCAATAAAACCCGGACTGATACATCGACTCTAAAAGATGAGACAAGGAATGAATCGGTGCATGCTCACCCGATTGCGGCTCAAATCGAATCCCTTTAATTTTTAAAATACTTGCCCATACAAAGGCGGTGCCAAGCAGATAGCGGGTAAAAATGGTCAGTAATTGGAACCCTTTATATGATTTGAGGTTAGCTAAAAACTTTTCCATAAGAAGATAAATGTAGACTTCCTTCTTTTATAATGTCTTTTTTAGTTTCACCTCGACTTTTTCTCCATCTTTTTTAATACTTACCAGCTTTTGAATATTCGCCCTTGCATTGGATGAATATGAAAAAACGCTGGTGTAGACCTGATCGCCCTGATAGGTACCGTTTACTATTACTGCTGCACGCCCGGTTTCTTCCGTTTGCCTGGAAGTATGGGTATACCCGAATGCTGTTATCAATAAATAATCACCGGGTTTTAAATTGGTAAATTCAAAGCTTCCCTTATCATCGTATACGGTGGCTTTTTTGAAGCAATCAAATGCCTCCTTTGGGAGGGGTATTGGTTGGGCGTTTTTGATATTTCGCTGCTTCTCATTTAAGTCAATCCATTCCTTGAAATAAGCCGTGTAGGGGATCAACACAATTTCAGTTCCTTTGGCTGCGAATTGTTTTTTATTAATGTTCAGCACAGCCATTCCCTTTAAGGCGCCTTCATTTTCATTATCACGGGCAAAAGCAGTCCCTTTAATTACAGCGTTTCCATTGTTTACCATGGCAAGTGTTGCTTTTTTATCAAATGGGACTTTGAAAGGGTTAAAGTCTGCCTCCATATCACTGATCGTAATTTTATCCCCTTTGGCAGAAACGATATTGATCTTCCATATCCTTCGGGTGCTTTTGTCAATAAAATAGTTGAAAAGATGCCCTGTATTGCCTTCTAAAACGGTGACTTTCCAAACGGTATGCTCGCCGGTTAGGTCAGAAGTATATATATCAGTTTTTACTTCGGTAATTTCTATACGATGTATCTTAGAATTATCAGCAGCCTCATAATCAAATACGGGTAGTATGGCTCTGTACCCAAGCTCTAAAGGAAGCATTTGAATAATATAGGGATAAACGGAAACATCAAAGCAATTTCCTGGTAAGTTTTGGTTTATTGGCTTTTTCGTTTGCGATTTCTTATCCAAATAGACCCCTGTTAGCTTATTTGCAAAAGATAACGACAATGTTCTTGCGTCCCTGTCTGAGTAGTTAGATATAGGCAAAAAACTGGTAGCATCTGCCACAAAATTGTCCGTCCACCTGGTAGTTGTTTTTGTAAAAGAGAGTGTGGCACTTACCTTCAACTGTTTGTTTTCGGTTGACAGTTCGATAACATATTCGCCAAGAGGAACCCATTTATCGTTATAGCTTATTGTGTAAGCCATCCTGTAAGTTCCGGATTTAAGCAGCGATGCATTGATAGATTTATCACCTGGTAAAATGGTAAACTGAGCAATACAAAGGGTTTGCAAAAGAACGAAGAGAGCAGTCCATATTTTTCTCATCAGATAAAGCCTTTTGTAAAGGCAATTATATACAGAATGGATGTTTTAATTCTTACCTTAAGTTAATAAAAGTTGAATCCGATATTGAGTCCCGGTTCGTGAAAGATGAATTTAGACCATTTGTCATCCAATTGTTTAAAACCATCCGGCAACTGGGTATGATAGGCACGGTGGGTCACACATATAGATGGTTGAAGAAAAAGTTTGTCCTTGAAGAGTTTGATGTGGTAGCCGATTCGATAGGAATTGAAAAGCTGAAAACCATTATCGATTCTTTTACCATTTTCATCCGCAAAAATCTGGTAGGCAGGCATTAGATCAAGTTGGGCATAGAAGGATTTTCCAAAGAATCTGGCATAAGAAGCCGTTACTCCATACTCCCGTATATAGCCAGGAAATTTTTCTTCCGGTTTTTTATAAGCCTTATTAAAAAAGGGGTGTATACCATTTGGCCATGCGTACTTCCAGGTCTTTGGAGAGAGCCTGACTATGTCTTTACCAGTAATCCGATACCCAATATCCAATTGAACAAAGTCAGGAGGGTTTTTTGTGTCAAAATTCCCGATAAGCACAAACAAAGAAGTCCCAATAAACCACTTATGATAACTGCTGTCGGTTTTAGAATATTGTGCATTTACCTGAATGTTGACTACCAACGTTACGATAAGGGAAATACATAGAATTTTCTTTTGCATATCTTTTTACAATTAAATGATGCTGCAAAAGTAGAGTGGCAAAAGGCCAGCATTCGTTCACTAAAGTTAAGATATGATAGCCTGTTATTTCTTCACAAGCCGGCTTCTTAACCTGCTAAGAGATTGAGGCGTGATACCCAAATAGCTTGCTATTTGATGTTGAGGAACCCGTTGTAGCAGGTCAGGTCTTTTGTTTAGTAAGTTAAGGTATCGTTGTTCTGGTGAGGATGTTTTAAACTCATCAAAATCTATTCTTTGTTTGGCCAACATTTCAGCTGAAAATAGTCTGCACATGATGTCAAACTTTGGGAATTTACTGTTTACTTCTTCCGTCATATCAGCATTTGAAATGGTAAGGATAGTGTCTTCGAGGCAACTTATAAAATATTCGGAAGGCGTGTTAGTTATTGCACACGGTGGTGTCAAAGCTTCCATTTCTGTGTAAAAAGCAGTGGTTCTTTCTTCACCATCCAGGAGATAATAGGATCTGATGCAGCCTTTTAGAACAAAATAACTGTTATTTGTTTTTTGTCCCTCTTTCAGTATAACCGTTCCTTTCCTGAATGAGTGAAACAGGTTTAGGGAGAGTAATACGTTTTTTTCATCATCGGTGAGAGAAATATACTTTGCTATAAAGTCAAATAGTAATTGCTGCATGTTTAGATAATCTAAATCCCTGGTTTACAATAAATAAAGGTATAAAAAAATACCCTGCCGCGATACGCATTGCAAAACCATTAGCATAGACAACTTGTAAATTATTATAGCGGGTTATGATCAGGGAATGGATTCAGGAATATAAACCACAAAACAAAGTGCAGGCTGAAGCAGCATTGCGTGAAATCATGCAGGAAGTTCATTCAGAAAATGTGTCCAATCCCTATCTATAGTCTATTTAAATTATCCTTGATCCGGACAAGTACTTCCTCAAACGAAGGTTGCCCTTGATAATAAAGGTTGCTGGTTGCTTCATAACGTTTTGTAAAGTCTGCGCGAATCCCTGAATCTGACAATAAAAACGCATCATTTTCTAAAATTGGCACCTGTAAATCGATTTTAGGAAAGCGCTTTTGCTTGTGATCCTCATATGCAGATGTGCCTATAAAGCTTTGAACTTCAGGATCGTTCAGCAAGCAATAAATGTCATAATACTGACGCATATAGTTTAGCTGCTTTGTAGCACCTTCCTGCTCCTTTCGAAACTTTGTGGCAATGGTTTGCAGCTTCTCAACAAATGTGTATCCAGGATGATAACAAGCTATCGCAATTGCCTGGTTATTGATTATGCCAGGCACTTCTCGTTCTAAAGCGTAGTCCAATGCCCAGGAGGAGATGGTACGTTCCAAATTTGGAGTGACGGCATCAAACCCTGCTTCCAGTAAAATCCCTGATTTTAAGCCTGCGATTGGATCTGTACGTGAATCATATGAAAGGCGTATCCCGCCACTTCGATAGGCATCCAGATCGTCAAATGCTGTGTCCCGTTCTGTTTTTTCAATTCCATCAATCTGTAAATTAGTGGCCAGCCAATCGTAAAACTTCTTTCGCGAAAGAATATGTTGCTCTTTAATCTTCTTCGGGTTTACCTCAACGCTTAGCTCCGCTGGCGGGTGAATATGAATATCGATGTCTTCTGAAAACCGGTGAATAATACCATACCCTTTTGACAAAGAAGTGCCGCCTTTGAGCTCAAACTTTAGCCCCTGCTTCTTTAGACCATACAATACATGCATAATCCAATAATCTTTTTCTACCAGCGAGGGCAGTATGCCTTTGGCATCACCAACAATAGTTAACAAATCGGCAAATTGGGGATGCTGGTGCAGGTAAATAGAGGCCATCAGCGGTCATTCTGCAAAAAGGATGAAAACAACTTTTGTGTACGCACATTGCCATACTGCCGCACAGCAGCTCGCAATTTTGGACCGTCCATTTCTTTTGCCTTTCCTGCCACTTTAGCTAATACCTCTGCTCCATTTTCAGCCAGTTGATCCAGGTTATTTACCAGGTCAACCAGTAGGAACTCCTGAGTTAGTTGCCTGGGGAAGTGTGGTTTTATTCGAAAACTATAGGTACGGTTCCCAAGTTTAAAATTGCCATGCCGCTTGTGATTGTAAACGACAGGCTGGTTATAAAGCTGGGTAGTTCCTACCCCAAGGCTATTATATGCATTTGGTGTTGTAAGAAGGAAACGGTTGTCTTTTAAAAACCCTCGAACCAGTTCCTTATCATCAGGAGGGGCTTGTCCAAAAGCCGTTTTTCGAGGGACATAATATACACCCCGAGCTGCTTTACGCAATGTACCTTCCTTCACCAGGTTACTAAGATCACGGTCAACAGAAGAGGAATACTGTTCAAGGTTTTCCCTGCGGTACACCTTACCAGGTGTCAGTATTTTCTTCAATTGTTCCGCTTGTGACATTAGATGAGTTAATTAATACAACAAAATAACAAAAATTAGTCCAAAAGTGTGAATATTCATTAAAGTTTCATGCAAATGAACATTTTATAACGTTGATTATCAGCTTATAGAAATCATTTCCGCTTTCTCTTCAAAATCAACGCACTCACCAGCGCTACCACCAAACCAATCGGCAGGACTTCCGAAAAAGTAATTAAAATCACGAAAAGCGGGTTTTTGTACAACTCCTTAAAATCCGCCATTTCTTTCGTTTTAGCTGGCAAGTCTTCCGGGGTGCAATTTTTCAGCACATAATCGGAATAGACATCCATGAAATCCGGAACAAACAAATAATAACTGAAGAGCCAGGCGGCCACATAGATGGCAGAACCTAGCAGGGCGATTAAAGCGCCGGTTTTAAATGCCTTGCCAAAGCTGATAAAACCATCCAGCTGTTTGTTTCGGTAATTCCGGACACCAATATAAATGAGCGAAAAAACAACCACCATTACGGCATAGCCAACAAGTTCACTCCCTTTCAGATCCGGGTTATGATACATCCAGTAAACCATAAAGCCGATATTGGCACAAAACACCAAACCGATGATGATGCCAAAAACCAATACAATTTTTTTCATGTGCGATTATAGTTTGAATTAGCTCAAATCTATAGGATCGGGTGCTTCTTATCCTCATACTTTAGTACCAAAATGGCTTTCCATCCAAAATGGCACTAAAGCACCTAAGCACTTATTCTATGATTTTCAATTGTTTGGCTTTGGTGATTGCCTGCGTCCTACTTTTTACTTCCATTTTGAAGTAGAGATTGTAGACATGTGTTTTTATCGTGCTAACCGACAGGAAGAGATTGGCAGCGATATCCGCATTGCTATGTCCTTTCGCCAGGAGTTGCAAAACTTCGTACTCCCGGCTATTTAAATTGAGTTTTTGAAGTTCAGTCGTGTTGAGGGTAAAGACTTCCGGCTGCTGTACGATAATCTCTTTCTCGACAATCAACGTTTCAACTTTGGGCTTCATGATATGCGATGCAACACAAATCCCCAGGATGGTAAAAAACAGTGCAATGGCACCTATATAGATATCGATCGCATTATCGACAAGTACGAATTTCCATTGCAGCCATTTCAGCGCAAAGACCAGCATTGCTAAAATCAGTCCATACAAAATGATATGCCGAAAATCCTTTAGTTTCTTCATTTTCTATTCAGGGTAAAACTAAAATCTTTATTACCAAT
>VFQN01003003.1_pt1 | contig 24999 bp, 19 predicted proteins | sample 3512371 | NCBI WGS metagenome assembly VFQN01 (sample SAMN10412370, study PRJNA504923) | tailings metagenome | isolation source: Replicate 2 from Balatoc abandoned mine | place: Philippines: Itogon, Benguet | collected 2017-08-28 | reverse complement strand
TGTACAAACTGCCCTGATGAGTGGTGGCGGTATCATTCTTATTACAGCGGCGGGTGGAGCTTTTGGGGGAATGCTTCAGCAATCGGGTATTAGCCAACGCATCGCTGAAATGACCAAAGACTACCAAATGGCGCTGATTCCCTTGGCATTTTTTATCACGGCGGTAGTGCGTACGGCCCAAGGTTCGGCTACGGTAGCGCTGATTACGGCTTCGGGGATTTTGGCAGGAATGGCCCAAAATGCTAACCTTGGTTTTCATCCTGTGTACCTATGTTTGGCGATTGGAAGTGGCGCCAAACTTATTCCTTGGATGAACGACGCTGGATTTTGGATTATGTGCAAAACCAGTAATCTCACCGAGCAAGAAGCCCTCAAAACCATCGCCCCTATGCAGAGTTTAATGGGGCTGACAGGGTTGATTTTGACCATGATAGCAGCCCAGTTTTTTCCTTTGGTATAATGAGTTAACAAAAAAATCGGATGATTCAAACGTCGGAAAATATTGTGATTCGTACCCATCCCAACGATAATGTGGGTATTGTAGCCAACCCATCAGGACTTAAAAAAGGGACGGTAGTGTGGGAAAACCTAATGCTGGTGCAAGATATTCCGATGGGGCATAAAGTAGCCCTCAAAAACCTGTTGGTAGGTGAGCCTATTATAAGATATGGGCAGGTGATTGCTTATGCAGGTGAAGAAATTCCCAGAGGTGGCTGGGTCAATGAAACCAATATTAGTTTGCCTCGGCCTCCAGCACTCCAAGAGATTGCCTATATTAAGCCCGAATGGACTCCTCCCAAACCACTTGAAGGCTACACTTTTGAAGGTTACAAAAACCACGACGGTAGTGTGGGTACCAAAAACGTATTGGGCATCACGACAAGTGTGCAGTGCGTCGCTGGAATGACCGACTATATCTGCCAAAAAATCAGGCGCGAACTATTGCCGCTTTATCCTAATGTAGATGATGTAGTGGCTTTCAATCATAGCTATGGCTGTGGCATTGCGATTGATGCCCCTGCGGCGATTGTTCCCATTCGGACGATTCAAAACATTGCCCAAAATCCCAATTTTGGTGGTGAAATCATGATTATTGGCTTAGGTTGCGAAAAACTGCGTCCCGAGAGGTTATTACCCCAAAATTCAAATGATGCGTCGATTCTGTATCTACAAGACGAAGCCTTTGAAGGATTTGAGAGTATGGTAGAGGGCATCATGGAGCTAGCCGAGAAACACCTCCAAAAGCTTAATCGACGTCAACGTACTACTTGTCCTGCTTCAGATTTGGTAGTAGGAATGCAATGTGGAGGGAGCGACGCTTTTTCTGGTCTCACAGGCAATCCCGTGTCAGGGTTTGCGGCTGACTTGATTGTGAGAGCAGGAGGTACGGTGTTTTTTTCGGAAGTAACCGAAGTACGCGATGCCATTCACTTGCTTGTGCCAAGGGCGAAAGATGAGTCGGTAGCCCAAGCCCTGAAAGATGAAATGGCTTGGTATGATGATTATTTAGAGCGGGGCAAAGCTGACCGCAGCGCCAATACTACGCCTGGCAACAAAAGCGGGGGATTGAGTACGATTGTTGAAAAATCACTTGGTTCGGTAGCCAAATCAGGAACAAGCCCGATTGTGGATGTGATTTCGCCGGGGGACAAAATCCGTAAAAAAGGCTTGAACTTTGTAGCTACGCCCGCCAGCGATTTTGTATGTGGTACTTTGCAGTTGGCGGCGGGTATGAATATGCACGTATTTATCACGGGGCGTGGTACACCTTATGGCTTAAATATGGTGCCCGTAATCAAGGTAAGTTCTAACTCAAAACTGAGTGCGCGTTGGCACGATTTGATAGATTTTGATGCAGGGCCAGTGGCTTTTGGCCTCAAGACCATCGAAGATATGGGGTGGGAGCTGTTTAAGTTGATTTTGGAGGTAGCGAGTGGTACTAAAGAAGTCGCGACCGATAAGCTAGGGCTTTACAATGATTTAGTACTCTTTAATCCCGGCCCTTTGACCTGAGGCTTTTCTATCAACTTGCCAAGTTTACGCAATTGTTGGTTATCAAAACTTGGCAAGTTTGAGGAGCTTGTAAGGTATATTAGGGGGGAAGTTTGTCTAGTAAATATGGATTCCAAAATTTGTTACAGCGTAAACATACATGAAAAAATTTGAACAGCTTGTTTGTGTGGATAATACAAGACTTACCCAAGAGGCTTTAGAAAAACTATCAGGATATTCGCAGCAACAAGTTCGTGTCTTTCATGATTACCCTTCTAATAATCAAGAAATTATAGATAGAATAAACGATGCCGACGCAGTATTGGTAAGCTGGAAAACGCGTCTAGATGCGGAGGTGATAGCTGCTGCTAAAAATCTAAAGTATATCGGAATGTGTTGCAGTTTGATTGATAAAAAGTCGGCCAATGTCTCAATAGATGCCGCCGAGCAGCAAAACATAACGGTAAAAGGAGTGCGAGATTATGGAGATGAAGGAGTGGTAGAGTTTATATTGGCGCAGCTAATTTCACTTGGCAAAGGCTTGGGTACGCATCAGTGGAAAGCTCAGCCAACCGAATTGAAAGGAAAGACACTAGGCATTGTTGGATTTGGGACGGTGGGACAAATGCTCGCGAAAACCGCGTTGGCTTTTGGGATGAAAATCCTTTATTACAGCCGTACCCGCAAGATTTCGCTTGAAAGTGAGCAGATTAAATATGCAGATTTGGAGCAGTTGCTGAAAGAAAGCGACGTAGTAAGTACTCATCTTCCTCGTCATACCAAGCTCATGAGTGCTCACGAATTTGGGTTGATGAAACCCAATTCTGTGTTTATCAATACCTCGGTCGGCCCTACTTTTGAGTCAGAACCCTTGCTTACGTGGCTTGCTCAAGCTGGTCATTTTGCCATTTTTGATGCGGATGGTGCATTTGGTGTTTCCGAAGATTTAGTCAATCATCCGTCCGTACTTTACACTTCCAAAACTACTGGTATGACCGATGCGGCTTTTGAACGTCTCTCCCAAAAAGTGCTCGCTAACATCGAAGCATATCTTTCTGAATAAAATCACAATTGATAAATCACTAAAACCCCTCAACTACAAAACATGGAATTGTCGAAAATAAAATCATCGCTCGAAGACGGATTGCTGTCTTTTCCCATTACCGATTTTGATGAAACGGGGGCGTTTAACCCCACTACTTATACCGATCGTCTCGAATGGTTTGTCAGTCATAATGTATCGTCGGTGTTTGTAGCGGGTGGTACGGGGGAGTTTTTTTCGCTTTCGGCGGCGGAATATGAGCAAATTGTCAGCATTGCCGCTCAAACGGTAGCGGAGCGCGTGCCCGTGATTTCGAGTGTAGGTAGGAGTATTCCAGAAGCGATTGCATTTGCCAAAATAGCCGAAAAAGCAGGTATCAATGCCTTACTGTTGTTTCCGCCTTACCTCACCGAATGCCCCCAAGACGGGGTATATGAATATGCCAAAACCATCATCCAAAATACTTCCTTGCCCGTGATTTATTACAATCGCGGCAATGGCGTATTGTCGGCTACTTATATCAAAAAACTAGCGGATGCTTGTCCCAATTTTATCGGATTGAAAGATGGTACAGGCAACATGCAAGACCTAAATGATACCATCAAGACCGTCGGTAAGCGTCTATCTTACATCGGAGGCGTACCTACTGCGGAGATTATTGCGGAGGCTTATTTGTCGATTGGAGTCAATACGTATTCTTCGGCTGCATTCAATTTTGTGCCTGAGTTGGCCAACAAATTTTATGCGAGTCTTCGGGCAGGGGATACGGCTACCGTGACCGAAATCACCCAAAAATTTTATATTCCGTTGGTGCGTTTGCGTAGCAAAAAAAGCGGCTATGCGGTAAGTCTCATCAAGGCAGGTGCCAAGCTCATTGGACGTAGTGCGGGCGATGTGCGTCCACCGCTTACGATGCCTACGGAAGCAGAAATAGCGGAGTTACAGCAGATTATTGAGCAGAGTAAATAAGGTTTTTCCTTAAAAAATTCCGTTGAAATTATATCTCTTCAACGGAATTTTTTGATTTAGGGCATTACATTTCCCCAGAGTGTAAGCATTTGATTTTGAGGCAAATTGCTTATTTGTAAAAAGGAACGGAAGTCATTGCCTTTGAGAATGAGTGTTTTGGCCGAAGTATCGTCTGCTTGCAAGAAAAAGCGGGTCTTTTCTTGGATAGATGTGGTACAGTCGGCGATAGTCACTTTTGTGCTATTAGTGAGTTTGATATACGATTCGCTTTGCGCCGTTATCATCGCTGAAATATCCTTTACAACCACGTCTTGTACATGGTTGAGTACCAGGGCTGGGCGTTGTTCGGGGGTATTGAAGTACAATCTGATGTTTTGTAAGGACACATTACGAGCGTGGCGTATCTGGAATCCGTAGGCATTGTTGGTTCCAAACTGTTCGGCATCAGGGTATTTTTTTTCGTTTTCGGGCAAGAGTTTTTGGGCATCGGCTAGGGTACCTCCTCCCGAAAATGTAATGGAAATATTAGACAAATAAATATTTTCGAGCGGGTGGTTGGGTAGCCCTGCCAACAAGCAGCCGAGTTTGGACGCACCTGTAGCCACAATATTAGAAATCTGAACATTTCGTAAAGTACCTATGGGGACTTCTCCTTGGTTTTTTGAGTAAGGGCGTGCGCGGTTGCCCAATCGCAAAAAAATAGGAACCTGAGGCCCCGAAATATGAATGTTGTCAATCACCACACCATCGAGCTGACCGCCATCGACGGTCGCAAGCGTAATGCCCGAGTTGCCCGTAGGATTGCCATAAATAGCCCGATTAGCTACGGCAGAAGGGCGCACGATACAATTGGTGATAGCGATGTTTTTAAACCCGCCCGACGATTCGGTGCCGCATTTGATAGCATTGCAATGGCTACTCAAGATACAGTTGCTAATCACTACGTTTTCGACGGGTTTTGCATTCATGCTTTTGAGAGTAATACCATCGTCGTCGCTGTCGCCAAGGCAATTGACAATCCGTACATTTTTGCAACCGTCGATGTCCATCATGTCATTGTTTTTATTGCTATGATTGAAGACATTGATACCATCAATCAAAATGTTTTCACAATTGAGATAATGCTGCATCCAAAAACCCGAATTGCGCAAATGTAGCTCTTTGACGGTCAATCCTTTGACTTCAGCAAACCACAATATAAAAGGGCGAGGATTATAATTGGGGGGAAAGGAGGGGTGCTTGTCGCTAAAAGCGCTTCCTTGTCCATCGATTGTGCCACTCCCTTTTAACGTAATATTTTGTTGATTTTCAGCATAAAAAAGCGAAAAGTGAATATTGTCACTGCTGTAATATTCCACTTTTGGGGTGATGACTGGATAAAGTGTAATATCGGTATCCCCCAAAATAGTGGTACCCGCTGGAATATCGAGCGTTACATTGTTTTTTAGAAAAATAGTAGAAGTAAGATAGCGACCTGCCGGAAACCAAACGGTACCGCCACCTTGGGCGGCACAGCGATCTACCGCTTTTTGAATGGCTTTGGTGTCTAAAGTTTTACCGTCGCCTTTGGCACCATATGTTTTTACATTCAAAACGTAAGTTTCATTGGCCCACAGGGTACATTTTGAAAAAAGAAAAACAATAATTAAGAATCGATTCATGATAAAAATTACGAACTGTCACTAAGAAGATATAATAAGCCCTTCCAAGTTTCAAAACTTGGAAGGGCTTATTGTTTGAGATTTTAGAATCTACAGCGTCAGACTCCAGCCTTCGCGATAGTCGCGTTTTACAAACTGATTGGCCAAATCATAATTGGTGATTTTCATGTTTGGCGCATCATAATAAAGCTTTTTGCGACCATTGTATTTGTCAACGGTACGTTTGGCCGAAGGATTGTCGCGGAGCATCCAACTACGAATCGCCAAGTTTCCAATCAAAATACTTTCGGTAAATGGTGCCGCGTATTCAAACGGCGAACTTGTAACCCCTTTGCCGTAGCCTGCGATACAAGCATTGACCCATTGGAGATAGTGGTCTTCGTTGGGTACACGTTCGATGGTTTCGGGGATGTTCAAAGATTCATTGGCTTTCAAGGGCAACAAGCGTGGCTTGGCACCGTAGCAATCGGCCATGAGTTTTCCTTTGGTGCCGATAAACAGAACACCGCCGTCGGAGTTTCCAAAACTTTCGCCTGGCAGTAGTTCTTCGGGAAGCTCAGGTAAAATACCACCGTCGTACCAGCTTACTTTGATATTGCCTTTGCCGTCTTTGCGCGGATAATCTAAGTGAATGGAGGTAGAAAATGGCGTCCAATCAGGATTGTCATCTTGGGGGCGGAGGGTGAAGGTCCAGGTGTCAGCTACGCTACACTCGACCGAAGTGGGGTAGTCGATTGGTAAAATCCGATAGACAGGATCCATGATATGACAAGCCATATCGCCAAGCGCTCCCGTACCATAAGGCCACCATCCGCGCCAGTTCCAAGGCAAGTAGGCTTCATTGTAAGGTACTTTTTTGGCAGGTCCTAGCCACAAGTCAAAATCTAATTCTTTTGGAATATCATATGTTTTGTCGGTAGGAATGGCTTGTGGCCACACGGGGCGGTTGGTCCATGTAAGTACTTTATGAACATCCCCGATGATTCCCGAATCATAGATTTCTTTCATCCGGCGAACCCCATTGCCTGAGCCACCTTGGTTTCCCATTTGGGTGATTACTTTGTATTTTTTGGCGGCTTGTCCCAAAATCCGCGCTTCGTAGATGTCGTGGGTGAGGGGTTTTTGGGTATACACGTGTTTGCCCAATTGCATCGCTGCGAGCGTTGCTACGGCGTGGGTATTGTCAGGAGTTGAAATTGAGCAAGCATCAATGTTTTTACGCTCTTTCGAAAGCATTTCCCGAAAATCTTTGTAGTAAGTGGCTTTGGGAAAACGATTACGGGATTCGACGGCTTGGCGGTCGTCTACGTCGCAAAGAGCTACGATATTGACATTGGGACTTGCCGCAAACGACGACAAATCGCTTTTCCCTTTTCCACCGACTCCAATCCCCGCAATATTGAGCTTATCGCTAGGAGCAACGAAGCCCTTGCCTAGTACGTGGCGAGGCACAATGAAAAAAGAAGTAGCCGCTACCGATGAGGCTTTGATAAATTGACGACGACTATCAGAGTGTTGTTCTGGTTTGTTTTCTTCCATGATAATAGTAAAAAGGTTGGTAGTTTAGTGAAATCGAATCGTACAACTTGGTAAGTTTATAAGGATAAGCTCTAAGGTTTGTGAATTGATTTTTGGAAATGACAATTAGCCTGAGGCTCTGTATAATACTGTCAAAGCAGCCAATCGTACCTATGGCTTTACCGAAAAAATTAATATCCTTTTACTTTCACATCATCTACGTAAAAAATAGCCTTTGTCAATGGCTCATCGGCTCCAACCAATGGCGGATGCGGGTCTTCATTGGGGGTTTTGCGATTTGGCAAGTCACGATAAGGCCCTGTACGTAGCGAAAGACGTTCTATGGATTTTACGGCTTCGGTCAGTGCTGCTTTTTCGAGTACTTTGTTGCCATTGATGCTCAAATCAAAACTTCCCTGCAAGCGAGCGTCCACTTTCAATTTTAACTCGTACCATTGCCCAGCTTGATAGGTTTGTAAGATTTTTTCAACCCCTCCATTAAAAGCCACGATATTGCCTTTGTCATCAAATCGAATCCTGACAGGACGGTTTCCATAGCGGTCGGTAAGGTCGAGTTCGAGGGTGCCGTTTTGCGCCTGAGCCGCTTGTATTTTCAGTGAGCATTCTACGTTGTTTCCTTCTTCAAATACCCTGATTGCCCTTGCATAATCATAAGGGTCTTGGTCAGAAAGTTCGAGGCATTTACCAGTGGATTGAGGCGTATTTACCACCGTGATAGGAGCCCATTGAGGAGCGTAGATGTTCCAATCTGGCACCGAACCGTTGAGGGCTAACGCATCAAAATTATCTTCCACAGCGCCTTTGATTTCATAGCGTACAGGTGTAGGAATGCGGCTGAGCCAGATGTCTTCTTTGTTCATGCTATACGACAGCCACATGTCATTGCCGGGGGGATTGCCATTGCCTTCTTCGATACCGCGCATGTAGCATGGGCCAAAGTCTTTCCAGCGTCCAAAAAAACGACGCGGTGGCACTTCGCCCTGTACTAAAAGCATATTGTCGAAAATCGCCCCATCATCGCCCGTGATAATAACCAGCGGAAAACGGTGTTCATCCATTTCGATAGGATTGTAGCTAATCGCGTAGCGACCGTCGTCGGTACGTTGCCCCCATTGTTTACCACCCGCCATCGTCAAAGTTGGTACCTTAACGGGGGCTGAAAAAGTGGTGCCTTCATCATCCGAAAGAGCGGTTTTGGAACGTTTCCAGAGGGCAACTACTTTGCCGTCTTTGCGGTGGTAGTAAGAAAGGGCTTGAATGTCAAGTGATTTGTCGAGGTTGTTTTTGTAAAATCCGTCGAGACCATTGTCTTCTTCGCGCCATTGGAGGGTCATGAGTTTATCATTCAAAAGCGCGCGACAGGCATCCACAAAACCCGTATCAGATGATTTTTCAAAGAAAGAAAAAGCGGTATTTTTCTCCGTCCATTGGGTGCCATTGGTGGCTTTATGGCTACTGTACCTGATAAAATAAATAGGGCCATAGGTGCCGTCTTTGTAAGCTTCGCGTACTACTCGCCCGATGCCGCCTTCTTTAAAAGGATCTTCGGCATGGGCATAAAATCCTAATACCAGTAAACGCCCGTTGGGGGCGACATAAAACCCCATGCGTTGGTGCATCATGTAGCCCTTTGAACCCTTAGGCACTTTTACCCCTTTGGGTGCTACATAAGGCGGAAATACTACCTGGGGTTTGTTCCATGTCCGCCCGTCTTTGGAGGTCAAAACGAGGGTTTGGCCGGGGGCAATGTGTTCATCTACAGGATTGCTGAGGTATTGTTGGTAGAAAGTATCGTTCCAATAACAAATATTGGAAGCATGACTATAGGTCCATCCTGAACCGTCTCCTAGCTCAGGATGCGTACGGTTGACGCGCACCGTTTGACGACTTTCAACCCCAATCGCGTACCTAAGCCTTCCTTCATGGACTTGGGGGTCGGCACTAATGCCTCCTACATATCGTACGGGTTCATGTACACTACCTGTTTGAGCCATGACCAGATGACTCGCAAGAGCCAATATTCCCGCGTACCAGTAAACTCTATTTTTCATTTTTGAAATAAGATGTGATTAAAGAAAATACTGGTACGGCGGGGATTTGGGCTATCGTAAGAGAAGTTAGACTTTGACAAAGATTTTGTGACGGTACATGACATACAGCACGAGCCAGACCAATATCAGTCCCCCAAGGGCATTGAAAACTTCGTGCCATTTTTCGGCAGTATGTGAGTAAAGACCCGCAAAGAGTAAACGAGATGTTTCGCCAAAATTCACAAACCGACACGCTAGATAAATCACCAGGGAGTTCATTCCAATCACCTTGAAGAAAAAAGCCCAACGGGTATAATTGCGTACATCAATCAACCAATAAAAGAGCGCAATCATCAGGCAAGCCATACCACCCGTAAGCAAAATAAATGAGCTAGACCAAAGGTGCTTGTTGACAGGAAACAGCAGCCCCCAAACCAGCCCCGTGGCGATTCCGACGCCGCCAAATACCATCAATCGTTGAAGTTTGAAAGCTGATGTGGTAGGAGTTTGCAACAATTGTCCTATCAAACACCCAAAAATGGTGAGACAAGTGGCGGGTAGTTGGGTAGAAAGGGCAAGCTCGTCGTAAGTTTTTTGTTGCAAACGTCCCGGCATAAATGTGCCGTTAACCCATCCTGCTAAGTTGCCTTCAAAAGTAAGGTCTTTTCCGCCGTAGCCGCCCACCGAAATCAACATAAGTCCTGCATAGTAAAGTACCAAAATACCAACCGCTGTATAGAGTTGTTGTTTCCAGTTGGTATTCATATAAAGCAAAGCCACCAAAAAAGTGGCGATTCCGATACGCCCTAATACGGTACCATAACGGATATGCGCAGGGTCAAAAATATCGAGAGGGGCGTTTTTGTCGAGGAGGCCAAAAAAGAACAGAATGAGCATTCTTTTGAATAGTTTTTTGCGAAGCTCGGCTTGAGGTACGCCTTTTTCTAAGGCACTCTTGAGACTAAACGCCAAAGAAACCCCCGCCATAAACAAAAACAGCGGGAAGATAAAATCATAGAAAGTAAAGCCGTCCCAAGCAGGATGGTGGAATTGTGCTGCAATAGCGTCGATGAACGAGATATTGGTTTTGCCTCCTAGGGAGTGGATAAAGGCGCCGCCGCCCGAAATCATGAGCATATCAAAGCCACGTAGTGCGTCTAAAGAAGCCAATCGGCTTGAGGGAAGTGGTTGGTTCATAGTAGGTTTAGGTATAGGAAGCGCGAGCGTTTATAGCTCCGTGATTTTAATGTTTTTGTATTGGATAAGGGCCTTGCCTCCACCATGAATTTGAAGCCCAATGAGTCCAGATTTTGGGATAGAAGCATCTGATTCGGTATAGTCTACCGTTTTCAAACCATTGATCCAGAGCTGAATATGATTCCCCTTGCATTGGATTTTATACTTATTCCAATCGTTGAGTTTGAGTACTTTGGCGAGGGAAGCCGCATCGGCATGTACGAGGACTTTGTTGCGTCTCGACTCGTCGTAGAGGCATCCCCAATAGTCTTTGCCAATATCGGCTTGATAGCCAATCATCTCATAATCAGGTGAGGTATGCCGTGTGCTGCGAAACTGAACACCCCCATTGATAAACCCTTCGGTACCAGTAAGTTTGAAATCTAATTCCAATACAAAATCAGAATAGCTACGGCGCGTTCGTAAAAATTCGTTGTGCGGCACGGTCGTGGTCAGCGAACCACCCGTGAGGGCACCGTCTTTGATTTGCCAAGTATGGAGCGTATCGCCTTCCCACCCGTTGAAAGTACGTCCGTCGAAAAGAGAAATCGGCGCTTGAGTAGGTGGCAATAACAAATGTAAGAAGAGGGAGAGAGTAGCGTAAAACATAGCCTTTTTTGACCCTAAAAGGCACCGACAACCTACTCTCTACCTACGAGTTATTGTCTAATTTCTTTGCCTCGGACGGTCATTTCCCAATCTCCAAAACTTCCGTACAATACAAAGGAGCCAAAACGAAATTTGTCGACAATCTCGGTTCCTTCCGATACACTGTCATAAAAATCTTTGTCAACGGGTAGCTCAAAATCGACGGCATTGATGGCGTTTTTGATGTGTTTTTTGATACTAAGCGAAAAATTAGACTGCTTTAGGCGTATTTTTAAAATATACTTAGGTTTGGCATTGGCAGTCAACGCTTGTAATTGGGCTTTCAAGTCGGCATTTTCTTTTTGTAAACGCTCCAATTCGGCAGCATCGCCGCAGCTTGTCAGGAGCATTATCATCATCATGCTAAAAGGTAAAAAACGATTCATTTTCTGTAAATTTTGATTGGTTGTTTGAAAGGTGGAAAATAGTAATTATTTGAAGAGAAAAAGTAAAAACAATAAAAAAACGCGCTTCAAGTTAACGATTTGAAACGCGTTTTTGCTCATGTACTTTCACTAAAATATGTCTTGCTTATCCATTAAAATTCTCTTTCGCCAAACTCACTTGAGGGTAGCTTCGTTTTGCGGTCAGTTTTGTTGAAACTATAGGAAAGGTTCAATAAGAAAATGTTGGTTTCTTGGATGTAATTGGTGGTGGTGTAGAAGTTTGAACCATAGGTGGTTATGCGTTGCTCGTTTACTTTCATGCCCCCAAAAGAAGTGTTTTGCCAAAGCAATGAAACGCTCATTTTATTTTGCAAAAGGGCTTTTTTTAGAGATAAGTTGGGTTGATAAAACCTCGAATCCATTCCTTGGGCGGTATTGCGAGCTGATAGGTACGAAAGGTTCAATTGGGTACTCAATGTAGGAGTGATTTGAAAATTCAGGTTTGAGTTGAGGGAGTATACCCAGCCTTGGCTGCTGACAATCACTGATTTATCAAACAAACTTCCGTTGATTTTTAGATTGTATACATTGCCCCCGATGAAGAATTTAAGTTTTTTGAGGGGAGCGATTGTGAGTCCCATTTCTGAGCCTATCAAACGAGCATTGCCAGCATTGGTATAAATCCGATTCAAAATGGTATCGTTATAGACGCTATTGACGCGATTGACAATATCCGTGATTTGTTGGCGATATACATTCCAGTAAAACGATGCCTTTTTTAAATCTTTAGTAATTCCTATTTCATAAATACCCACAAACTCTGGTCGGATGTTGGGGTCACCTTGTTCGAGGGTTTCGCTGTGTTCGCGTTCGGGGTAGGGATTTAATTCATTGTTGGTGGAGCGTTGCACTCGGCGACTGTAGGCTACTTTCAAGCGTAAGTCTTTGCCCATGTCATACAGCAGATTGACAGACGGAAAAAGATTGGATAATTTCAATTCGTTGGGGCGATTGGTACGATTGTCACTAAATGTTCTGAGGGCGTTTTCGTACCGTAGGCCCGACGAAAACTCAAGTTTTTTGAATTTACCTGAGTATTGCGTGTAAAGGCCATGAATGCGATTGTAGACGGTGACGTTGGCCGTAAAAGCAGGATTGATAATAAGGGGTTGATTATTTCCATTTTTTTCAGAATAGACAAACATTCCGTCCTGATTTTGCTGACGAAATTGATACCCCATAGAAAGTTTTCCGACCCCGATTTGGTATTCATAGTCGGCTTTGAGACGAAGGGCGTTCAAGGGATTAGAGCTGGTATTGAGCGTATATTGGAGCGTATCTCTTATATTATTGATATTAATGTTACTGTTTTTGGTAAAACCATCTATGACGGCATTTTCGTACAATCCCGAAAAGCTTAGGGTCGAAGCATTTTTAAATTTGTGGCTATAATCGAGATTAAACACCTTAAAATCACCGGATTTGAGTACCAAGTTGGGATTATAATATTGGGCACGTCCCACTATTTGATTGGTCAGTAGGTTGGTTTTGGTATTGTTTCGATAATAAATATTGGCAGTGCGATACTGGTCTCTACCTCCCAAATATACCCCCGCCGAAAGTTCATCGGCTTTGGAAAGGGCATATATTGCCGACGCCCGAAAACCATAATTTTCGCGTTTCATACTCCGCTCGCCGTCGCTCGGAAAACTCGTAACTATATTGTTGATAGTGGTGTTGACATCTCCTTCTCTTCTACCCGCAATATCGTTTTTGAGATAATTTCCCGAAATACTTACATCCCATTTGCCTTTGCGATAGTTGAGCGTGGCGTCGAGTCCGTGGCGGAGAGGCTCGGTGGCATTTTCGTAGGCTCGTAGCCTTGGAAGACCATATTGGAGGTTGGTGGTAAGCGACAATCCGTCGTTGGTACCTGTTTTGGTCACAATGTTGATAATACCCGCTTTCCCGTCGGCATCGTACTTGGCGGAAGGAGCCGTTATCATCTCGATTTTTTCGATGGTATTGGCCGGAATTTGGGACAAAATCGTGGTGGCATCAATTTGGGTAGGTTTGCCATTTACCAAAATCAAAAAACCTTTAGAACCTCTTATCGTAACTTCGCCTTCAGCATTGACCATGACCGAAGGAATATTCCTCAACACATCGGTGGCGGTTCCCCCTTTGGCTACTTCAAACTCTTCGGCTTTGAATACTTGTTTTTCGAGCGTTGCTACCATGTTGGGTTTGATGCCTGTTACGGTCACTACCTCAAGTTGTTGGCTGGAAGGGGTAAGCACAATCGAACCTAAGTCAAGCCTTTGGCTGGCTTTGTCGTAGCTTACTTCGATATATTTTGTTTTATAACCCACGTACTCCACCTTGATGACGTATTTGTCATCCTTCAGACCTACAAATTGAAAAGAGCCTTTTTCATCGGCGATTTCGCCTTTTATCAAACTACCTTGACTTTTTGATTCTAAGCGGATAGTGGCAAAGGCGAGCGGCTCGGTGGTGAGCGAATCTACCAATTGGCCTTTGATAAAATTTCCCGATTGAGCATAGCTCAGAATTGTAAGGGGCAAAGCCAATAAGGTAAAAAGCAACTTTTTCATAAGAATGGGGTAACAAGCACGATAATGTACCAACCAACTATTGAGAGAATGGTTGAAGATTTCTGCAAAATTGCGGCAAGCCCCTTGATAATTTATGGTCTATTTGAAAATAGTATGGTATTAATGATGCAATGCTCGAAAGACGGAAGGAGTGGAGGTAGTGTGGCGTTTGAAGTATTTCACAAAATGAGAATTATCTTTAAAATCGAGCGTAATGGCGATTTCTGAGATGGTCATATCAGTATAAATCAGCAGGCGTTTGGCTTCGCTGATGATAAATTCGGCAAGGATTTCGGCCGCCGATTGATTGTTGGCTTTACGGCAAGCGGCATTTAAGTTTTGGGGAGAGGTATGAAGTAAAGCGGCGTAATGAGCAACGTTGTTTTTGAGTGAAGTACTCAGCAATTCGCAAAACGATTCGTATAAGTCTGATTTATTTCTGTGTGAATGTGTAATGGAGTGGGCATTTTCTTGAATTTTAGCCAATAATGCCTTTAGGAGCCCTTCAACTACCAAAAGATTAGGCGTAGTCTCGGGGCGGTATTCGCGAAGCAATAATTCAAAGAATGGCTCGACGGCTTCGTCGCTTTCAAGATAGATACAAGGATAAGCACTGACTTGACCCAGTAGTTTTTTGAGGTCTTTATCCAGACTATTATCTACGAATCCTTTTTTGAGAATCAATACAAACCCATCAGGTTCTTCGTTTAGTTCCCAGTGATGAACTTGCTCTTTCCTCACTGTAAATAGCGTAAAAGGCTTTACTGCATAAGATTGATGGTCAATCGCGTGGGTGCCACTTCCTTTAGAGAGATAGATGATCTCAAAATAACTGTTGTGTTTATGAGGTTTGGTTTTTCTAATTTCTTTGCGAAAACGAGCTATCTTAAATAAAAGGTGAGGTTCGAGTTTGTTTTTTGTTTGGATAGAAGTGTTCATGGGTACAACTATTCTCGCTTTCGATTTTATTTCAGAACACTATCCAAAGTGGTTGCTTCTTTAATTTTACCTATGGTGCTTCTATCAAAAAAAACGCTCCTCAAGTCATTGACTCAAGGAGCGTTTTGTGATATGGCTTTTTGAATTAAACCCCTATTTTTTCCGTAACCAAATAATCGGCTTGTTTGACCGTATGCTGTTTGACCATCATTTCGCCCAAAAATCCCGCTAAAAATAGTTGTACGCCCAGAATAATTGCCACCAATGCCATGTAGAAAAGAGGATTTTCGGTGACATTACGATATGGCTCATTGATGTAGATGAGATATACTTTTTTGATAATCAATGAGAAAGTAATCGCAAAACCTACTAAGAAAGAAAGCGTACCCCAAAGCCCAAAAAAGTGCATGGGTGCTTTGCTAAAACGGTGCACAAACGTAATCGAAAGCAAATCAAGAAAACCATTGACAAAACGCTCAAGTCCAAACTTAGAGCTGCCGTATTTGCGGGCTTGGTGTTGGACTATCTTTTCGCCAATTTTCTGAAAACCATTCCATTTGGCTACGACGGGGATGTAGCGGTGCATTTCGCCGTAAAGGGTGATATTTTTGACCACACGCTGCTTGTACGCTTTGAGACCACAGTTGAAATCATGCAAATGCACTCCCGAGATACTGCGAGTAACGGCGTTGAAAAGCTTCGTGGGTAAGGTTTTGCTGAGAGGGTCGTAGCGTTTTTGTTTCCAGCCCGACACCAAATCGTAGCCGTCTTCGACTATCATGCGGTAGAGTTCGGGGATTTCGTCGGGACTGTCTTGCAAATCGGCATCCATCGTAATCACTACACTTCCTTTTACTACCTGAAAACCTGTCTGTAAAGCAGGAGTTTTGCCATAGTTACGATTAAATCGAATGCCTTTGATGTGAGGGTCGCTTACGGCAAGTTTTTGAATGACTTTCCAAGAGTCGTCGTTGCTTCCGTCATCAATGAGAAGTACTTCATAACTAAACTGATGCTCATCCATAACACGCTTTATCCAAGCGGTTAGTTCGGGCAATGACTCTTCTTCATTGAAGAGTGGTATAACGACTGATATATCGAGAGCTTCGCCGGGCATAGTATCCAAAATCAATTGCGTATCGCGCAGCAAAGCTACAAATTCTTTTGGTGCTTCCATGGTATTTTGCGGATTAGGGTACGATGTAAAAACCCCTGTTCAACAAACGTGCCAAAGGTTCAATAAATTTCAAGAAACCTTCGCTTTCTCAGCCAACTGAGTTTTATCTTCTCAGATGCCTCCTTTTGCCTTTGAAGAGTTTTGAAATGAATACGAACCTGTAGGCTATACCGATAGCTTACATTTTTTTGTGTTGTCCATAAAATATGAAGAAAGAAATAGCCCTATTGGAGCTTAAAAGAGTAATATTTTATACCCAAAAGAAAATACAATTAATCCGAAAAAACGATCTCAATGCTCTTCCAAAAATTAAAAAACGGACAGAATGTGTATGGTACATGTATCACCTCTATTTCTCCTATGTGGCCCGCAGCCATAAAGCGAACGGGAGTAGATTTTGTGTTTATTGATACTGAGCATATTCCGTTAGACAGGTCGGAGTTGGCCAAGTTGTGTCAGATTTTTCGGGCATTAGAGATTACACCTATCGTGCGTATTCCGAGTCCTGACCCTTTTCTAGCTTGTCAGGTGATAGACGGAGGGGCGCTAGGAGTAGTGGCTCCCTATTTGGAGTCGGTAGAGCAAATACGGGAGCTAGTAGGGGCTACCAAGTTTCGTCCTCTCAAAGGCGAAAAGCTCCATCAGTACCTGTACGGACACGAAGAAATGCCCGCTGAATTGGCGCAGTATATTACGAATTTCAACGCTCAAAATATCTGTATTGCCAACATCGAAAGTGTGCCCGCCGTAGAGCGTTTAGATGAATTGTTGTCGGTGCAGGGATTAGATGCGGTTTTTATTGGGCCGCATGATTTGTCGGTCAGTTTAGGTTTGCCAGAGCAATACGACCATCCCGAATTTGAGAAAGTAGTGCGTGAGATTATTCACAAAACACGCCGGCACGGTTTGTCGATTGGAATTCACTTTTCGCTCGAACCCGAACGCCAAATTCAATGGATGAAAGAAGGAGCCAACATAGTGGTTCACAGTTTTGATATAGCACTCTTTACTCAACGTTTAAAACATGACCTTTCTATTATCAAACAAGCGGCGGGGGAGGTAGTTGCCTCTAACACCGTCGAAAATTTGATTGTCTAAGTATTATTCTATCCCAAATCTTTCCTCTTTTATGACTGCCGACAATTCGTCTTTTGTGATTCTTCCAAAATCACCAAGTATGCGACTGAGCACTTACTTTTTGGTGGGGGTTTCATTGTCGATTGGTTGGGGTATCAGAGGAAACTTTGGACATGAATACGGGGCTGCTTTTGCGGGCTGTTTAGCGGCGCTCACGGCCTGTTTATTGTCTGGCAGGGCAGATTGGCGTAATAGGGTACTTCATTTTGGTTTTTTGGGAGCCATAGGTTGGGGATTTGGAGGCTCTATTTCGTATATGCAAGTCATCTCGGCTACCGAGAGCGGCCATTTGGCTTCGCAATGGTATGGGTATGTTGCTCTTTTTTATATTGGTTTTTTGTGGGCTGGTCTTGGCGGAGCGGGTACGGCTTTGGCAGCGGTAGGAGATATAAAACTCCTCAATCGTATCACTAAGCCTATTGCTTGGCTTTTTGTGGTGTGGTTTGTGTTGGATTTAATCGAAGACTCCATCGCCAATTGGCTCCAATCGGGCGTCGGTTTTGACCATACATGGTCTAGGCACAAAAGCCCCTTATATTGGTTTGATGCGGATTATCTTCCGGCTTTTTTTGCTTTACTCGCAGCGGGCCTGTATGACCTTTGGGAAAGAAAAGAAAAAAATGCCGTTTGGCTATTGGTTTATTTGGGAATAGGCGCAGGTATGGGCTGGGGAGTACAAAGTGTGCTACGTTTCACAGATTTAGAAACGCCTTTGGCTTCTTTAGTCACCTACTCTTTGGGCGATGCCACTTATATTGACCCCGCCACGGGTAAAGCGGCTTTTGACGCCCACAACTTCCTCAACAATTGGCCTCAATGGTTTGGCGATTACCCTCAGCATGTAGGTTGGGTAGTGGGAGCTGTGTTGGGTATCTCGGCCTACTTTGTACGTTTTGGAAAATTTCGTGATGGGGCTTCTTTGATTGTGTACATGGCGGCGGGATGGCTCATCGTTTTTTTGTTATTTCCAGTATTAGGAAGTTTGTTTTTTACAAAATTTGGAGGTCTTCGTATGACTCCTCCGAGGTCTGACGATTGGGCCGGTATCACGGGTGCTTTTGTAGGAATGAGTCTTTGGATGCGCCATAAAGGCTATTGGGCCGTCGCTTATGCGTCCCTGCTTAGTGGATTGATAGGGGGACTGGGTTTTTCGGGGATTCAGTGGATTAAACAACTCTTGATGATGCCGGGCAATCCTCGGGTTCTTATCTCAAAAGGCCTACTGCCCGGCTCCGAAGCTTATGAAAGTAGTGTAGCTTTTTGGAGTCATTGGCAGCAGCAAAATTGGCATAGTTTTCTAGAACAAAGTTATGGATTTGTGAATGGAATAGCGATTGCGGTGGCGTTGGCGGTGTTGAGTCGGCGGATGCCGTTGGATAATACTCCCTCTTCGCCCAAGACTTCTACCGACCGCTGGGCTTTGGGAATAATGTCCGTTTTTGTATTGTTGGGAATTCCTTATGTCAACCTTTTTAAAAATGTCAAAGAATGGGGCGAAAGACTCAATCCTGAGGTATGGACTCAGACTACTTTCAGTGCAAATGGGGAAAAAATAGTTGCGTCTGCCCAGTGGGATGTACCGTATATAGGAAGGTTGCCCCAAATAGATTTCTTACACTTGACTCCCGAAGGGTGGTTTAATCTAACTTGGATTTTATTGTTAACAATGGCTATTCTAATCATACGGCGGCATTTTAAGGAACCCTTAGCGCTGATTCCCGCTACTTGGTTGGGCAAAGGGCAGCTTGTGTTTTTGGTGTTGCTGTGGGTGATGATCATCGGGAATTTTGAACGCGCTTTGGTAGGTTGGAGTCCCGAACGTTTATTGACCGAATGGGTCATTACTTTCAATGCCATCCTGGCGACTCTCTTAGTACTGACTTTACCTCACGAAAAAGAAACCGTCAAGATTGGTAGTACGATGTCTTTTCGAGCTTTATACAAAAAGATGTGGTTCATTACGCTTGCTACGGTTGTAGCGGCAAGTGCTTTTTTCTTGTTGACCAATCGCGCTCTTTATCAATATCCTAGTTATGAGAAGCTAGATACCAAAAAATATTTTACGCGTTTTGGTCCCGAGGCGGCGTGGCGTTCGAAGCCTAATCTCAAAAATGCCCAACATAAGTAAAACATTAAAAGTCAAAATCGAATGTCAAAAGAAATAAAATGGGGAATGATAGGATGTGGCAATGTCACCGAAAAGAAAAGCGGTCCCGCTTTTAGCAAAGTCCCACATTCGGAATTAGTGGCGGTAATGGCTCGCAATCCCGAAATAGCAGCAGACTATGCCCAACGGCACGGTGTGCCCAAATGGTATAGCGATGTGGATGCTCTTATCAATGACTCCGACGTCAACGCTATCTATATTGCCACGCCGCCAGATGTGCACCTTGACTATGCGACTCGGGCCATGAAAGCTGGAAAAGCGGTGTATGTCGAAAAGCCAATGGCGCGCAATGCCGCTGAATGTGAAGCCATGAACCAAATAAGTCGTGAGACGGGAGTGCCACTTTTTGTGGCCTACTATCGTCGAGCTTTGCCTTATTTTTTGAAGCTCAAAGAATTGGTAGAGCAGAAAGTAGTCGGCGATATTCGTTTGGTAACGGTCCAAATTCATTATCAACCCTATGCCGAAGAAGTAGGAGAAAATGCGCAACCACGCTGGCGCGTCAATCCCCAAATTTCGGGAGGAGGGCATTTTCATGATTTGGCCTCTCACCAATTTGACTTTTTAGAGTATCTATTAGGGCCTATCAAATCAGCTCAAGGTATCTCACGCAATCAAGCCGGTTTGTACGAAGCTGATGATATTGTGGTGGCCAACTTCGAGTTTGAATCAGGAATACTAGGCACTGGAAGCTGGTGCTATACCCTCAATCGCGAGCAGCGCCTCGACGAAGGCCAAATCATTGGGTCTAAGGGAAAAATCATTTTTTCTTTTTTTGAAAAGTTTCACATCAAAGTCCTTACAGCTGAGGGTGAGGAAGAATATTATCTGCCTTATCCCGAACACGTGCAGCAGCCCTTGATTGAGACGATTGTGCAGGAATTGCGAGGGGAAGGAACTTGCCCTAGCACGGGAGAAACAGGCGCTCGTGCCAATGCCCTCATGGATCAGATTACGAAGCCATAAAGCGCTCACTACATTATGTTTTTATGAAAAAAAGCCTTCGGGGCTTTCCACATCCTTTTTGTGTATTTCTTAGCATTAAAATCAATACATAGAGTTACTATGACTTATTTCAAAAATTCGATTCTTTGTTTATGTGGAATATTGTGGGCGTTTTCAGCGAGCGGCCAAGCCCACAAACCTTACGAACCTACCCCTTTTCCCGACCGTCTGATTTTAGGTTGGCAGGGCAATCCCACCACTTCTCAGTCGGTCAATTGGCGTACCGATACTACTGTTACAGGAGCTGTAGGTGCGATTCACGAAGTGGATCCTTCGCCTGATTTTGTGAAAAATGCAAAGATTGTAACCGCCACTACCCAAAAAGTCAACATAGAAGGGAAGACGGTTTTGTACCACTCAGTGCATTTTACGGATTTGAAACCTGCTACCAAATATAGCTACCGAGTAGGGGCGGGAGAGCATTGGAGCGAGTGGTTTCATTTCAAAACGGCGGAAGACAAAGCTGCTCCTTTTTCGTTTTTGTATTTTGGTGATGCCCAAAACGACATTCGTTCGTTGTGGTCGCGGGCTATTAGAGGGGCTTATGCTACCATGCCTTCTGTCAATTTTATGATTCATGCGGGAGATTTGATTACTACTTCCAATGCCGATTGGCAATGGGGCGAGTGGTTTGAAGCAGGAGGTTGGATTAATGGTATGGTACCCACTTTGGCAACGCCCGGAAATCATGAGTATTATCGAGAAGAAAATGGTGAACGGCGTGTTTCGAAGCATTGGCGGCCTTCGTTTGTATTACCCGAAAATGGCCCTGAAAGACTCAAAGAAACTGCTTACTATTTTGATTATCAGGGTGTAAGATTTGTTTCTTTGGATTCGCAAGGAGCATTGTTAGATTCTACGGTGTTAGATTCGCAAGCGGAGTGGGTGATCAATGTCCTGAAAAATAATCCGAATCGTTGGACGGTGGTGACGCATCACCATCCTATTTATTCTACCAAAAATGGCCGCGACAATGATGAATGGCGCCTGAAGATGGAGCCTATTTACAAACAATATCAAGTGGATTTGGTACTTCAAGGGCATGACCATACCTATGGACGCGGGCTTAATATGCCCCTTGGCAAAAGCCGCAAATATCCCGATGGGCCAATTTATGTGGTATCGGTGAGTGGCCCCAAAATGTACGATATCGGTTTGCAAGATTGGATGGACAGGGCTGCCTCCAATACGCAATTGTACCAAATCGTTTCGGTCGATGGTGCCAAACTTTCTTATCAATCTTATACTGTCACAGGTGAATTGTACGATGCTTTTCAATTAGTGAAAAATCCCAAGGGCAAAAATACGTTGGTAGATCAATCGCCCACTTTAAAGCCTGAGTTGTTAGAGTTGCCGGCACAGTATCGTACGCGATTCACACCTAAGGAAAAGGAAGAATACGAAAACCGTTTTCAAGAGTACAAAAAGAAAAAGCAGTTAAAAAAATAAGGTAGGGGCAGGCCTTGTGTCTGCCCTGCCCAAAACGGGTAAAATATTGTAAGGGCAGGCCTTGCGTCTGCCCCCAAAGAGGCAGACGCAAGGCCTGCCCCTACGGCGGCGGCGGCGGCGGCGGCGACAATAACAGCGGTGTTGATAAAGAATATTTTTGTTTTTAAAAATTATTAAAAAAGTATAATATATACTCTGATAAACACAATAATATCCACATAAATGGCAAAAAATAACCCACTCTGTGAAAGTTTTACCTCGACATACATGAAGAAAGCCTTCTAAAAGCGGTGGCATAGATGTTTTACTTTTAAGAGCACGAGATACAAAATCTCAATTATCACAACCATTTTTTTAAATTAAAAGCTCTTAGTAAAAATGGAAAACAATCAAAACCGCGACAATCAGAACCAGAGTTCTGAGCAGCGCAACAATCCTCAACAACAAGGCCAACCACAACGTCAAGACAGTGGCAAGCAGCAAGAACAAAGGCAGCAAGGTAACCAAGGACAGCAAGAACAACGCCACCAAGGAAACCAAGGCCAAAATCAACCCAATCAAGAACAATGGAGAGAAAGCGAGGGCGACCGCGAGCTGCGCGAGGAAAACGAACGCAATCAAAATCCCCCATCTTATACGGGGCGCTAATTTATTAGCGAAATATAGAATAGGGGTGACTTTACGAAGTCACCCCTATTCTTATTTTAATGACTCATTCACCTTAAGGATTAACCCTAAAAACCCGATAAGCTACGTACGTTTGCCCATACATATCAGTGGTTTTGACCGTAATGCGATGTGTGCCGGTGGATAATTTTGAGGGTAATTTTCCCGCCCAGATGTGGGTCGAAATGCTGGGTTTGTCCATCGTCCAGCCAAATACTTTGTCAAGTTTAGTACCCTTCACTTCAGCTTCTAGATAAGGACTGAGTTCGTGCATGGCTTGATTGGCAGGGTCGCGGGTGGGGGTGAGTTGTAGCGGTGTCCAAGTGGGTTGCTGGTCTATTTGAAATTCGACTTTTGAACGAGCTGACCCCGCAAATACATTTACCAGTAGCGATAAAGTGTCGGATGCTGCTTGTGAGATTTCATCGGGCCAGTAAATATTCATTTGATAGTCGGCGGGGCGACGGGCGGCTTTGAATTGAACGGAATATTTATTGCCGTCAAAAGTCACTATAGAATAGCCGTTGGGAGCACCGTCGTTCATGGTAGCGTGTGGAATACCTACTTCATCTTTGAGGCCGCACCACCAACTTCCACTGATGGTAGTATTGACAAAATGATGATGCGGTACGGCGCCTTTCCAACCGTATTTGTCATCCACAAACAATTGAATCGTAGTATGCGTATGGCCCGACACCGAAAAAGCATAGGGGCGTTTTTGGATGATGTCGAAAAGGGCGGTACGATTGTCACAAATCACCACAGGAATATGCATCATCAATACCACAAGCTTGTTGTCTGGTACTAGAGAAAGGTAGTTTTTGACAAATGCGAGTTGTTCGTCCGTAAAATGACCTTTGTATTTGCCATCTGGGCTAAAATATACGTTTTTCAATCCAATAAAAACCACCTCTCCTTCTTCAAATGCATAGCTACTGGGGCCATAAAAACGCTCGAAAGTTTCGTCACTATATAGATTGTCAGTAGCACCTCGGTTGAAATCATGGTTGCCGAAAATATTGTACCACGGAATGCCGATTTGTGCGATGCTTTGATTGATTTCGGCAAACAAATTTGGGTCGTCGGCCACAATATCCCCCAAAGAAATCCCAAATCGTGCATTCGTCCCGATACACTCTTCCACTACATCGCGGGTTACGTAATTGACTTCGGTGAGGCCGCGCGTTTGGGTGTCACTAAATAGCAATACCGAAAACTTTCTCTCAGGTTTTTGGGTCCATAAGGGAAAATCAATCGACGTAGGTAAGCCATCCGTAGGCGCTACTCCGATACTTTTGGTAGTAGGTGAGCCGTCGGGTTTATGTAAATAATAATGTTGAGGTAGATTATCGACATTGAGCGGAACGCTGTAATCAGCAGGTTTGATTACAAAAAATCCTACATCACTGCTACTGGGTAGTGACCATTTTCCCGATTTATCTGTTTTTACTACTTCTTTGCCGTTGGATACGCACACATTCGCAATGCCTGGTTCGCCTTTGTCTCTTTGTTTGTTTTTGTTGAGGTCGTGAAAAACTACCCCCGTAGCTACTTGTTGAGCAAAACCATTGGTGGTCGCCGCCAACAAAATCGAACAAATAATGTGTTTCATAATAATTGAGAAATTTACGTTTGAGACTCCGTTTTTTATTTCTTCATTAACCAAATTTCGGTTACTTGAGAGCCGCGCTCACCTTCGCCACAATTCCAGACAAAAGTCACCTTTCCGTCGGCGGTGGCTTTTTGAGGAACTTCAAATTCAAAAACAGGTTGTTCGCCCGTTTGCAAAAAATCATGAACCACCGAACCGTCGTCGGTCGTGAGTTTCATGCGCGATTGGAAGCGACCTGTATAAGAAATTTTGATTTTGTACGCAGCACGAGGGTCAAGCTCATCATAGGCGATTTTAAGAGGTAAGTTATAAAGGGTTTTGACTTGTTTCATCCATACCCGAGGAGTTACTTGGCCTTTGAATCCTGTCGCTTTGATTTCGTCTACCCATTCTTCTCCTGCCAAACCTACCCCAAAACTTACGCGTGGAGAAAGCAAACTGCCGGGGTCTTTTTCCCAACTTACATCAGATACCACTCGATGCCAGCTTTCGGGTGAGCCAAAATGGTCGTAAAAACCACCTATGCCCGGGTCGGTACGATGCAGTATTTCTTGGATTTTTTGTAATTGCTCCGCAGGCGATTTTAGTTTTTCGAGCTGGGTAATTTGGTCTAAAAGCCAGGGGGAATCATTGAGCGGAATATCAATATTATCTATAAAATTGCCTCGTCCACTCACCGCACCGTGTTTCTCAACCGTAAGTTGTGCGCCTATACTTTTAAAAAGAGAA
>VFQN01003002.1_pt1 | contig 25004 bp, 36 predicted proteins | sample 3512371 | NCBI WGS metagenome assembly VFQN01 (sample SAMN10412370, study PRJNA504923) | tailings metagenome | isolation source: Replicate 2 from Balatoc abandoned mine | place: Philippines: Itogon, Benguet | collected 2017-08-28 | reverse complement strand
GGCGGGGCTGCTGGGCAGCAAGTTCTTCGAGTGGGAGCTGCAGGTAATGGGGCGTATGGATTGCGCATGGACATAAGCGGTTGGACTGTTGCGTGAAAGATACCGCAGGCGTCACTTGTCCGACCTGAAGCCCAGCGCCAGCATGAGGAGCCGCTACCGTATGGGTGCCCCGCCTCCCCAGTTCCCACTCCCCGAGCAGTGCCTTGCATGGGGAAAGGAAAACTTACCAAGTTGCACACCTGCCGTTTTGAACCCGTGCAGCTCCAAGACGAGCTGCTCCTGGCCGTCGCCCGCCTGCTCCCCCCCGAGCTGCTGGTCAGCGGCCTGCTCAACGCAGTGGCGCCACCGCAGCCTAGAGCCGCCGCGGAGTCCGCGCCCGCAGCCACTACCAATGCCAACGGCAAGCCCTCCGCTGGCACCTCCGGCTGGGACCCCAGCGCCTGGCGGCACAAGCAGAGGCGGCAGCGGGAGGAGCAGGAGAAGGCCGCCGCCGCCAGCCGCAGCCGAGGCAGCGGCGGCGCCGCTGGCGCGGCGGCGGGCGGTGGCGGCCCGCGCGTCGTGCCAGTGGTCGTGGCGGCGGCGGGTCCGGCGGCGGGCGCTGCTCCGGCGGCGGCGCCGCCGGCCCTGCTGGGGGGACATCCCTTCCCCCCCATCCACGCCGCCGCCGCCGACCAGGCAGCAGCAGCAGCTGCTGCTGCTGCTGCCGTGCCGGCTCCGATGCTGTTCCATGGAGCGCACGCCGCCCAGGGAGGCGGGTGGCAGGAGGTGCACCCGTTCAACCAACAGCAGCAGCACAACCACCAGCAGCAGCAGCACCAACACCCGTTTAACCAACAGCAGCAGCACCCGCAGCAGCATCAGCAGGCTGGTAACGCTGGGCTACCTGTGGGCTTGGCGGCACCGGAGCCACTGCTGGTGCGTGACTGTGTTGACTTTGGAAGTGCCTAGCAACCCTGTAGCCCTACGCAATTGCTATATGGGGGTGGCAAGCAACTGCCATGTGTGGTGGGCACGCAACTGCCATATGTGGTTGGCGCGCTTTGTGGGGAATGATTGGCCGCGGTGGATTAACCACCTTATGTCTTCAGAGCACGGCCCTGGTGCTTGGCTGCTTGCCTGGCCCTGTTTCTTTGGCCTGGCGCTCATCATACTGTACCCGCTGTTCGTTCATGCAGGGTCCCGGAGGCGGCTGGTGATCTGTCCAATGCGGCTCCACGTAGCAAGTCGCGGCCTGCTGCCAGCAGTGAACACGCAGCGGCGTAGCGCGCAGTAAGCAGCCCGACTACACCGTCTTCGGCGGCATTACGGGGCGCATTCGTTGAGCGTTGCGGGCGATCTCACCAGTGCAGCATGCCAATCTGTACCCTACTTGTGAGCGTTACGGACAGCCACGCGCCAGGTAGCACTGTATACAGTATGTCGAGCGCATCGTGAATACATGCCTCGCAGCGAGGTGCGCGCTATGTACCGTACTGTCAGGTACTGCTGAATGCCGTTGTGCGCAACCAATTTTTGCTGAGTTGCTCGCTGGAGTTCTGAGAGCAGTGGGTGCGGCATGCATTGCCGTACACGTGTCGTTAACCGATGTGCGCAAGGGCTTTGAGCCAGTCCCTTCACTACGTGATACCGTGTCCGGTGTTCATGACCTCGGTCCCTTTGTCTTGCCTGAGTTGGCTACGGCGGGTTTCCACGATGTTTGCTTCTTTAAGGGTTCAAGCCGCATGCCTCCTGACCAAGAAAGTGGTTGGCGCCGCGGGGCCTGTTGGTGTTTCGTTTGGTGCGTCCAACGGCCACTCTCAGCCCTCACCCATGTACCACTACTAGATGTGCCAGGATGTGCACTCAGCTGCGCTCATATTTGCCGCTCAACCTTTCGGTGCATCTCCTATACATTACTCTGTTGAACGGCAAGACGTGTTAGGCACTGCTGGTCTGGAAGTATCCAAGGGAACGTGTCCAAGATTTGTTGGTTTCTCAGGATGGTTGGATGCCCCAGGTGCCAAGTGCGTGGGAATGGAAGTTGTGTTTCGGCATGCTGGTTGCCGCTGGCATGGCAAGATGTGGATGTTGTTGATGCAAGTCAGCCGCTGGACAACGGCCCTTTGTGCAAAACCATTATGCATTACGGTCGGTGGTGCTGAGCGGCACAATAGTCTTGCTCCCTGTACCGCACAAGGTCCAAGCGTGAACCGGTAGAGCACGCCATGTCATTTGCACGCACGATCTTCCCGACGTGGATACATGCAATGAGGCGAAGGGCCGAAGGCGCACCCGTGGCGCTCCGAGTTTTCTACGGTATGCACGAGCACCGTGTCTACTCTGCCATCCTAGACCGCAAGTTCCCGCGCGACGCGCTCGCCACAAATCTTCAGTACAATCAGTCCCAAATTGGCATACAGCAGCACACAATACCAGGATGGCGGCCCGCCACGACCACCGAGAGACACCGTCACGCGCACCCATCCATCCAGCACCACCACCATACCGTGACCATCAACAGCGACATACCGTACTCTGCACGTACACCACCCACCCTTGCCAGGTGGCTCAAGACTGCAGTTGCAAATTTATTGTCGAGTGTCTCGCATGCCTTTATTGTTTGGACTTGGGTCAGTAATCAGGTCGGCTGCTCATATTGCAGACACAGAGCGCAGCAACCCATCCATGTAGCCTGGGGCCTTGCGCAATTCAACCGCACCAACAGCGCCCCCCAAGCAATGGGGGCGGCTTCACGCATGAGCCAGGTTGCGGCGCACAGTACGCATCAGTGGAGAGACACACATCGAAACATTGGGAAACACGTGGGCACGGTAAAGCACGCACGTGGCACATCTTTCCTAAACCTGCCGTACATGCACAAATAGGCTGGCACATCATACCGTGCAGGTCGTCGCAACCTTGATACGAGAACACACCAGCGAGTTGCAGTACCTGTGCATGGGTAAGGCCACTTCATGGTATACGGTAGTGGCAGGTGCACTGCTAACGTACGTCCCGTACCGGTACGTAACTACCGCGTGGGTCAACGTCTGGTCAAGGGACTTGCACAGCCCCAGGTGAACACGTGCAAATAGGCTTCCCACCATACGTATCGTTCATCGCTTCACGTCCCGATACCGTAATCACTGATCCATGCAACGGCTGCGAGCTCCTACCCGCATGAGACAGATCACTGCCCATTAGGTACGGCATCCCCGCCCTGCTGCTGCGCCTGCCCAGCCGACGCCGGACGCGAGCCCTCCTGGGGCTCCGCAGCCTCCTCCTCCGGCTGCTGCTCCCGCTGCCCCTCCGCGCCCTTCTCCACGTACCCAGTGCCAGTGGATGCGCCCTCGCGCTCACCCTCCACCACCACCCCCAGCGGCGACGGGGCCCGCACCGAACCCCGGCCGCTGGGAGATGGCGGCACCGCCACCGCCGCGCCCTCCACAGGCGCTGCCGCCGCCGCCGTCGGGACGCTCGGGATGCGCGACAGCTGCCTCGCCGCCGCCGCCGCGGCGGCGGAGGGCGACCCTGGCCTGCTGCTCCCCGGCGACCCCGCGAACTGCTGCCTCGCCGCCGCCGCCGCTGCCGCCAGCGACGTGTTGCGCCGCATGCTGCCCAGGCCCGACGGCGATGCCGGCGTATCCACCAAGCCTGCCGCCGCCGCTGCCGCCAGCGATGTGTTACGACGCATGCTGCCGGCGCCTAACGGCGATGCCGGCGCATCCAGCACGCCCGCCGCCGCGGCCGCAGCCGCCAGCGGTGTGTTACGACGCATGCTGCCAGCGCCCGACGGCGACGCCGGCGCATCCAGCACGTCCGCCGCCGCTTCCGCAGCCGCCGCCGCCAGCCCGTTCGGCATGGCGCCCGCTGATTCCGGCCGCAGCTGGCCGCTCTCGCCGCCCGCCGCCAGCGCCGCCGCCGCCTTTGGCGTGCTTGCTCCGCTTCCGGGGCGGCTGAAGGGCGGCGGCGGGGGCATGGCGATGCCGGACGCGTGCGGCGACAGGCCCGGCCCCGAGCCCGGCCGCCCGCTGCCGGGGCGGCTGTCCAGGCTCATGCGCCGGGCCACAACCGACAGGCCGCTGCCGCCGCCCTGCCCCATCGCCGCCGCCACCGCCGCGACGGCGGGGGACATGGGCCTGCTCCCGGCGCCGCCGGGCCCCGCGTCCAGGCTGCCCCGGCGGTCCACCACACGCACGCCGCCGCCGCCGCCGCCGCTGGCCGCGCTCATGGGGATGACCAGCGCCGGGGCGGCGCCGGGGGGAACCAGCGGCGACGCGGCGCGGCCGCCGGCGCTGTCCAGCCGCTGCCGCGTGGAGGCGTTCGCCGCCGCCACCGCCGACAGAGCCGGCGGCGGCAGCAGCGGCAGCAGCTGCGCCTGGGAGCTCATGCTGCTGCCGCGGCTGACGGGCCGCGACCCCGCCGCCGCCGCCGCCAACTCGTCTGACTCGTTGGGCACCGCCTCCTCCTCTGCTTCCGCGGCCCTGGCCACAGCGGCCGCCACCGCCGCCTCCGTCGCAGTCGCCGTCACAGACTCCGCCTCCGCCGCCCGTGCCGCCGCCCTGGCCTCGCGCCTCCGCGTGCGCTCCGCGTCGTGCTGCAGCCAGTCCACGTCGTTCCCAAACTCCTTGGTGGTACCGCCTTGGATGGACATGGGCCGTGTGTACGGGTTGCCGCCCGGCTCCTCCCCCGTGTCCCTCCGCGCCGCCGCTTCCTTGACCGCCCGGCCGCTCACAAACGCCGACGCCGCCGCCTCTCCGTCCTCCGCCACCCGCGGCAGCGCCGCCGCCATGCCCATATTGATCGGCAGGTCTAGCAGCGGCGACAGCGGCCGGCTGCCCCCGCCCTCTGCGTCCTCCGCCAGGCCCGGCATCAGCCGCGGCTCCGCACCCGACGGCAGCGCCCCGCCGTCCAGCCACGTGCCCCCGGCCCCCGAGCCCGCCCCCGGGCCCCCAGGCGACAGCGGCACCACCTTGTTCCTCCCCTTCCGGTCCATCGAGCCCCGCCGCTCCTGCTCCCGGTCCATCGAGCCCCGCCGCAGCACGTCCAGCACCGATGCGCTCCCCGGCCGCGAGCCCGGCCCCTGCTGCCCAGTGCCCCCCGAGTCGCTGTGGTGCGGCGGCACCTCCCCGTTGCCGCCCATGGCCGCCGCGATCTCGTCCGGAGACGCCACGTAGCTTGGCCGCCTCCGCCCGGCCTTACCTGCTGCCGCCCCGTCCAGGTCCCCGGTGTCCCCGGCCGCGAACAGGCTGCTGCCCACCACAGACACCTGCCGCGTGGACGCCATGCCGCCGCTGACGCCGCGGCCCATCTTGCCCCCGTCGGCGCCATCACCCTTCTCGACCCCGTACCCTCCCTTGCCCATGACACCCTCGTCCCCGTCCTCGTCCCCGTCCGCGCCCTGCTTGCCGTTGGCCAGGGCCATCTTGGTCGCCTTGCGCCACGCGGTGTTGGGGCTGGGCGGCAACCCCGGCTCGCTGCTGACGCTGAAGCGGCTCTTGCCGCCCAGCGCGCCGCGGGGCATCTCCACCGAGGGCCGCACGCCGATGCTCCAGCGCCGCGCCGCCGCCACCACGCTCACAAAGGACTTGGCCATAGCGCTGGCCATCGTGTGCTGCAAGGAGAGTCGGGAAGAAAAGGCGCCTTACGTAGTGTCCTTCAGTATGCATGCGTGCTAGCAGGAAGAGGCGGTGCAACGCTGCAGGTGCAGGCAACAAGGCCTGTACACGTCGCGCCTTCATGTAGTGCTTTTGGGGCCATGCGCACGCTTCGCAGCCCGCCTTTCCCCTGCATCCCCCCGTGCGGCACCGTTCACACCCGCTGAGTACCGGTACCCACCTTGGGGTCCCAGGCGCTGAGTCCGCTCTTGTCCAGCTGCGTGTCCGCCACCACCAGCCAGCTCTCCTCCACCATGGCCTCCACGTCCAGCTCGGGGGGCAGCTGCGACAGCAGCTCGGCCACGCACTTGGTCTCGGTGGACGACATCTGGGTGGGGCGGGGCAGGGCAGCAGGGGGAGCGGAGTACGTCAAAATGTAGGCAGTTGTAGAAGCAGGAATAGCGAGGTCCGGGTTCGCATTCGCGGCCAGCCCACGGCTACTCGAATCATGCGACTACCCACGCAGCGTCCACAGCGTCCCCATCGAGCCCCGCCCCCTTGTCCCCCGCACCTGCACGTACGGCTTGAGCAGCAGCCACAGGAACAGCGCCCACACCACCCAGCTGACTGCGAACACTACGGTGTGCAGCGTGCCCTGCGCCGTGAAGGCCGCCAGCGCCTCTGCCCGGTAGTCCGCCACCAGCGACTCCAGGCCGTCGTGCAGGTCCACCTGCGCAACGCGCCACACGTACTGCCAGCTGCAGGGGGAGGAGCGAGGGAGGGACACGCCGGCGGAGTGTCAAGGGTCCAGAGAGGCTGTTCCAGCGCGATGCGGGATGCAGGCAGGGTTGGACGCAGGGTTGGACTGCAAGTGGTGCCCGGCGAGCAGTCGTCACTCACTGCCGGCGAGTGCAGCAAGGAAAAAGACACTGGGTGCCTCGGGTCCGTCAGGCCCGGCTGCCGGTCCGCCCTACCGGCTGCTGGTGTGGTTGACGTCCTCCAGCGCGTCCAGGCCCATCAGCGTGGCCTCGCGCATCAGGCGGCGCACCATGGGGTCGATGGCGTGGCGGGACACCTGGGAGTGTGCATGGGAGGGAGGGGCGGGAAGGGGCCACAAGCAGCGTGAGCGTGAACATGGGCGGCAGGAGAGGGCCCGGGAGCGCATTACGAGGAGTGGACATGAGCGCCGGTCCACCCTGTCCTCTCGCAGCACCGCCATACCGGTATGGAGTGGTGCCCTGCTCCACACCCAGTTTGCGCACCTGGTAGAAGGGGTCGCTCGACCCGAAGCACGTGCCCTGCTGGTCCCTGATGCAGCCCTTTGCCCCGAACAGCATGTCGGCGTGCTTCTGCCGCGCGAACAGGCTGCCGGTGTTGGTGTCGTGCGCGCCGTCCGCATCGCCGTCCTCCAGGCTGGGCCCGCCGTACAGCATGGTGCTGTACACGGTGTCCAGCCAGGAGGCCTCCTCGCGAACCATGGCCTGCAGGCCGGGCCGTAGCGTGGGGTCCTGCAAGGCGAGCAGCAGTGCAGCACACAGTTACGCGGATTTGAACGTTATCGCGCCCGTAGCTCCCAACACGTCACAAGCTGCAGCTGCCAGGGCATGTCTACGCACATGTGCCGGTTCCGTGCACGGCCGCATCTGCATGCCTTTCCCCGCAGCAGCGTCAACGCACAACCGCCCCCACCTGCTCCAGCGCCAGCTCGTTGACGTAGTGCATGGTGCGGCTGGCCTGGTCCAGCGAGCGCTCGAACATCTTGAGGTCGATGAGGCTCTCTTCCACGCCCGCGAACTGCAGGAAGCTGACCAGGTAGATGACCACGATGACGGCGCCCCACACGAAGAACGGCCACACCAGCCGCTTGATGTCGCTGGTGGTGTGCGTCAGGCGCCTGGACGGGAAGCAGGCGGCGGAGTGGGGTGGGAGCATGGGTATGGGTCGGTAGAAGCTCGAGGGCGGGGTATCGTGCGGAGCGGATAGCAGGTGGTGGGGTGCGGGGCATGGGCGTGGCATACAAGCACCCGGGCACGGTCACTGGGGGGCCATGCAGTCGTGCAGCATCCGTATGCGCAACACGGTATGCATGCGGGCGGGCGGTGGTCCAGGCCTCTGGGTACGGCGCCTCACTTGCGGGTGTGGAAGCGGCGGCTGTTGATGCTGCTGGCCCCGTCTCCCGGGCCCTGCGGCGCGGTGACGTCCCCGCTGATGGCTCGCTTGATGCGGCCCATGACGGTGTCGCGCGTGCCGTGCACCTGCTCCTCGGTTTGCTGGGGGGCGGGGCAGGGCGAGGAAGGGGGAGGCGGCAGGGGCAAAGCAAAACGGTAGGGGTCAGGAGACGGATGAGGAACCACACACGTGCACCTGCACCTCGGTTTGCTGAGGGGCGGGGAGGAAGGAAGGGGGAGGCGGCAGGGGCAGGGAGAAGCCAGGGAGGAAAAAGAGTAACTCACGGTTCTGCCAGTGAGCGGCGGCTGGGACCAGGGCTAACAGCGATGAGACCTTAGCTAGGGTGGGTATGGCGCAAACAGCGTCCAGTGCGGCTTACAGCACAAGCGTGCAAGGCCGCTGGCCGCAGGGCAGGCACCCACCTCGTTGAACTTGATGCCCTTGCCGGACCTGTTGCCCTCCGCTCCCCCGTGCGCCGAGGAGTCCTTGGGCTTCTCGTCTGACATGGACCTGCGGCCGGTGAAGGAGCGGCGGCCGGCAGCCCCCGTGGCACCCGTGGCGCCAGACACCAGGGAGGCGCCGTCGCCGGCAGCGGACTCGACGTCGCCAGGGGCGTCCTGCATGGGGTAACGACACAACAGGGATGACGCCTGGGTGAGGGTTTACAGCTCACTTGGCGCTTCGGGTCAGCCCGAAAGTCTGTTGCATGGTGCAGCTTTATCTTGCGTGTGGCGCTGAGTACCAGTGCCATGCTGGTTGGTGCCGCGAAGATGTGGGGCCGAGCTTGGCGAGTGTAGGGACCTTGGTGAATGTGCACAAAAGGAGGCCATACCGGTACCTACCTCTTTGCTAACCTGCCAGTCCTGCGAATCCCCACGCCCCCACGCACGCACCTTTGCCGCCGCGTCCCCGTCGTCGCTGTCGTCGTCGTCCTCCTGCTTGGTGCTGATGTTCCGTGATGCCAGCGTACGCACCTGGCCTGGGCGCACGCAAGGGGGCGGGAAGGGGCAGGGAGGGGGCAGGGAAGGGGCAGGGAGGGGGCACGCAAGGGGGCGGGAGGGGGCAGGGAGGGGTAGCGCTCGGCGAGGTGCGTGCCACACCAGTGGCCGTGGAAGGCATACTGTCACTGCAGTCCATGGCACCCCAGCCTCTGGCGCTCCGTCACGCCTGTTGCACAGCCAACCCCAGCTCCGCCATATGCCGCCTTGTACCCTACCCGCGAACACCTGCCCGCACCGCACATGTCCGCAGCCACCCAGTGCCAGGGCAGGGAGCGCACCCGGCGCCTCTCGCCACAGCCGTACGACACCCTTGGCACGCTGAAACTGCTGCTCCCTCGCCTGCCGCACAGCAACGTGCAGCTCTACCCTGACCCGCCTGCACTCACCCTGCGGCACCACCAGGAAGACTGTGAACAGCGCCGCCCGGGCCCTGCTGGCCTTCCACAGCAGCCAGAACACGTAGCCGATGGCCCCGAAGCACACCACGCAGCCCTCCACCACCAGCAGCACGATGATGATGAGCTTCAGGTTGCCGATGTTGTCCTGGGGGGCAGCGCCAGGGAGGGCAGCGTCAGGGAGGGCAGCGCCAGGGAGGGCAGCGTCAGGGAGGGCAGACGAAAGCAACGGCACGACTCATTTTGTCCAGGCCTGGTGCGTACGCCCCCCAAGCGCCACGGTGTGGTTACTGCTGGATGTTCACGGTGTTGTCAACACACCTCCCTGCCCACCTGCGCCAGCAGCAGCAGCGTGTTGAGCACCCGCAGGTACCCGGTGTACAGCGCCTCGCCCACGTTGGCGCGAACAAACAGCCAGTTGCGGTTGAGCGGCAGCGTGACGTTGATGTCCAGGGGGGCTGCGGGCAGCGGGGCAGCGGGGCGGGGTCCGGGTGGAGGGTTTACGAGACGATGACGCCAAAGCCTGTAGAGGGCATTGGTGGGTGCAACTTCCAAGTACAGGAGGCAAGGAGGAGCTCAGTCGACATGGGGGGGACAGCAGCACCAAGGACTCGGGCCACTAGTTGGTAACCTGAACGGTGTGCACAGTGCTGCGACCCGTTGCGTTTACGAGCTCACAATGGTGCAACGGAAGGGCGCGGGCAGGAAGGAACAGGTCAGGACCCGCCAAGATAGCACAAAACGTACCGATGGACTTGCTGGCAGGTGGCGGGGGGCTGGCAAAGGTAAGGTTGCCCACGTCCGCGGTGGCGTTGGCAGTGCCGTTAGTGGTGCTGTTGATGGCGGTGGCGTTAGCGGTGGCGTTGACAAGCAGGGGCGCCGTAGCATTGGCGGCGGCGACGTCGGTGGCGTTGGCGTCCTGCAGCAGCCGCCGGATGGCCGCCGCGGCGGCCTCTGCAGCGGCGGCGGTGCCGTTGGCAACGGCGTCCACAATGGTGCTGCTGGCGGAGGCGTCTGCGGCGGGGGTGCTGGCGGAGGTGTCGGCCGCCAAAGCAGCGTCCGCCGCCGCTGCTGCTGCCGCCTCGTCTGCCGCTGCCGTGCCGTTAGCGCCGGCCACGTGCAGGCGGTTGTTGGCGGCGTAGAAGGCCACCTCGCGGGCCGCGCTGATGTAGTCACTGCGCACAGCGTGCACAGATGCAAGCAACACGCGACATGCAGTCCAGTCAGCAGGACACAGCAGCGCACAACCGTCAAGTAGTCTCGCAAGTGGGTACCAGCAAGAGTAGCAAATAGGACTTGCAACGTTGAAAGCCTTGTCAACATCCCTCCCGCTGGTCACGCTCACCCTCCCAGGTTCCACAGCGTGGCGTTAATGGATGTGAAGGTGGGGGTGCGGGTGTCGTAGAACTGGGTCACCTTCCTGCGGGCCAACGCAACCACGGGTGGGACGGGTGAGAAAGGCATTTCCGACGTACACGAGGAACAACAGATGCCTTGCTGAGCACGACATGATGCCGCCTCGCCAATCTTTGCAATTTCACACTCGCAACACACGCGACAAAGCTACAAGTCCCCGGCCGAGCCCACCACGCACCACTGCGGTGCGTCCCACAGCGCCGTCAGCCGCTTGTCTGGCGACCGCTTGAGGCCCTTGAATCCCAGGTACAGCCCCTGGTGCAGGTACTCCAGGCGGTCGGTGTCGGCGGCCATGCGGGAGGCGATTGCGGGGAGGTCCCCCGGCTCGTGCCCCGCGCCGCGCGTGGCCGCCTCCGCCGCGCGCGAGTACATGGACACGTAGAAGGCGCGGTCGATGGCCTCGCCGGCTGCGGAGATCTCTGTGATGAAGGTCTTCTGCTTGTTTATGAAGATGATGAGCAGCAGGAAGCACACGGCGTGCACCAGCAGCATGGCGCCCAGCACCACCAGGATGTGCGTGCGCAGGCGGGACACGCCGCGGGACACCTGCGGGGAGCGGGAGAGGAAGACCAGAAGCGGGATTAAACCGGTAAGCAGCATGCTGTGAGCAGGCGGACGGATCGAGCTTGGGCCAAATCATGGGAATACCTGACGCAGGCATACGATGGTAACCCTATAGCGCTTCGCAACCCGCACCTTCTGCCCTGACAGCAGCTTGAGCAGGCGCTTGAGCCGCCTGCCCCTGCTCATCCCGCCGCCGCCGCCCGTGCCCTGGCTGCCCGCCTGGCTGTTGAGCACCGAGCCCGCGTGCGTGGCCGCCCGCGACATCGCGCCGTCCTCCCCGTACACCATCGCCGCCAGGTTGGCCCCGCGCTGCCCGCCGCCGTCGCCGTCCTCCTGCCCTTCCTCCTCCTCCTCCTCTATGGCCCCCGAGGCCGCCGTATCCATGCGCTCAAGGGTGTTCTCGCGCTCCAGGTCTGCGGCCAGGCCGTCCAGCGTCACCAGCTGGTCCGCCGGGTCCTCCGCCGCCAGCTTGCCGGCCCCGCCCTCCTCCAGGACACCCTTTGCGGGCTCCTCGTCAACCTGCGTGGCAACAACACAATGTAAGGCACGTAGCGACATCGCACGTGCGTCCCTCGATGGTAGTCGGAGCAGGCGTGGAGCAGGCGCAGGGGAGCGGATAGCAGGGCGTGTGCATGGCCCCACGCAGGGTCCCGGCGCACCTTTGACAGCTGCCGCAGTGCGGGCTTGTGGGCGTGGCCGTTGGTGTGGGCATTGGTGTGGGCATGGCCGTTGGCGTGGCGGGCTGCTGGGCCGCCCGGGAAGCCCGACGACTGGCGGCGGGGAAAGCCCGAGATGGGGCGGCTGTGGGGCCTGGCGCCCGGGGCGTCCTCGGGAAGCGCCTGCGCCGGAAGGCGGAAGGAACACGCATCAGATGTCACCTCGGAACGTGGCAACAAGGGTACCGGTAAGCGACAGCCACGATGCATAGTGAGGCACCACTACTTAGTTCGCTCCGGAATCTCGCCAGAAATTACGGTGATAAGCGTAACCGCAAAGCAGTAGCCACCACGTTTGTTGCCGCCTTGCATGGGGTTGACCGACGCGCACGTGCTGGACACCGTTGCTCCCCCGTCACTCACGTCCTTGTAGTCGAAGTGGTAGCCGGAGGCCAGCCACTCCTTGACGCGGCGCACGCCGTGCAGGTACTGCACGCGCTCCTGCGGCTCCAGGGTGGCCAGCGTGCGCTTGCGCTCCAGGGCCTCCTGGGGAGTCATCTGCAAGGGGCGGGCGGCGGTGAGGGAGGGGGTAAGCAGCATCGCTTGGGCAGAGCATGGGCAGCGGAGTATGAGTCGGGCATGCAGTTACCGTGGGGCAGGGTTCAAGGGGCCTTCGTCAGCTGAGAGACGGGTCCGCGCTGGCCTAGCAGCGTCGCAACACGCCCCTGAGCCCAGCCAGGCCCTGACCCAGCCCAGCGCAACGCACCTTGTCCGCGGCCCCTTCCGTGTTCCTGCCTCCCCGCGCCATCTCCTCCTCGCTGCTGCTGCTGCCGTCGCTGTCGCTGCTGCTGCTGCTGCTCACGGCCATGTCCTTGTCCTGACCCACGTGGTGCTCAATCTCGTACTCCGCGTCGTCGGGCAGGGGCACCTGCGCGGGACGGATGCACCACTTCAATGCGCAAGCTAGTAGGCGCAAGCACCCCACGGCTTGACTGGCAGCTCAGGCATGTGGCCCGCAGGCCACCCACACCAGCGGTGTCCGCCCCTGCCCCACCTCGTCCGGGTCCATGTTCCAACCGACCTTGCTTGGCCGTGTAGCCCGCTATTCATACCCCATGGCCTTGCGTGCCCTGCCGCACTCAGTGCCAGTGATACAGCCCCCTGCCCCACCTCGTCCGGGTCAACGTGCAGCACGTCGTTCCACTCGCGCGTGGCGTGCCGCTTGCCCAGCCTGTGGGTGCTGCCGAAGGAGCCCTTCAAGCCGGAGGGCTGGTGGCCCAGGCCGCGCCGCATGCCGCCGGGCCCGCGGGCCATGGCGGAATCGTCCGACACGTGCGGCGTGCCGACCTGTGAGCACAGTACGGCGCGGAGCTACCGGTCAGAGCGCGAAGCAATACCATGCAAAACTGGCGGAAGAAACGTAGTAGGCGCTCGCTTGGCACTCAAGACAATGCGCCGCGTCATCCACGACGTGCGGCGTACCGACCTGTAGGCACGGGAAGACGCACGGATGCCGGTCAAGGCCCTGCAACGCCGTATGCCAAACGTGCAAGACCCAGGATAGGGGCGTGGGGCGTGCACTGGGGCAGGAGGAAAGGGGTCCCCTGGTTGCGCACCTGCAGGTGCCCCGAGCCGTTGGGGTCGCCGCTGCTGCCGTTGGCGTTGGCCGAGTCGAACACACGGTGCAGGTGCAGCTGCTTGTTGGCGGGGGCAGCGCCGTCCGCTGCATCCACGTCGCGGGGCGTGGCGCCGAAGTCCAGGCCCACGTCGCGGGCGGTGATGAGCGCCGAGCCGTCGGTGCGGTTCGTGGCCGGCGGGTCTGGGAGGACAGAAGGGCGACAGGAACCCAGGTTGAACGGTACCTTTGCTTGCCGCGCTGGACAATGGCTTTTAACCACTCCCGGCGACAAAACACCGCACCGGGGAACTGCGACACGGAATCTTTCTCAGCATCTGAACTGACCCAGCAGCGCGCCCCGCCCCGGAGAACCCACACCTGCACGCCGCGTCACCAGCTACTCACCCAGCAGCACGTCCCGTGCAGTGACCGCCTTGTCCTCCGCCCCACCGCCTAGGCCTCCCAGTGCCAGCCGGGGCACCTTGTCCGCCGCCTCCTTCCGCTCCGCCATCTGCCGCCGCGCCGCCGCGCTGGCGCTCTTGATGCGGTGCGGCGAAACCGCCTCCACGGTGGCCGCCTCCAGGTCCTCGCCGTACAGTACGGCGTGCAGTACGGCAACGCTGCCGTACACGTGGTTGAGCGGCTTGATGGCGGCCATGAGGCGCGTGTTGCTGCTGCCGTTCTTCAGGGCAACCTGCGGATGCGGGGAAGCCACGGGGCGGCGCGGCGTTCAGCACACGGCAGTAGTACAGGGCCAAGCAGAAGGCGCAATGCTGCATTTGCTTCGCTGCAAACACTCAGCGTACGCTAACACCTGCTCGCCCCGACCCCACCTGCAGGCTGATGGTGAGCGGCTGGCCGTCCGCGTGGCGCGCCTCGAACACGCGCCGCGGTCCCGTCTTGTGCTGGGCCGCCTTGCCCTTCATGCCGCCCTTGACGTCTGGAGCACGACGAGGAGATGGGAGTAGAAGCTTACAGCTAGCAAAGATGAGACCACCAACGCCGAGGCCCTGCGCGGACACTCTGTGAGGCACGCAAGCGAACAGTGCGACCGACAGCGAAGTGCGTGCCGCACAGTTATCTGCGAGCCCTGGCGACATTTGCCCCTTTGGGGGCCACCTATGCCCAAAGGTGGTGATGTATAGCAGCCCTTTAGGCACAACGCCCCCAGCACCCACTCTTGTTTCCCAGCAGCGACTCCATGGTGAGCAGCGGCTGCAGCGCGGTGCGCTCCTTGTCGCGGTCCGCCTTGGTGGTGCCAGCGCGGCTGGCGGCGGCGGACGGCGCGCGGCTGCCTGGCGCGCTGGCGCGGCCCTGGCCCTGGTTCTGTGGCGCCATGCGCAGGAACTTGGACAGCTGCTGCTGCGACATGCTGGGGCCGGGCACGCCGAAGATGAGGCCTGCGGTGTCGAGGACCCAAGGGGGAGTGGGGAACGGATCAGGAGGGAAGCGGTATCCTCAAACAGGTCAATGTCCATTTGCCCTGGGTTTGCGGGCGGCTGCGACCTCCCACGTGGGACTCTCCGTCTTCAGTGCCCCACGCACCCGCAACCGCGTCCGCCTTGACCACCACGCCCTTGTCCGTCAGCTCCAGCACCCCCGACAGCATCTCGGGCCGCCACAGCCGCACGGTGTAGCGCGAGCCCTCAGGCGTGTGCTGCGGGTAACAGCCAAGGGCGAGCCGGATCAGTTGTCAGATACGTACATAATCAGTCGACAGTACTGTGGCAAGCGGGAGGGCATGTTCGCAAACTCACGGCCCGTGTACCCGCGGGTAGTCCCAACACCCTCGGGTTGCCCTAACAGCCCCCTTTATGGGCTCGCGCCATGCCAGCTCCCGGTCCCGGGAGGCTCACCTCCGGGCCTATGACCTGCATGATGGCCGATCGCGGCCCCTGCATCGACCCGCTCCTGCGCATGGAGGTCTGGTGCAGCGCGAAGCTGCGCCGCTTGGTCATCGTGCGGGAGTGGCCCAGGCGGGGGCCTGCGGGACATACGGCACCACGGCACACCATGCACCTCATGATACCTTTGCACCGCCTGTCCAGCACGTGTCAGCTCCGGACAGGCTGTCCCCCACGCTGGCTGCAGCGTGTCCGCAGCAGGCATTCACCGTCCATGCCGTCAAGGGTACTGCACGACTGTCCTCGGGCCCGCGCTGAATCCTAGGATGCACTTGCGCGTTCCCCGCCGCACCTTCCACGTCTCCCTCGGAGATCTGCAGCCCCGCCTCCTGCGCCGCCAGCCGCTCCGCCTCCCTCTTGGCCGCCTCCTTCTCCTCCGCGTGCGACTGCACGTGCGGCATCACCCCCACGCGCCACGCGCTGCCCGGTCTCGCCGCCGTACGCTGCCCCAGCGCCTTCACCGCGTGCATCACGCTGTGGCCTGCGGGTTCAAGTGTGGTGCCCGGGAACGCGGTCAAGGGCGTGCAGACCGAGCGTTAGGCAGGACTAACCAACATTGCGAGGCTAGGGTCACTGTGTAAGGCAGAGCTACTTGGAAGCCCGAAGGAGCACCCCAGGCAGGTATGCTTCAACCAACTTACCCTCCTCGTGCCACTCCGCAAACAGGTCCACGGCCTCATGCAGCTTGCGGCCCATCAGGTTCTCCGGAGCGAACCCGAACACGTGCGGCTTGGGACCAGCCGCCGGCGCTGCCGCCACCGGCGCCGCCGCGCCGCCGGCTGCCCCCGCCGCCAGCTGCGCCAGCTGCAGCGCTGTCGGCGCGCTGACGGACAGGATGTGGCCGTGCTGGTCCACCGTCAGCTGCATGCGCTGCTCTTCCAGCGCCTCGTCAGCGGTCACGCGCGTGGCACGGACCACGTGCCTGCAGGAGAGGAAGCACGTGCAGCACAGAACGTGAGAGGGTAGGCGACAGCGTCCCGCCCGGGGCGACCGCTCTGCACAACTTGGCGCGGACCACGTGCCTGCAACGGCCAAACCGCTTCACGCACGAGTTCTCTGGAGGCGAACTAAGCACAAGCGGTAAGGGTGCCCGGCGTGGGACCACCTGACCCATCCTGTCAATGACGCATTGGCAGGGGTCACCGTAAAATGTCTATTGCTGCCAGTGGCCTCATGCAAGCACGGCAGTATGGTATTCCAGCGGCAAACCGGCTCACATGTGCGACCCAGACGCCTCGTGCGAGGTGATGGTCATGCGCACGGGCACGTGCACGCCGTTGGAGGACACCAGGCTGTGCACCGCGGCCGCGCGGCACGAGAAGGGCGGCGGATTGGCGATGGACATCTCGGCGTCCTTTATCCAGCGGTGGTGCAGGTAGCCGAATGGCTGCGGCAGCAGCGAGGAGATGTTGCGGCCGCGCAGGTCCTTGGGCTTGGTGCCGATGAGGGTGCATAGCGCGCCGTTGGCGAACAGGACCATGCCGTGGTGGTCGAATACCACCATGGGCTGCGAGGCTGTCTCGCCCATGCGGGTCATGGACAGCACCAGCAGCCGCTGGTCGGACGTGCCTGCAAGGGCGCAGGGCACAACAGTGGATGCATTCGAGACACTGACGTGTTCGGAACTCTGCTGTGTTGGAGGGGTTTCGAGGAGTGGCGAGTAAGCGGGCACGGGGGGTAAAGCTATGTGGGGCCAGCAAGCGACAAGCGCAGGAGGGTCGCCCATTGTCCGGTGGCCCTGGGACGAACTCATCGTCAGCATTCTTCCCGGCATCAGGCAAAACCTGCCGTGCACACCATGCGCCCCTGCTCCCGCCCCGCCCTCTGCCGCCGCACCTCCCATCTCCACGCGCACGTGCGCGGGCACCTCCTCCGCAAACTTGTGTCTTAGCATCACCTCGGCCTGCACCGCGCCCGCGGCCAGCTCCTCCTCGGTCAGCCGCCCCGCCTCCTCAAACAGCCTGCAAGCAGCAAACCAACGGCCACAGCAGCAGCACTCATTCGCGTGCGCGCTACAGTTTGCGCCTGTTCCAAGGAGGCCCAGTCCAGCATGCCGTGCCGTACCCATTTCGGCCCGCTCCTGAGCCTTGTGTGCACGCGTGGCCACTCACCTGTTGACTGCCTCGGGGTCCACGCACACGTTTGTGAAGTGCTTCCCGATGAGGTCCTGCGGCGCCCAGCCTGCGTAGTCGGTAAAGGATTGGTCGGCGCACAGCGTGACGCCGTTGGGCATCAGCCACGCGCGGATGGCGTTGGCGTCAAGCTCGACCTCCTGCGGGTGGAAGGGTGGGGCCAACGCGGCGGTGTGCCAGCGCGTGATCAGTGTAAATGAGGGGCAAATGCGATGGAAGCGTGGTGTCCGGGTCGACCTTCTGCGGGCAGGGCACAGTCACAAGGGAACGAGCACCGAAGCCGGCGCGGTCGGGCAGGGTAGGAGCAGGAGCGATGTCGCGTGTGCAGGCCCAACGTCCTTCGCATGTTTGTGCCACGGTGATCGCTGGGAGACGACACTGGCCATGCGTGGATTACGGGGCCTGCCCGGCTGCAGCTGCCATTCCACGCCCGGCCTTGCGCGCGTGCTGCCCCCGCACCTTGAGCATGCCCATGAAGGATGCGTCCGCGCCCGTGCCCTGCGTCTTGGTGACCAGGATCCTGACGGGGAACACGTAGCGGTCGCGGTGCAGCGCCACCACCTCGCGCATGGAGTCAAGGATCTTGGCCTTGCCTGCAGGGGCCACCAGGGTTGAGCTACCGGACTCATGAGATGCAGCCGAAGTTGTCCAGGAGACACGCTCATAAACGCATAAGTACGGGCAGCTGCACAGGGCAAGGGCTCATCTCCCAGCGCTGCACCCACCCGTGGTGACGAAGTTGCGCAGGTAGCCGTTGTGGCGCGCGGAGAAGGGCTGCGGCATGATCACCGACACGTTCTTGCCGTCCAGCTCGCCCTTGGCGTAGCCCAGCATCTTGAGCGCGTGCTTGTTGGCCAGCTGGATGATGCCCTGCGCACGGCAGCACCAGCAGCAAAACACACACAATAAGGAGACAGAAGCCGCAACAACAAGGAGTAACAGTCTAAGGTGTTAATTCACGCCTGTCAAACTCCGCCGCAAGACAACCACCGTTATTGGCGCGGGATCAACTGCAGCTGATGCATCACTGTAGACCCGGGCCACAGCCTGAGGAGGTGAACGCCGCTGCGCCCCATTAACCCAACTGCCGCAGCAGATCTGCAAGTCCGGAAATGCAGCAGCCTGGGGGGTACAGAGTACCGAGTCATGCGCCCTTGCGGTCCAACACCCCGCACCTGCGCGTTAATGGTGATGATGGCCGAGTTGCGCACGTTGAGGCCGTCCTCTCCGCCCAGGTCATTCTCAGCGTTCTCCGCCGCCTCCTCCTGCTTGTCGGCCTCGCTGCGCAGTGGGGCGGGGATGCAGGCGGGAGTGCAGCGGAATGGGTACGACTAGCCACAGCCCAACCAAGCTAGGAGTTGCAGGTGGGACCCAGGACCTGATCTGGCTTTGCTCAGGTCGACCAACAAGAAGCAAACGGATACAGCCATTGTTAGGGCACCCAGTGTTTGGGCCGCCCCGGCCCTGTCCGGTGCAGCGAACGAGCACCCAGCGCGCCCACCTGTAGTACTGCGCTGCGGTCCATGGGTCGTTCTTGACCGTCTCCAGGAAGTTGGCGTAGGAGCGCAGCAGCTTGACGGCCTGGCCGTGGGCAATGGCAGGGTACACGGGTATTGTGGGCATGCTGGCCGGTGTGGGTTAGCTTGGCACGATACGGCGATCGGCAAACAAGCCACAAGACGGGGAGCCGCCTGTCTCTCCCTGTTGTTCCTAGTGTAACCAAAGACTGACACTGAGGATAGCCGAGCATTGGGGATACGGTATGGCGTGCTACAGCGGGCTGTCGGTCGCACCTTTGGGTACCTCTCCAACACCACCTTGTATGTCTTGTCCGCCAGGCGCTCCATCTGCTCGATCTTGCGGAAGGCGCGCGTGAGCGAGTTTAGGTTGACGCTGTTGCGCAGCAGTAGCCGCCAGAACTCGCGCGTGGCCACCAGCGCAGCCTTGTGGTACGACTGAAGCAGCCTGGGGGCGGCGGTGTGCACGGACGTGGCCGTGTGAAGACACTAAGCATTTCAGGTCGCGCTAGTACGTAGGTAAAAGTTTGTGGACGTATAATGACATGCTCATTCAGGCGACGCATCGCCGCTGGTACCGCGGGGCCGCGGCGCTGTTCCATAAGCGCCATGTCCTCGTTACCCCACCGCACCTGTAGTTGCGCTGGAACTCGACGTATGACACCAAGTCAGCTGCGCTCTCGCCGCTGCTGCTGACCGCCGCCTTCTGCTTGTGCTCCTGCTCGCGCGTGAAGATGGAGAAGCGGTACGACAGGTTGAGCGGCATGTGGCGAGCCTGCTCCAGCTGCGCCCAGCCGCTCTGCGTGGGGCAGTAAGGTGAAGGGAAGGGGATTAGGGAGGCGAGGGGTCGGTTGCTATGCAAGTGGGTATAGTCGGGGGTTCACGGGCTGGAGCCCAGAAGGTACGTGACAATGCAGAGCACTCTGCTTTGCTCCTCGACGCAGTCAGTTACATGTGAGGGTTAGTACAGCCCCGAAGGCTTGCGACAGGACGCAACCCAGGTCACCTGCCTGCTTGTCCCGGCACCCTACCTGCATCTGCTGCCGGGTCTCGATGAGCAGGTTGGAGTACACGATGTGCAAGTAGGGGGACCTGCAGCGGGTTCGGGATGAATCAACGAGTAACAGCGCAGGCAACACCGTAAGGCTCTGGCAGCACCTAACACACTGTGCACACATACCCTTGACCTCTATCCTCGGCCAGAAGTCTTGACATCCGCGCTTGCAGCATGCTACCTTTTCCCTGCAACCCCATCCGCTCCAGTTAGGCGGCACTCCCCCGCCAACCCGGGACATATCTGACGCACGCGTTCGAACCCTCACTCCTGCTGCGGCCTCACTTTGGGAACTGCTGTATGCCTGCCCGCAGGATGACCTCCGCCAGGTCCAGCGCCTGCTGGTCCACGTTGCCGTCCTCGTCCCACACCCGCCCCACGCGCGCCACCACCTCCACGTCCTTCTCGTCGCTGAAGCGGTGCACGCGCTTGGAGTACAGGTTGGGCTGCTGCTGCAGGATCTGCGGAGGGTACAGTTGCCGTGGCGGGCAGGGTGAGAAGTATGACAAGGGAGGCAACAAGGGAGGCTGCAACGTTTGCGCGCAGCGGTCCGGGTCTGGCCACCGTTGCGGGAGAGGGCCCCATCTGCGAGCTCGCATGCTGTGTCACGACATAAACCCATGGTGCAAGGCATGGCACAAATGTATGGCGCGGAAGGGCCTCACCTGGAATTTGAGCGCAACGCGGAAAAAGTGCCACAGGCGCAGGGCCACCAACAGGCCGCCGCCGAAGAACACGGCGGGCACTCCGTACGCCATGGACTGTGTGGAAGGTTGCGGAAGGGGTGGAAGGAGCAGGGCAGTTAGGTGTCCTGTCAAAGGCAAGTGTGACAGGCGGACTGCGCAGTTGCAGAGGCGGGGCTGCTCGTCCTGCGCTTCCCAAATCATGCAATGGGCCAGCAGAGCGGGTAGTACTTCGTTTGCATCAAAAGGCTACACGATTGTGCCCGCCTAGTTCACAACCTCGTCGACCCACATCGGTGATGATCTTGGCGGTCTTGTAGTTGTAGATCTCCCAGCGCATGTAGCCCAGCTTGCCCTTCTCCACCATCTTGCCGTCCACCAAGAAGGTGATGAGGCACAGGTGGAGCGCCACCCACGCGTGCACCGAGAAGAAGCACACGCGGAAGCTGTTCATCCAGGTGGTGTAGTAGGGCAGCTGCGGTGCGCGTTGCACACGGGGACGGGCAGGAAAGACTTAACAGATGGCAGGAAGTAGGAGTTTAAGGAAGAGCAGTGCTGTACCCCTCCCGACCAGCTCTGATAAGCTTGTTTAGCGCCGTACTGGGAGCACTAACGGGCAGTAGCACGGGATCGGGAAGGGGCACCGCCCTGCACCTACTTGTTTGACATGGTAGTAGAGGATGGCGGCAGTGCACAGCAGGAACACCACGCCCTGCACGCGCGGGAAGCCCCACAGCAGTATGTCCACCACGGTGATGACGGTCTTGGCCAGCTGCGCCTTGAGCTCCGTCATGGAGTGGGGCGCAGCCAGCAGCGACTTGGACATGGGGTCCAGCTCGTGGTCGGCGATCACCTGTGGTAGGAAGTGCGCAAGCGGACGTCCGATATGAGGAGAGGCAAAGTACGCACTTGAGTGGATGAGTCAATCTCTGCCGGCAGCGTCCCAGGGCCGCCCATTAGCGTTGGGGCGAACCCGCGCGGGGGCCGGTGGCACTCCGCAACACGGCACGACCCAACTCCAGTGCGCTTGCAACACGGCATGCCCATACTTGGGAGATCACATGCTTGGCACATCAAACCGGCCATACCCACTACGCCCGGCTTCTGACATGTGCACCGAGCAACCTGAGACCCCGACAGCACCCACGACAGCTCACCAGCAGCAGCGCCGCCACAGCGAAGGTGAGGGAGCTCACGATGGCGACGATGGCATGTAACAGGTGCGGCATGGTCAGGCACTCTGCACACAGGAAAGAAGTCGGCAACGGGGAGGGACACGAGCGAAGACGCCGTTAGCCCCTTGGCCGCGAGCCCTGTGCAGCGGCGTAACGGTACGTAACAGGTGAGGGCACCCGAGCAAGGTATGCCGGGTTGGCGAGCATGTGCAGGCTGCGGAGCGCACCGCAGCTGCCCGCCGGCAGCCGTGTCTCGCACAGGGCACTGCCCAGGGCATCGTGCGTGTCCGACCGGGCACTCGGCAGGCCAGCAATGCGTGCAGGCGCCGTTTCACCACGCGCGCCCCCGTGTTGCGCTGCTAGGCCATCGGCGCGCTCCGCAGAGCGCCACCGGCACGCCGCCGCAACGCTTGCCATGTGCTGAGGTCCCCCGACCATCGCCTCCGAGTGCGGGACGGCCGCGTGGCCAACCTTTGCCACTGCCTTGCCCTGCTGGCCCACGGCCGCTCGTCGTTGGCATCCTCTCCGCGCGGGCCAATGCACATGACATCCGCTCCAGCGAGCTTTCATTGACAGCTGCTGTCCAATGCTGCACTGCACTGTCCGAGTTCATGCGATCTCCGCCAGTTAGCTATCCTGCCCCCCCCCCTACGCCCCAAGTCTGGCCAGCTTCGCACACCCACCCTTGTGCCAGACGTGCTGGTACCACGTCCCGTGCTCGGGGGCGCACTCGATCATGACCAGGTAGATGTTTAGAGCGGCGATGTAGAACATTCCGAAGAACAGCGATGCGACAACGCGCACGAACTTGATTGGCCACAAGAACGCAAACGAGTCGTTTTTGAAGCACCAAGCGACCCACACACAGATGGCCACGGAGATGAAGAGCATGGCTGAAAGAATGTAGAACACGATCGTGTAGAACTTGTAGCCAAGTGCTGAAAGCGGTTTGTGCACCTCCAGCATGTAGAAGACCTTGAAGAGCCTGGGAATGGGGGTGTACAGCACAACCGTCATGGCCTGCAACGGACTAGCTGTTCCCTTGGACTGACAGTCGCTACATGCAAGCCTTACGTTTTGCTTCAGACAGCACGTTGTGCCTGGCAAAGCCTGGTGCAGGTAGCGTCAGGCTGGCCTCCATGTGAGGTGCACGTGTCGCGTTGCACTCACGGGTTCTTAGGGTCCACCGCCCAAGGGTACTCCAGGTTGATGAAGATGGCAAGAATGAGCAGGAAGTCCACAATGACTGTGGCCACAGCCATCCTAGCGCTGTCATTGAACTTCTCCTTGGCAAGCGTGAAGAGCGTCTGCGCGGGCAGCGGCAGTCCGGCATGTGCAAGTGGTGCACCTTCTTGGACCAAGGGCCGGACGGCATGAAGTCACACGAAATCTCCTCTTGTTCATAGCTCTCTTGAGCTCGCTGTTCAGTCGTGTGCCCTGTATGTCGGACTGCGCCGAGACAATTCAAGCCGGGCACCCTTACCCCAAATAGCGCTGTAATGAGCCCACTGTTGGTGTTAAGACTTTCTCCGGACTTTTCTTTCTTGGCGGCATCATTGACAATTCTGTAGGAAGGCGCGCACGGGGTAGTTCACGCGTGGGAATCAGGCGGCCCTCTGTGAGCTTAAGAAGCATTACTGGAGTGCAACAAAGATTACAACTGACTTTGTTGCGCTGCTGTAAGCTGAGCCCTCGCTCCCAAACGAGCTTTGACGCTCCATCCCTTGTCGGCAAGGCCCTCCTGCGACGGCCTGTTACTGGCTCCCTACAATAGATGTAATAGCTAGACTGGGCAAAGTTTCTTGTACTGGACTCATGGTAGAACCTGTGCGCAAGCCCGAGGGCTAGCGCACGCTTTTGTCACTTAAGCAACCAAGTAGGAGCGAAGATATAGGCTTGTCCGTCTAATGCTCACGAGTAGCAGGCGGGCACGTTTCGGCAGGTACAGTAAGGTTTGACGCTTTTTCCGTACGGCAGTTTCACAAGGCGGTGACAGGGACAGGCACGCCCAGAACCCAGATAACAGATCGAAGCCAGGGAGTCAGGGTGGGGTTTACGCACGGCAGGTTTCAGGTGCAGTGACAGGGACAGGTGACAGGGATAGGCGAGCCCAGAACCCAGGCCTTAACAGCTCGAGGACAGGGCGGGAGGCGGCAAAGCTGTCTGGGGTCCAGCGCAAGCTGTTGTCACGCAAGGGGGCAGGTTGACGCCAAGATATACGGTATGCTTGTCAATCTTATGCTCACGAGATAGTACCGGTAGGCAGGCAGGGTTCGGCAGGGTACAGTAAGGTTCGACGCTTTTTCCGTACGGCAGGTTTCAGTGCAGTGGCAGGGACAAGGAGCCCACAACCTAGGCATACCAGGTCGGGGGCAGGGCGGGAGGAAAGCAGGGCAGCCAAGGCAGGGAAGGTAAGCACCCGGCCCGAAGTAGAGACGGGCATCATTACACCACCATCCACCGATAGACAGGTTCGCCGGCCGAAGGTCGTGGTGGTGGCAGCTGTGAGTGGCCACACGGTCCTTACCGTACTGGTCCCAGTCCGTGTTACAGGTGCGAGGACGGACCAGAGAGAGCTGGCCCTTTACGCATCACCTGGAGACCCACCCTCCGTCTGTCATCCCTGCACTCCGGGCTCCCCTGTTTGGCTGACCCGCCCACTGGCGGAGCGAAGCCTGAAGCGTGTCCCTGCTTCAGGACGAAGCCTGGGCGTGCAGACTGCAGGCACAACCCCGGGCCCCCGAATCTGCTCTGTCCGTCATCCTGTACATCGTGCTGGTGCTGGCGAAACCGGCTCTGTTTGTGACCGTCACTGTGGCGCGCGCTAGTGGAGTTCTGTGGACACAGGCGTCGAGCCGTTGACGACCCAAACAGTTCCTCTCCACGGCCTTCAGCATGGCAGGTGCGGGTATCGGCTGGGTTCACCTGGCTGCACCTCGCTGCCTACACGCGACACCTTGGCTATCTGGCACCTGCTGGTACGTTGCCTGAACCGCAGCACGGAGTGCAACCGAAGCTGTCAGAGCACCATGCACTGCCAAACATGGCATGTCCGTGGGCCATGCTGGCGTGCCGCGCGGGGTATGGTACGGCCCCCGCGGTAGCGCCCCAGGGGGCCAGTCAGCAGGCGGGCGGACGGCGCCG
>VFQN01003001.1_pt1 | contig 25006 bp, 35 predicted proteins | sample 3512371 | NCBI WGS metagenome assembly VFQN01 (sample SAMN10412370, study PRJNA504923) | tailings metagenome | isolation source: Replicate 2 from Balatoc abandoned mine | place: Philippines: Itogon, Benguet | collected 2017-08-28 | reverse complement strand
ACGTCCGGGCATGACTCGTGCTCCTTCCCTGGACCGGCTTTAATGCTGGTACGGTGCAGTGCAACCAGCATGAAAGTAACAGGGCGCCGTCCAGCTGCACGCACCTGCTCCACGTTGTTGAGCACCTGGTACCCGCCCGTCTTGACGCGGCACCACCGCTCGTACGCACGGAACATGTTCCAGCCCCACTCGCGGTAGATGGGGTCGCCTGTCGGAAGGGTAGGCATACCGTTGGCCAATGCTAGCGGGACGAAGTCGCACATCCACAACGGGGAGCGCATAGCTGGACGGGTACAAACTGACGTGCTAGTTGCCTTCAGAGTTTGACATGCGGCTCGGCAGTAGTGGCAGGAGCCAAATTGCTCACCGGTCGCGCGCCACAGGTAGAAGAGCGACTCCGCCACCTCAGGCCGCAGGAAGTTCTCCACGCTGCGTGGCCTGAAGATGTACTTCTGCTTGCCCTCCGCTCCCAACAAGTGCCGCTGCGACGCCCCGCTTGCCCCGTCACCCGCGCTCGCTGACCCAGACCCTGCTTGCTGCTGCTCTGAGTGCTGCTGCTCGTTCCGCGGCGGGGGCGACGACGCGGGCGGAGGCGGCGGGGAGTCGTTGTGGGGTTGGAGGTACACCGAGTCCCAGGCCACGCCGGTGGGTGTCTGGTGGTACAGCTCATAGCAGGCCTTCATCAGCTTGACGGCCACCATGAGGTCGTCGTCCTCGCCTGAATTGGTGGCGCTGTTGACGCCGTACATGTGGCCTGCAGCGACCGGAGCACCGGATTTCCACGTCAGGAAGGACACAGCGTAGAGCTAGACCGCTAGTGACACCGGCATGAGATGTTGTGACGTAAGGTAAGCCGGAGGACGGGTGGTTTAGGTGGGGTAAAGGGAGGGTTGACTAGTCGCTATGCCCTCACCTAGCGCCATGGTGCCCGGAAGGAAGCACGTGAGGTGCTCCAGCACCAGCGACTTGCTGTACCCGCCATCGCTCTCCGCCGCAATCCACACGTCGCCAATGTCGTCGCCCATCCACAGCTCGGTGAGCATGTGCTTACGCATGCCGAACAGGGCCCGCTTGTAGAACTCGAGGCAGTGCTGCGGGGCAAGGACGGGCAGGGTTGCTAGTCTACATCAATCTGCATTAGTTTTGCAGACCGCCGAAACGGCACCCTACTGCGCCAGCTAGTGGCATCGGTAAGCACCTGTCTATACTACAAAACCAGTCTGCAGAACGGTACAAGAGCATGGCACGGTGCCAAAAAATTTAGGTACCGGCAACTCACCGTGTCCTTGCCGCCGGTGAGGATCCACTGCTTCAGCATGTACTCGTAAGCGCTGTCCGCCGCGGCCCCAAAGGTGTAGTGGTTGCCGTTGCAGCCCAGGTTGTCGCCCGACAGCATGGTGCAGTACAGCCCGTCCGTGTTGTGCATGTCCCGCAGGTGCTTCCAGAACACCATCGCCGTGTCACGGAACTCGGGCCGACCTGGGTGCACGCCACGCCACACACCCGGCACAAGGGGGTACGGTAAGCAGGTAACCGTGGCGCGTCAGCATACCGTCCCCTAGACCCCGCAGCACAAGGCGCATGCTTATGCCTTCGGAATGCAACAGAATTTGTACGTGTACACAGAGCACGTGCTTCTGTAGGTGTCCCTCGCACCTGAGAGCCTGGTCACGGCGCTGAACTCCATGGTCAGTGTGCCGACCTCCGCCAGGCAGGTGCTGCCCACTGAGGCGCGGTAGTTGGACACGTCCTTGTCGTGGATGTTGAAGTGCGGCTGGTTGATGCCGGTGCTGGTGTTGAAGGCGGGAAGCAGCCTGCGGGGTGCGCGTCAGCCGCGAGGGAACGGCGCAACTCGTAAAGGATTGCTATGCCAATGCCTGCACGGGAAAAGAGAACTGCATGGCAAGGCGAATGCGTGCAGCATGGTCTAAGGGAGCGGATGAGGAGGCAAGGTGCCGGTATGTTCGCGGCTTTGCGCAGTAGTGGCGGGCGACAGCGAGGGGAGCGCGGCGGCCAAGTGCGTGACGGTAAGACTGCGGCAGAGGGGGTGCCGGTCCGTGCGGATGGGCCCATAAGCCATCTTTACCTTTCGGCGAACTCCACAGCCTTGTGGAGGTACAGCTCGTCGCCGCCACTGTGGTAGTAGGCGGCAGCAAAGCCGCCCAGGATGCGGATGGTCACCTCGAACACCTTGGGCACAGAGCAACCACCCACACGAGCAGTTACTGCGCTATCGGAGCGAACTGTAGGACAGAAGCTCCGCTGCGGCAATCATGATGGAAAGCTCGTCTGGGCCAGCGCTGTAGCCCTCCCTCACAAGTGAAGCTGCACAAAAGGACCATACCGGTCTGCTTACTCTCTTGCCAACCAGCGCAACGCACCGCCCATCCCACGGAAAGCGACCTCTGCAGACTCACCGACACCGAGCCCTGATTGAGGTCCAGGTGGTTTGCCACCCAGTAGCGCGCCTCCGTGTACTCCTCCATCAGCCCCAAGATGATGAGGGTGTCTAAGCTGTCCACAATGGTAAGCCCCATGTTGAACCACTCGCGGTTGTTGCGGCTGCCAGCGTTAAGCTCGTCGTGACCCCAGGCGTACTGCCTGCTCAGTTGGGAAGGCCGTATGCGTGGAAAGCGGCGGGCATACGGGTCAAAGGGCTGCGGCAGCGCGCAGTGAGCCAATGGACACCAAGAGAACCGTAGTGCAGAACCGTACGTGTGTGCTAGGCCATCTGGGTCAGGCCATCGTTCAGCCAAAACGGAACCCGTCGGGTAAGGTCAGGTGGAACATGTGCATGCTGCATGGTCGCATCCTCACGCAGACACCCGTAACAAGCAGGAGGGATGTCCACGTAGAGCCAAGGATGCACATTGCCATCCCGCCCGTCGTTTTGCTCACCGGTATCCTTTCCAGGTCCACCTCGCAGCCTCCTGGACCTTGGCCTTGCGGTCCTCCGCCTTAGTCACGCAGCCCAAGCCGTCTGGCCCGCACTCATGGTTGCCATCGCAGATACCGCTTCGTTTGCACCGAGGAGACCGGTCCTCCTTGGGCAGCTTATGGATGCGGTACTTCTCGTCTTTATGGGGGTGGTTGCGCATGGGGTGGGGAGGCTCTGGCGTCTCCGGTGGTGGCGACGTAGGTGGCGGCGGGGATGCCTTACGCACAGGCGGTGATGAGTGGTGTGACGATGTGCTCTTGGTCACAGCGTGCCGTAACACCTCCCCCTTGACGAGAGGCGGGGAGCCAGACGGCGCTGGGTTGGCTGAGGTCTGCGTGGGAGGTGGCGAGGAGGGGTGCTGCGCTGGCTGCTGCTCAGTCACTCCCGTTTGCTCCTGCTGTAGGTCACGGTCGGGGCTCGTCGTAGCGCTGGGGTGGAGGACAAGGACGAGGTATAGATAGGAGACCAGCGCCACGCACCCAACGGCAACCAGGAACGCGCGAGCGCTCCGGTTGTTGACGACCCGCTGCCATGATGGCCGCTGCAGACGACCAGCCTTAAACATCTAACACGTTTGAGTTGCTTCGTTGTAGCTACGCTGCGCGAGCTCCCCTCCCCCCGCAAAAAGTCCCAACCCCCGATCCTCAACGCTTTTGGGTTCCGGTCTATTCCGTCATCAACGCTATGAAGTCAGTTGCATATGTAATCATGTTGTGGATGCACCAGGTATGCTGGAAGGAAGTACTTCTGCGGAACTATCACTCCCGTCAACAGCCTGTGTCCTCTATGGCGCAGCGGCTCCTAATACGTGAATCACGAGTAATTTACTGATCACAAGACATTTGCGTATGCTATGCGTACGCTGCTCGGCGCTTTGTATGTGCCTAGTGGAAAATGCTGCATTGCAAGTTTTTTGCGACAGATGGCAGACGACCTTGCACGAGAGACTCTTTCTTCCCCACTTCCTGGTGCAAAATAGCGTGCTGACATGGTATTACATCCCTTGACTGTGATAGTGGCCCTTCCCTTTGTCCCAGAAAGAAATGCAACATCCATGTAGGGCCCTGCAAGGGGCCATGGAGCTGCCCCTCATTCCTTCCTACACCCCGTAACAATAAATACTAGTAGGGATGTTAATAAGAGAGCTGCCTGCAGCTGTAGCGGGGCGGGTGCGCAGCGGCGAGAATGGCTGCAGCTCGGTCCCACAAGCCGTTGCCGAGCTGCTGGCAAACGCACTAGACGCTGGAGCGCACAATGTGGTCATCCGCCTGAATGCCGAGGAGCTGGCCTTCACCGTTGAAGATGATGGACACGGGCTCTCCGCCGCGGACCTACAACACTTCGGGCGGAGGTACCACACCTCAAAGCTGAGCAGCGTGGCCGACCTGCAGGCCGGCGTCTCTACGCTTGGCTTTCGCGGCGAGGCCACCAGCAGCATCTGCAGCACAGCACATGTGCGGCTTACGACACGTGCTCGCGGTAGCTTTGAGACCCTGACCAAGACGCTTCGTGGCAGCAGCAGCGGCGTAGTGGCGTCGCACGTGGGGCCCAGCTCCCTTCCGCTCACACGTGCGGGCACCATTGTCGAGGTGACGCAGTTCCTGTTCAACCAGCCCGTGCGGCGCAAGCAAGCAACACAGCAGCCCAGGTGCGCTCTTGCTTTGGCTACCAACTTAACGAAGTTGAGGGTACCTGCTATTCCAGCACCCGTGCGTTTGAAGCTTGACTGCGCATACGTTTGACTTGGAGGTGCGCATACGTTGACTTTAGGCTTGATTGCACACCTGCTGCTTGCAGGGAGACGGAGGCCCAAACGCTGCGAGCTGTCCTGCGGATGGCGCTGCCGCATTCAAATGTCGCCGTGACGCTAGCGCGTCTGCCTTCAGGCCGCGTGCTGCTCCAATTGCCACAGGTGGGCAAGGGCCAGCCTGGGCCAGTCCTGAACTCTTGCTACGGGAGCGTGTAACGAAGTGGGGCAGTCTAACCCTCAGCAGTGGCACACGCTGCGCTGGCACACAATCTACCCTGCCATTCACCATGAGCAGAGCCACGCTGACATTCCGCCCCCTTACTTTTGCCATCTGTTTCCTTGGACAGGGCCGGGACTGCGGCACCTCCTTCCTGGGCGTCGTGCCCGGCCAGCCGCCCAGCCTGCCGCTCTTCTCCATCGGCACAGACAACGGGCTCCGTGTGCAGGGCGCGCTGGGCAGCCTGGCATGCAGCTACCCCCACCAGGAGCACCAATACCTGTACGTCAACCGCCGCCACGTGCACCACAAGCAGCTGGCCGCCCTGCTCAACGCCCGCTTCGTCCGCGCGCGCCTGAGAGCCCTAGCACGGCTGCAGTCCGCAGGGGACGAGGACGCTACCCAGGAGCTGCTGGCCCTGCAGCAGGAGCAGCAGCAGGGCGGTGCGCCGGGTGGCAACGCCGCGCTGAGCAAGTGCCACCCGGCCTTCCTTGTGATGCTGACGTGCCCCCTCAGCAGCTACGAGGTCATCACCGAGCCGGACAAGTCCAATGTGGTGTTCCGGGACCTGGCCCCTCTGCTGGAGCTTGTGGGGCGCCTGGCTGACAGCGCGTGGGCCCTCCCGGGGGACATGCCTTCCAGGCCTGGGGCCAATAGCAGCCAAGACAGCGGCTACAGGGAGGGCGTCCAGGGCCGCGGCGGAGTCGACGGGGGCAACTCGCAGCAGCCTGCCCGGCAGGGCAGGGCGGCGACGTCCCTGGTACCGCTGGAGACCACCGGGGCGCGGGAGGTGAATGCGGCTAGCGTGCCCGACAAGCAGCTTACGGCTGCGGCAGCCAACTGCATCGGTAGCTCGGCGTCAGGTGTCATCCCGAGCGTGGCCAGCGGCCAAGGGGGCAGGCAAGGAGGTGCGGCGGGTGGAAGTCGTGCAGCTGGCACCCGCCGGAAGCGATTAAGCGACCCTGCCCTGCCCCTGCCAGAAGACTCGGCATTAGGCATGGAGCACGAGCACGACCAGGCTCCGGCGGTTATCCAGGGCAGCGCTAGTGGGGGGCAGGAGCAGCAAGGCGGCCTCCTGACCGGGCTGCTACAGCTGCAGGCCGCTGCCAGCAGCGGACTGTGCGCCGGGCAGTCCCGGTCCATGAGCATCGCCGCTGTGGTGCCTGTTAGCCCCGAGCTGCTGGTGCGAGGGCCGGCAGGAGCGGTGGTGGCGGCGGCGGCACAAAGCGCAGCGGCGGTGGTGGCGGCGGTGACCAGGGGAGCGGCTCATGCGCAGGTGCAGGGCGCCCGGACGGCGTACGGAGGGGCTTACACCCTGGAGCCAGCAACGCATAGCGGGGTCGAGGAGGAGGAACCTGGCGGCCACTTGGGTTCAGGTCCCTGGGAGGGTGCCAGCGGGGGCAGCCACACCCGGGTAACAGGCAGGGCGCCGTACAAAGACGCGCTGCTGGTAGCAGGTGATGACCAGCAGGTGGACTCATCACCCCTGAGCTTCCCGCAGCACGCTTTCGTCTCAGCTCGTCATGCGGGCGGGCACATGCTGCCATCCCTCCTGTGCCGCCCCGCGGTGTACGACGATGTTGGCATGATGGATGACGAGATGCATGCAGACCCAGATCAGCAAGAGCCCTCGCCCTCACCTCCGCTGCGGCGAGTCGGCAGGCCGCTACCGGTCCTGTCACCTCTCGAGCCCCTCCGCATGGAGGAAGGAGGCACCCCGGGGCTCAGCGACGCGACGCCCAGCGGATACGATAGCATTGGCACTGGCTCCGAGCTGCTGGACGGCGACAGCGACGGGTTCAGACCACCACGGCAGCGCTTTGACGATGCGTCGCCCATAGGCCTAGTGCTGCCAAGCCCCTTCGGCCCCAGACGGGACAGCTTCGGCCAAAGCAGCCCCGCCTGGGACGTCCTCGCGGTCTCACCGGCTGGAGGTGAGGAGGGAGGAGGGCCTGCCATCGGCCGCAATGGGCTGCTTGCCCCGCGCCAAGAGGACGACGGTCCGTCTGGCATCAGGACAGATTGCGACGTGCATCGGCACAGCCCCAGGCTGCTCGAGGGGCGCAGCTTCAGCTTTCCAAAAGTGGCGGGCCAAGTCTCTGGCCACGGGGCCTCTCCACCATCAGCAGACGACAGGTGCGCAGCCGTCTCGCTCCTACGCAGCCATAGCCCCATCGGCCACCGAGAGCTGGGGCGCTGGGGTACCGTGGCATGGCGCTCGTGGGCAAGTGGCCACGAGGACGACAGCCCTGGTGATGATAGCCCTGAAGCCTACGATCAGGACACCTCACCTGCTGGCCAGAGCCCGTCCCCCGGGGCGCACCCCTCTCCAGGCCGCCTGCACGCCGGCTTCGCTTTTAGGCATGAGGCGGCTGCAGGCTGCAGCGGCGAGGAGACGGACAGGGAGCGTGCCAGCATGGGCCTATCGCCAAAGGGTTTCCCGCCGTCAGACCAGGAGTGGTCGTCACCGGACGAGCCGCCGGGGTACGGCTGGTCGCGTGGTGAGGCCTCTCCGGTGCTGGATCTGGGCCTTGGCGGCGCGGCGACGCAAGCACCCGTGCGCCGGCCTCAGGATGGCTGCCCTGCCGGTGCACCAGGAGACCTGGGTGGTCGCCATGGCGGCGTGTCTGGCACGGAGGACGAGGTTGAGGAGCGGCACGGAGAGCAGGTGTCTGTGCCGCTGGACAGCACCTGTGAGGACGGGCTGAGCTGCGCAGCCAGCGCCACGGGCGGCGGACCTGGCAAGGGGACGGAACCTACCGACGCACGTGCCGCCAGTACTGTTGCTGCAGCAGCGTCCTCCCGGGCCGGTGAGTCATTGGGCATAGAGACAGCGGGTGCATTAGCCGTCCTCGGGGCGCAGTGCTTACATTTTGTTAGCTACTTGCTGTCCTGTACGCAACCCTTTAAACACCATGTCGTTTGAAATTGAGCGCTCTTCTTTGCAGGTGACTTCGGGGGACTGCTCAGCGTGCTTCGCGACACGCCGCGGGTTGGAGGGCTGGCCGGGAACCCAGCAGCAGCAGCAACAGCAGCAGGAGCACGGCCGGGGCTGCCGCGGCAGTGTGGCCTGCTGCTACCCATCGGCAGCAAGCGACAGGCAGCGCCTGTGCTTGCATGCGGCAGCAGCGTGCCACCTGCTCAGCGAACCTCCCGGGATGCCATACCGGTGGCAGCCACTGCGGAGGGCCCTGGGTCTGCCGCGGCAGCGACCGCGCCCATGCCAGGGGCTGCCGAGCCGGAACCGGTCGGAGCAGCAGCCGCAGGGGCAGATCCACGGTGCCCAAACGCAAATACGGAGCCCACGCCTGCGGCAGGAGGCGGAGCCCCGATAGCTCCCCAGGCGCAGCCACCCCCCCTGCCAGCTCAGCAGCCGGTAATTGTGGGCATGCCCCTGCACCAACAGCCCAGCGCAGCCCTGCTACCCCCGCCCCAAGACTCCGTCAGCCCATCAGACGCCGGCGTCCCCGTGCGCCACCTCAGCTTTGCCGGCTGCAACCGCACGCCCCCGATCCACAGCACGGCCGCTGGTACGAGCCTTGGAGACAGCGCAGTTGCCTCCAGTAAAAGCGTACCGGCTGCTCCCAGCGAGGACTGGGGCAGCGCAAGCGGGCGCACGCAGCTTAGCGAGGAAGATCGCCATCAGCTGGGGCGTCTGCCGCTGCTGCGCCTGCCGTCTGACGCTGCTCGGCTGGTGCACTCTGCGCCGCCGCACCCGCGCAAGAGGGGCAGGTCCGTGCACGGGAACCCCAACAGCAGCTTAGCCACGGCGCTCGGCAGCCTGCAGAGTCTAGGTGCCCCAAGCTGCCGTGAGGGTCCGCTGGCTCACCTCAGTGGTGCTCAGCCGCGAGACCCCTCCCCGGGCACAGCGGCAGACATGGAGTTGGAAACAACATCCGGCGCGCCTTGGCCCTCCCTACCTACACAGCGCACCGCCCTGACCCGCTCTTCTGCAGCTGCTCTGAACACAACTGCAGTGGTGGCGGCACGTGCGTCCACTGCGCCACCGAAGACTGCACGCACCGGCCCTGCGTTGCCGCCTTCCAGCCCCAGCATACTTGCGTACGCGCCCAAGTGCGGCCAGCAGCAGGGGCAGGAGCAGCAGCAACAGCCGCCCTTGGGGGACCACAGCACCGCCACCGGCACGGACGAAAAGGAGGGCACTGCAAGCGGCAGCAGCCGGCAGGCGCCTGCTCTGCTGCCAACAGCAAGTGGTTCGCTCAGCACTCGCCCTCGCAAGACGTCTCTAGCCAAGCCATCTGGCGGCGCTCGGGACCAGCGGCCTGCAAAGCGGGTCCGCTTTCAGCTGCCTGAAGAGGAGCCTCCCAGCGCGCCCGCCGTGACGCATCAGCAGGTGACCGCGCTTGCAGAGGATGCAACACCGACGCAAGGCTGCGCCGGTGTGTCAACCGCAACGGCGGCAGGGCCACTGAAGCGCACCAGTCCTCCAGCAACCCTAGAGCCAACGCCCCCTGCCGCGCACAGCAGCGAGCCAGGCACCAGCCCGGGACTGGAACAAGCTGCGGACACGCTCACAGCCAGTCCAGACACTGAGATGGCACAGGCGCCTGCTGCTTCCGTACCTTGGCCGCCCGCGCTCTCCCAGCTGGCACCGAAGCAGCACACCAGCCCCGACACGAGCCCAGACTCGCAGCTGGTGGGCGGGCCTCGATCCGGCAGCGTGCCCTGGCCCCCAGCCCTTTCGCAGCTCGCACCGCACCAGCATATGTTCTCCCAAGAGCCGGACTCCCAGCCAACGACACAAGACATAACAGCAGTACCTACAGCCTCGCTGCAGGCGCGGCAGCAGCCCACGGGCACAGATGTGCCACCTCCGGTAGGGCAAGCCGTGGTCCCCCAGGCTGCAGTCGCGCCAAGGGACCACCTGGACCCCCTCTTCCGGGCCTATGGCATCGGAGGCGGCGTGGGCCGCGGCGGCGGGGACGGGGGCGGGGGCGGCGCGGGCGGTGCAGGTCCGCTGCTGTGCCTGGATGACCTGCAGCGCCTGGTGGCGCCCGGGCAGCAGCTGGTGCCCGGGGACGTGACCAGGGACGCACTGGGCAAGGCGGCGGCCATGGCACAGGTGGGCGAGGGGACGGAGGGCGTGTGTTGGAAGCTTCGGCTTTGTGTCCAACACGACAGGTGCTGTGCTGTTGGTCGTTCACAGCCATCCCCGTGTCCATACGGACGCAGAGCTTGTCGCGTGTAGGAGTTTTCATACGTTGTGGCAAGTACTACCATGGCTGACCGGTGTTACTGTGTACCATGTGTGTCATGTGCATTGTGCTGTACCAGCATGCACAACCGCGGGTTGGCCGCAGGTCAACTGGTAGTGACAGTACGTTATGGCAGTCCTGAAGCTGTGTTGTACATAGTGCAGTCATAACCTGGTGTGTGCGCAATCCAATGCAGGTCGGTCGCAAATTCATCCCGCTCCTGTCCCGCGACGGCACGCTGCTGGTGGTGGATCAGCACGCCGCACACGAGCGCGTACGCCTGGAGCACCTTACCCATCTGCTGCTGCGCAAGGGAGCCGCAACAGCGGCGGCAGCAGCAGCAGGGGCCAGCAGCAGCACGGTAGCCAGCGGCAGCGGAGCCGGAGCACTACCCAACACCGAGAGACTACCGGGCGAGCCTGGGGCTGTGCCGGGCAAGGCAGGAGGCAGGGGGGAGGAGCGGGCTGGGACGGGTGCGGGGACGTGGGCGGCGCACGCGGCTGGGCAGGAGGTGGCAGCTGCGGGTGTTGCTGGCGTGGGCCTGGGGGACACGGCGGCGGCGTTGGGACGCCAGGCGGTGCATCCGCCCCTGCAGGGGGCCCTGGCAGCGCATGAGGCGGCGGCGCTGCACAGGCACCGAGAGGCAGTGGCGGGCTGGGGATGGGTCGTGCGGGAGGAGGAGAGGAGCGGCGGCGAAGGGGCGCTGGGGGCAGGGGTCGCGGCGGGTGTTGGGGGTGTTACGTGGGGCGGCAGCAGCGTGGTGGTGCTGGCGGTTCCCACTGTGCTAGGGGTTGCCCTGTCAGGCGCTTCGGAGCTCAAGGTGAGCGCCTGAGTTGCATTGTTGTCGTTACTGAGACACTTGGACATGACACGCCTTTGCCTTGTCTGGTGCATGGAAAGCCACCTCTTACCGACGCAGCCGGTGTTTCGCTCTGCCTGCCCAATCGTGACGAGGTACCACGGTGCTGCAACCCGATTGCAGGCGTACCTGCAGCAGCTGTGCGACACGGGCGGCGCCTCCCTGCTGCCTCCCGGCGTGCTGCGCGTGCTGCGGTCCAAGGCCTGCCGTACGGCCATCATGTTCGGCGACACGCTGGACCAGCAGCAGTGCGCCACGCTGCTGCAGAAGCTGCGTGCCACGCGCCTGTGGACGCAGTGTGCTCACGGCCGGCCCACCGTGGCGCCCCTGGTGCACCTGCCCACACTCAGAGGCGTGCTGCAGCGGAGGAGGAAGGCGCTGAGCCCGTGGGTCGCGGGGGGCGATGGGGGCGGGGGAAGGGGAGGGGGGCAGGGGGGCGCGGGGGCTGTGGGCAAGAGGTTGGGGGCGAAGCGGTTGAGCGTTGGCGTGCTGAGGGGAGCGATTGACAGGGCAGCTTCTGCGAAGCAGCAAGCTGGGAGCTAGCTTTGAATGCTGGATGTGGGATGGAGAACATCCGGTATACGATGCAGTTGAGGTCCTCGCGCCAGCGCAGTAACCAAAGCCTGCTGGGGCTGTCTTGCAGGCCAGAATGCTTGGACGTGAACGTTTGGCATGGGCGTGCGCATTGCCGGAGAAGTACTGCGGCTTGATGCATACTGTGATATGCCTACTGCGCCCGTGATGCGATGAGCTGCGGTCAGGAGAGGGATTGTCTAGAATTGATTACCCACGCCTGCTTCTGCTGCACCACGTGACTTGACCAGGGGACCCCTGGGCTTTACCGTACCCTGGTGCTCCCGCACCAGGAAGGTCTTCGCACACGTCAGCAAAGCCTCGCAGGCGGGAAGCAAAGCCTCTCGCCAGTATTCTTGTTACAATTATTGTAGTACATGTACCAGCTCACTTGCGTTTCGTAACAGTCTTTCCCACCTCTGCGCGAGAACCTCGTACCCTGCCTCGTACCCGAACGCCTCCATGCCAACCGTCCGTCTCGGAAGTGCAATTACGCCGCTCCGTTGCACAACTTGGCACAAAATATGTTCATGCCATATAGCAGTGTAAACAGTAAACCAAAGCACTTCGTGCAAGACGCGGTTTCGCTAAACCACCAAACGACAATTGCCTGAAGTCTTAGGGACGTAGGGAGCCATGGCCGCATGCATGCTCCGCCAGCCTTCGATGTCCATAGGAACTTCAAGACGATCAACTACGAAGACTGCGTTTCGGGTTTGTCCAGCCGTGCTCCGGAGGAACGTCGTCGCCCATGTCGCCATGCCTTCCGACCCGTTGGCGCCTTCTCCAATCTCAGTTCCGGAGATTAGCCACGTCAGAAAGGTGTGACCGTGTGTTACAACATCGCAGTGTTCTGTGCACATGTAGGGCTTTGGAGTCTGGCAATGCTGTCCGGTACAAGCCATACATCCCCATACATGCGGCGTCGCCCAACCGCCACCTCGTCGCTGTGCTGCAAACACGGGTCCCTGACCATAGCTTCCTTCCATTCGTCCTCACACAGGGGCTCTTCTACAACGAGGACCCTGCACTAGTCGGCCCCAACCATCCTGAGATTGTAGGTCCAGGTCCCGTATCCGTGCCACACGCACGGGTTTGCAGCAGGCGGCGTGCGCGCGTGTCCTTTCGGCTGCCACCTGCCAGGACAGCCGCACGCCATACCACCCGGCTCTGCGCCCGCATCACACCCTCAACAAGTTGTATATCAGCGTTTTGTACCTGTCGGAAGTGCTAGCCTGACGGCCGGTGATGGGCACGCCATGGAATGCCGATGCACGCTGAGTAGGTTCTGCGTGCTTTCACCATACCGCAAGCACAGGCGCCCCGCTGGGCAGTACACGTGCTGCGCTTCCACGCCGCACGCTACCCACAAGACTGCAACGTGCAACCTCGCGAACGCACACCCGCAGGTGACCATGCGTGCGTGGGCAGGCTGGGGCAAGAACGTCAGCGACGCGGCCCTGTGGGTGGAGCTGGCGCTGGCGGCGGCGGCCACCGGCTGCCTAGCCTTCGCCGCAATCTCCGTGTCGGTGAGCCACCAACCAGCTCAGTCCTAGGAAGGAAGCTCATGGCCTGATGATGTGTAACCTGCTTTGTGCTCCTTATCGCTTGTAACGAACGACCGCCAGGTCCTCCTCCCCTCCTTGCCCCTTGACAACCCCCAGCTATCACCTCCCTCACGCCGGTTTCTCTTAACCCACATGCCCTGCGCGCGCCATCTGCCCGCGCAGGCCGGCTTCCCCATCCTGCCCCGCCTGCTGACCGCCGCCAGCGCCGCCACCGCCTTCCTCGCGGCCGCCTTCGCCTGGAACCTCCGCTCCTCCGTCAAGGAGCTCAAGAAGGGCGGCGTGGTGGCGCCCTCGTGGATCAGCGGCAACCTGCTGCGCTGCAACGCGCTAAACATCATTGGCCTGTTTGCCAGCGTGCTGGCGGTGCAGGCCGCGCTGGGTGAGCCTGGGCTCGGGGGCGCTAGGGATTACAGATTGTGCCGTACACAGTTAGGCTCGTCACAATGACGCTGTTTCAGTGTTCCTCAGCGAATTGTGACAACGTATCAGCCTCTTGTGCGCGCAGGCGCATCGGTGGTCACGTCCATTGTGGCCAGCTCGCCTACCATTACGGCGGTCAGCGGCACCCTGCTGGACAACTACTGCCTGCAGGTGCGTGCCTTGAAGGTGTGGCACCAGGTGGAACCTACCTAGTACTCGTGCACCTGTGCCATGCACTGTTGCTCCGGGACCACGTCCTGTTTGATTTGCGGCCTGGGGACTCGCCTGCGATCGCCACCCTCCCGCCGTGAGCAGGAGCAGCAGCTGCTCCCGCCGAAGCAGGTGCCAACTGCATCACATTCGCTCCCACAGCGTCCGCATAGCTCCCCCCTGGCCTCCTTCTCCCTCGCCCCTCTCCACCAGGCTGCCTCATACAGCAGCCGGCCTGAGCCACCTTCCAACCGCTCCTATCTGCCCCCCTGGCCCCCTTTCCCCTCAAACCCTTCCACGCCAGGCCGCCACCGTGGCCGGCCTAAGCCACCTGGTGTCCATGGTGTACACCAACCTGCTGTTCCGCTTCGTGCGCAACGCGCGCTACCTGAGGAACGGCGCGCTGCAGTCGTGGGACGGCGGCGCGGCGCTGTGCACGCTGGACCTGCACGACCTGGGCATCCACCCGTAAGGGGCGGAGGGCCCCCGGACGTGTCGGCATGGCACGTGTCGGCACGGCACGTGGACCTCCACGACCTGGGCGTGAGGCTGGTAGGAGGGGCGAGGCAGGGGAGGGTCCGCGGACGCGTCGGCATGGCATGACAGTTGGACCTGAACGACCTGGGCATCCACCCGGTGGTGCACGCCAGCGTGGCTCGTTCTTGTACGTTGTTGACCCCGCAAGCACACGTCTAGGTTATCCAGGCCATACCGTGCCTCTTGGCCGGCGCTGGCAGGGCGAATCACAAGGACCCCAGCGGGCCCTAATAAGGGTACAGGATTATTTTTGTGCAGTTCTCAGGGGCGAAGTGCTTGTAGAAGCTGTTAGAACACCATGCTGGGCGGGCGGGCCGTTGAAGAGCTGTTGAAGTTAGCACATGCCTGCAGGTACTAGCCGCATGGAAAGCATTTCAGTGGTCAGGGTGCTAAACATACGATAGGCGGCACCTGTGAGCAGTTGCAACTGTTGCGTGAGGTGCACACCTTTTTTCTCTTCGTGAGAAGGTTACAGGGGCTAGGAATTCGTGCTTGGCAAGCACATGTGGGCGGCACATGTGAACAGCAGCTCTGCTCCTGTAGCATTTTACGCCAGCGCCACTGCGGCAGACTGAGTAGAATTTGCAAAGACACGTACGGTAATGTGCGCATTGTAGGTGTGCATCTGCTTGTCAAGATTTGCCGTTTTCTGCCTGCTGCGCTTAAGAAGTAGCATGCGCCGCACACCGTGCCGCACACCCCTGCATGCCGTGCTCTGAGTTGTATGAGCATGCAGGTGGTCTGTACAGATACTTACGTGTGCATGTACTGACACCACACACCAGTTGATCCGTTTTATTGGTTTCGTAGTGATAGACGGGTTTTGCTTGGTTGGAGGTGGGAGGTTTTTTTTATTGTGGAAGAGACGGGAAGGGACAGGGTGGGAGGTGGGTTCCCTGCGCGCTGCGCCCCTGGCTTCAATAGGACTGCCCTTCGGCAGGCGTGGGCCGTGCACTGTGCTTCGGCATCTGGTAATGGCTGACAATAACGCGTGTGACTCATAAACAGCAAGGCCCCCATCGTTACCCCCCGTGCCTGTGCCCCTAGGCCTGACGGGCCGCCAGGGGAGCCCCACTGTCAAGGTGTACAGTCGGATAATGAGTGGAGGTAGTTAAAACGCATACTAAGTATGTTTTCCGTAATGACGCAGCCCAGACGTTTGCTGCAGAGGCCTTGTCGGTTGTTGCTGTTGAGTCCCAGTCCGAAACCTCTGTACCGTGCAGCTGTCCTCCCAACGAACTGCGACATCGATTAGCCAGTTGCTTCTAGGACATGAGACCATACAGGTCTCCCTCGAGCTTTGACACGACGTACATGTAATAAACGAAACGGTGGCAGCAACTTTGGAGCCAGCACCCCTCAGAATTTACATGGCGCTCGCAACAACCCTGCACCGCTCTGCTTTGGGCCTGCCAATAACAAAACGACCATCCTCTACTGCACTATATAAGGGACATGCGGCTCCCAGGCTTGCAGTGCCTGTCGTCCTTGGCGTACCGGAGAATGCGAGGCATACGACTGAGGTAGGCGTGAAGCGCGCAGTGCCTTTAAAACGCAACAAATGGATAAATGGAGAACACACCAGATTTAAGCTCAATAGCACCCATTCTGGCCTTAAATCTGGCCCTGGTCCCGGGTTTTCCGGCATGTATCGACCTAACGTTGGATGCCGCATTGGGTTTTAGAGGACTGAAACGGTTTACGCAAGTGTAAAGGAGCACATCTGCTGCATATGTTGGTGGTTGACCCGCCAGCCACATCCACACACAGTTCCACCTTGCCCCATCCTGGAACCCACGCGCCACGCCTCCTCTGCAGGTTGCCGCACTATTCCATAAAGAGGACCCTGTTCCTGTGGATCCACAGCACCCAGAGCTGGTAAGCGCCGATAGATACGGCTTATACTTAAGGTACCCCTCGTGTAACTCCATTCCTGCGCTGCCTTTGACGCATTTCGCATGCCTCACATTTGGCTACACGCATGCGTTGTTACGAGTTCCCCTGGCTCCATCCTCCATGTATGTGGCACACGCCTGAACCTCCAGCTGTTGCCAGTAGGTATTCTAGCATGGTTATATCCTTCTACCTTGCACATGCATTCGCACGAAAAGATGCAAGCGCTTGCCGCCAAGGCCCAGTGGCCGCTTCCCCTTCCAGTCCCGCCCCTCACGACACCGTCGACCACAACACCCCGCCCCGCAGGTGACCATGCGCTCCAAGGCCGGCTGGAAGCAGTACGTGTCCGACATCGCCTTTTGGCTGCAGCTGGCGCTGTCCACAGTGGCGGCCACTATCCTCTTCTCCTCAGCGGGCGCCCAGGTGCGTATTGAACATGCGACAGCAGGTGCAACAGCCTTGTAGCGTGCCCCGTGCCCAACAGCGCCTGCACGCATACCGTACGTCATTGCAGAACGCCCGCCACCCTAGCTGTTTCTCTATCTCCGCGCACGAGCGACCTATTACACGGTCTACATCGCCACCATGTTAGCCCGCATGACCCTGACCCACGTCGCCTGCCTGCCTACCTGGAATTAGACACCACGCCCTCCGCTGACCGGCGAACCAACACTCTGACCGTTACCGCTGCCAGTGGCACTGGCCCTTTTTGGCGCTGTACCCAATGACACTTGCCCGTATGAATCCACCCAAGACCCCCGTGCTCTTCCTCGCTCTGCATCTTCAGCCCCCCACCCGGTCCCTTCACCGCTATGCACACTACCCAGCAGTCCCTTCACCGCTATGCACAGCCTCACGACCCCGCCATGCTGACCCCAACCCACACCGCCCACACTCGTCCACCATTCCTCACCCGGCCTTTCCGCAGACCGCCGCCCCGCTGTGGCCCCGCCTGCTGACCGCCGTGGGCCTGGTCACTGCCTTCCTGTCCGCCGCCTTCGCCTGGAACTTCAAGCGCTCTGCCCGCGAGCTCAAGAAGGGCGGAGTGGTGACACCCTCGTGGATCAGCGGCAACCTGCTGCGCTGCAACGCGCTAAACATCTTGGGCCTGGCCGTTACCATCCTGGGCCTCCAAGCGTCTGTCGGTAAGCGCGCACGTGCGTGTGCTAAGGCCAAGTATTGGAAGGTGTAGCTGTCAGCAGTTTGATGGCTAGGCCGATGCGGACGGTCTCGTGTAATTGCGCTGGGTCGAAAAACCACTGAAGGAGTCACGCAGGAGCGTACGAAAACACGGCCAGGCAGCGTTGCCACCGACCATGCCCTCGCACCTGCCTGCGAAGTGTACGGTACTGTGCTCCGGTGTGCGTGCAGCTGAGCCGACCGGGTCTCCAGGTGACGCCTGCTCAACCGGTCTCCCTGCCCGGCCCGCTTCCGTATACACCACAGGCTCCCTGGCGGCCACGTCCATGCTGAGCGGCGGCGCAGTGGCACTCACCGCCTCCGGGGCCTCCTCCGCCATCCTCCCCCTGGACGTGTTGTACCTGCAGGTGGGGCTGAATGATCAGGCCATTGCCCGTTTTGTGAGGATACCAGTAGTACGCTGCGTTCCTGCACATGGCCACCATCCGCCCCTTGGACATGTCCTACCTTCAGTTGGGGCGTGGGTTATGTACCGGTAGGCTTGTCGGCCTTGCCACTACTCGTTTGTGTGTGTGCAACCTGCGGTGGGGCACGGGCATCAGGCCATGGCCCCCAGGTGTCTACGAACCATTGCAAAGCGCCTGTGCTGCCCCGCTACCAGGGGCGTCATGAAGCGTGCGTGTCATGTAGGGCCTTCCCTCGCAAGGAGCACTTCAGCCACCGTGCATGCCGTAGAACCTCATGCGGTTTCGCGTAAGCGTCTCGTACTGAAGGAAACTGGTCACGACGCCTACATGCCCACCCGGCCACTTCCCCCAGGCCGCCGCCAGCACCATGCTGTCGCACCTCGTGTCCATGGCGTACACCAACCTGCTGTTCCGCTTCGTGCGCTCGGCGCGCTACACGCGGAACGGCGCGCTGCAGTCGTGGGACGGCGGCGCGGCCCTGGGCACAATGGACCTGCCGTGAGGGACATGGCGGGGCCCTGGGGGCACCCTGGATCTGCCGTGACCTGGGCATCCACCTGTGAGGCAGGGAGGAGGGGCGACGCAGGGGAGGGTCCCCTGGACGCGTCGGCGTGGCATGTGTGGGGGTGACGCGTGGACCTGGGCACCATGGACCTGCCGTGGGCGAAATGGGGCTGCGGGGGCGGGCGTCAGAAGCCTTCGTTTCCTTGGCAACTAGAGGTGTACACTTGGAAGGCTGATGTCCACACTGCGCGGTAGATGGGTGCAATAAGGGCCTTGCTGGTAGGACACGTGTAGGTTTCGCAAAGGGGTGGGGTGGCCAGGACCTTGAGGAGGTTGGAGCAGGTAGCAGGGAAGGGCCAGTCGGCCAGGCGGTCGCAGGGAAGGGCCAGTCGGCCAGGCGCTCTTGGACGGTGGCTATTGGGTTGGCGTAACAGCTGGGGGTTAATTATGTGTGAGCTGCTGTACTTGAGCATGGCGATTACGCACAGGCAGCCGCATAGGCACATGCCCTCGTGTTGTGCACGCAGGACCTGAAAGGGCACGCTTGACTGCACCTGTGGTCGAACGGGCAGCGGGCTGCATACCGCTCTTCGACCTGAATATTGATCTCGGGCGGTGCCTAGATGTGAGCATCCGTGACATCCTGCATTTTATGAGCTCGGGAAGGGTGTGGGCTGGTCCGCGTAAGGAAGCGAAGACTTTGGTGGATCGTTATATCTGCTTGTACGATGCGGATCAGGCCCCGATCTCGACGTGGCAATGTTCTCGCCAACAAGGCAGCCGTTCGAGTGTCACGTAGTGCCACCTACCGGTGGGACCAGCCACGGTAGGGCTCGCAGGGCGGTTCGTCTGTGGGGGTGCGTGGCTGGGGAACAGGCAGCTCCGGCAGGGGGTACCAGAGGACCTCCCTTGCAAGCACTGGCGTGGGCTGCATGAATTGCTGGTGGGAGGCAGGGGTCGGCGAGGACGCTGTCGGTATGCATGCTGCTGGACGGAATGGATGATGTTGGCACAGTTTGGACGCGGTACTGTGGTTGTGCTACTAATTGTGGCTGTGCTGGTGCTGTCGGGCTGGGGCCTGGGCAAAGCTAGGGTGAAGCGGGTTAGGGCAGCAACGAAGGACGCTGTTCACGCTGACGCCTCCCCCTTTTGGTAATGGGGGATGACGGCACCTGCCACCACCGCTGCTGCTGCTTCCCCCGCCCCTCCCTACCTAATCCTTCCACCCACGACCAGCCTCGTGACCATATCCCGCCACAGCCCCAGCTCCCAACCGCATGTACGCCTGTCCAGACCCCCATGTACGCCGTGTACACCCCAAAACGAACCGAACCCCATGTCAACGATGTGGCCGTTGTTGGGTACCGTACGATTCATGTACATGGCAGGTCCACTGCAATGCGCGATGCGGGGGGTCTATCTGGCTGGTTGTAATCATCAGGTGCGCAGGACTTTTGCAACGTTCCGGGAATACGATTGGCATTATAGTCAACCTCCTTGAACAACGAGAAGGCATGAGCCACGACACGCCGTGCCGTCGCCGAAGGGCGTTGCTTGCGTCATACAAAAAGGGGCTGGCATGTATCAATGAAGATGGTATCCTAGCGGATCCTCGAGGAGTCGACGCATCCACAACAAACATAGGCGCCAGGCACGAAGTCCGACGGGCAACCACGGATACACGCTCGCTGCTTATTGCTGCTGGAATCACAGAAGAGCAGCTGATTGCCCAAATGAGAGAAGATTTGAAAGCGATGGCCTCTCCTGCAGCATTTGACGCTGCGGACCCCCTCGCAGCGGTCCGCCAAGCCGCCCTTGCAGACATGCTCAGAATATCAAGAAGACGTAAAATGCGGCGAGCAGCTCGATCCGCTGGCGTTCTGGGTGCTGAGGGGGCCGCCCGCGCCGCGGCCCCTGGCAACGACGCATGCGATGCTGCAGGCGTCGCCGGCCCGGCGAGAGATATGGGTGCTGCAGTCACTGCAGATGCTTTGGGCTTCAGTACACCTGCAGGCGCTGCGGATGGTGCAGACGCTGCTAATGGTGCGGACGCGGCAGGTGGTGCGGGCGTTGCAGATGGCGTGAGCCCCGGGGCCGCTAGGGGTGCTGCGCTCGAGGGTGCAGCCGAAGCAGCAGCGGCCACCGTAGCGGGTGCTGCGCTCGAGGGTGCAGCCGAAGCAGAAGCGGCCACCTGCAGTGGTGGCGTTGCTCCAGCATCCGTCGGGGACCCGGCGGCCGCAGCCAGCCCCAAACTGATGACGGCTGCACCGGCAGCCTGCACCGCGGGCGAAACCAACACCACTCCAGCGGCCCCATCCAGCAACTCTTCGGCGTCCACACTGGCGGCCGCACCGGTGGCCTGCACCGCCGGCGCAACCAACACCACCCCAGCGGCCCCGTGCAACACCCCTTCGGCCGGCGCACATGTTGCACGTGCTATCGGTCCCCTTGCTGTTGGCGGCAGTGGTAGCGGCGGATCGGGATCGCCAGGAGCCAGCCCCCCGGCCGCCATCAAGTCATGGAGACGTGCATTGCTGCTGTGGCGCTGCTGCCGTGCGGACGGGTCCTAGCAGCAGTCCTCAGCAATGGGCGCTGGCGTGGGTGTGGTCATCAGTGCGGAAATGGATGAGGGTGCGGACGCCTGTAGGGTATGCTGGAATTCGAATGCAGGGTAGGGGTGCGCGCGCGTGAAGGTGCGGGTGCGGGTGTTGTTGTCGTTTGGTTACAAAGCTGGGAGCACTGAAGGTCCGTAGGGGTGCGGTGGCCGATGCGCATGCAGATGCCAGCAGGTCTGGGGTGGGTTGCAGGTGGGATGGAGCTGGGCTTGACCATGTCAGTTAGTTCCACCGCTAATGGCTAATGGGGCGTTTGGGATACAGCCGCAGCTGTAATACAGCAGCACACGGACGTTTCCGACGACACAAGCGCGACCTCAGCTATGCCGGCAGGTAGGTAGCCCAAGATCGTGCTGGTGTCATCGAAAGCGTCCGTGTGCTGCTGTATTAGAGCTGCTGTATTCCGAACGCTTCAATAGCCATGAGCGGTGCCGCACCCTACCCATGTACGGTAGTGCGCGCCTCAAGAAAGGCCACTACTGAAGCCACACCTATCCTCGTACTGCCACACTCGGCTAACGGTTGGGTGTTTTGGTGCTGCTGTTTTGTTCACTTAAAACTGCTTGTGCGCCCTTCAGGCCGTACTGGAGGAAGGCGGGCTGCCCTGCCAGTGGATGGCCCTATAAGGTGCAGCTGACTGCTGCCCCGATGGCACCCAGCGACGAGTACAGTGTGGCCATCGACTGCAAGGTGAGGTGGGAGGCATGTGCGTCACAAATCGATACAACTCCTCGTGTTCGTGCTAAGCATGACCTGCAACCTGAAGTGGACATGCGGTTGCGCTTTGCGCCCAAGCTGTAGCATAGCTCCTCGCATGGCACGCCCCCTGTCTAGGCACAGCAAAATGCACGTCAGGCAACGAGGCAAGTACTTTGCCGGTTTGCCGGTACTCTCGTTCACCGTGCCACCCTTGCCACAACTCAGAACTCACCCTGTGTCTGTGCTCCGGTTCCGCCCTTGGCGGGCGCTCATCGCCCACCCCGATCTCAGGTTGCCGTTGCTCAAACCGGAAGGCATTTGGTCCAAGCGGACGGCATCTGGAAGCCTTCAGTCTGCGCTCCCGAGCAAGCTCTACGGCCAGTGGCACCGCGCTGGCCCGCATAAACAGGAACAGGAAGAGAACGCAGCGAAGCAGGGGAGCGTGGAGTAGGTGGAGTAGGTGGAGTAGGTGGGGTAGGTGGGGTAGGTGGAGTAGGTGGAGTAGGTGGGGTAGGTGGAGTAGGTGTGCCGTCCTGCACCCTCATCCGTGAGGAGGACAGTGGCGACATTTGTGAGGGGGGCAGGGTGGGGCAGGTTGATGTGGAACTCGGATTCCTCCCGAGCAGAAGGCGTGGTAAGTAGCAAGCTCTCGATCACCGGTACTGTGCCGTACGGCTTTCGTTGGCGCGGAGCGCCCTCTTCAGCGCTGGTTGCACTTTTGCCGGCATCTGCGTGCCGTTGTAGTGTCAACATACGCGTTTCCTATGACTGTGGTTACTGTTAGTGCCCACCGCCCGCCCTCCACCAGCATACTTCAAACGGTGGGCTGCGGATTGCACTGGCCGTGTCAGAGCCGTACGCCAAGGGCAGATGGCAGTACACCTTCGCCAGACCCTAAGTGCATCAGGCTACTCATGCCGCGCTATGTCTGCGGACGGTTATATGCGGTTAGGCCTGAGTGTTGACGCCACTAGTCAAGGCTGCCACCAGCCTATGACCCCTGAGCGCGGGCACCAAGGGGAGAAGGGCAGAAGGCACTGCCAGCCCCGCCCGGGGCCACGGCGGCCGCTGTGTGTTGATACCAGGAGATGAATTTACTGCCGGCCACTAATGCAAATTGAACATCGTAAATGTGATTGCATCGCTTGTGCTATTCGCGCTTCGCTCGCGGGTTGTGGTTGCTGGAGTGGGGTGGCTGTAGAGGCTTTGATGCTGGTGGGGGACCGGCCCGGTTGCGAGCGGGGACGTATCATAGAGCATGGCCCGGTTGCGAGCGGGGACGTATCATAGGAGCATGGAGCATGCATAATAGCCGAGTTGGAACGGCTGTTCAATCATAGATGCCGCAGTTGCGGGACAGCATTGCTCCATATTGCCATTGTAAGGCTATGGAGGCAAGAAGGCCCCATCACGCCAACAGCAGTACCGTAAAGTGCTTATTATGCAAAGGGGTTGTTGTGCGGTAGCCTTGCTAGCATGGCCAACGGCAACCCCTGGCAGTGAGCACCTGCTTGCCCGCATATACATCCACAGCTAACCACAAGCTCAAAGAAGGAACGTCAGCCGTTGCAAAACTGCAAAGACGCTTGGCCTGCCAAAGTGCCGGCCGCCTTCCTGCCACATAACCCACAAATCTGCACCAGATACCCAAGACGCGTCCCCCCGAAGCCAACCCTTCAACGCAGCATGCCCTCACAATAAACTGTCATGGGTAAGCACCAGCATCCGCTCCTGCCGTTACCACCTGCTAGCGGGCAGTCCCAGCAGCTGTTCTGCCATGGCAGCAGCCGACTCGCTGCCAGGGGCAGGCCCTCCCACCCCTAGCTCCTCCGCCGTGAGTCGGGGGCTGCCGCCGCTCACAACCAGACCGCCCCCTGCCACCGCCGCTGCTGCTGCTGCTACTGTCGCGTCCTGCCCCCTCATCATAGTGGCCGTCTTGTTGAGCGTTGCACGCAGGAGGGACTTCATCAGGGGAGACCCCGTCTCGCCGCCGGACGGGCTGCGCATGTTGCGCGACGAGGGGCTCTGGGCCTGCGTGTGGTAACAGACAGGGGGGTTACCGTGAGTGATAAACCCGTAGTACCGTGTGCGAGGCTTGTGTGGTGCACCGGTGTGCAACGCCCGCTCTGGCTTGGTCAGGCACCGGTATCATTCCAGTATCCCGGCATCTATTGGTGCCAAGCACCGCGCAGAGTCCACCCTTACGGACACCCTTATAGCTGCACAGCGTTCGTGCAGCCCCTGCGCACCTGTGCCCATCCGCCCGACGGCTCCGCACCACCTTCAGCCCCGCCCGCCGCACTCTCCCGCGATGAATGTGCTGACTCGCCGCTGCCGCCTCCACCGCCTCCACCGCCTCCGCCGCCGCCTCCGCCGCTGCCGCCGCTCCCTGGCCCGCCCCTCCGAATGGACGTCTTGAGGTTCTCAGGGACAGCTTGGAAGCCGATGCCCCCCGCCCCCAGATCGGCGGAGCCAGTACTGCCCTGCAGCCGGCCAGTCCTGCGCACAGCACAGCAGAACCGCGGACGGACGTAAAAGGTGCGCTCAACCAGTGTCCATGACTCCAATTGAAACGATCCAGCCGCCCTCCAAAACGCAATTTGCACCTGCTACCCAGGCCCGGCATCATGTTGGCTGAGGATTGGAGACCCTGACTGGGTCCATGCGGCCCACCTCGCACCCAACCGTACTGCCTCGACACCCCTTAACCCGCCCTTAACCCACCTGTTCATGCCGTCACTGTTGCGCACGGGGCGCCCAGAGGCCGGGCTGGTCCTCTCGTCGTCTCCATCCTCCCCCGCCCCTGCCCCTGTACCCCCTGCCACCACCATGCCCGTAGAGCTGCGGGTGGCAAGGCGCGTGAGGCCGGCGGGCTTGCGGCGGGCGCTGCCGGGGGAGGCTCGCGGGCTACCGGGGCTGGAGGGGTCGTCAGCGGAGAAGGCCTGACGGGGCGACAACGGGGACACGGATGTCCCAGTTCAGGAGTTATGTTAGCAGTAGATGGCTGGTAGGTGGTAGGTGTGTTATCAGGGACGGCATGGAGGAAAGGTGTAGGTTGATGGAGTGGCAGCAGGGTAACGACCACTGTGACTCGGGTGGTGGATGGTAGTCAGGGCTGCGGCATGGGCGTAACCAGCCTGGGATCTGCGCTGCCATGCGAGTGTTACTTGTGCGGGATTGCACAGACACTTGCACAGTCGCAACGGTGATGTGAGAGTAAGAGAAGTGGGCCGTTGCTTGTCCAGCCGGCCCTTGAGTCGTTGCCGCGCGCTGGTCTAGCATATGTTAAAACCGGCCGGGCTGGCATGCCCCAGCGTACTCTTTACGGGACCTTACGAGGTGAGTACACCAGGTGCGTTCGCGGGTGCAGTCGCACGAGCTCTGTTTGCTATGCTGC
>VFQN01003000.1_pt1 | contig 25008 bp, 21 predicted proteins | sample 3512371 | NCBI WGS metagenome assembly VFQN01 (sample SAMN10412370, study PRJNA504923) | tailings metagenome | isolation source: Replicate 2 from Balatoc abandoned mine | place: Philippines: Itogon, Benguet | collected 2017-08-28 | reverse complement strand
CGTCGAACCCGGTAGGGCCCGTTGTGGCGGGCGCCGACCTCTGGTCATGGCCAGGTCACCCGTCTCGCCGCAACAGGGCGAGCAGCGGCTGACGGACCAGGAACACCGCCGGCAGGAGGGCGGCCACGGCCGAGGTCCCCAGGAGCAGGGTGGCGGCGCCGCTCAGATCGACGGCGGTCGGCTGAGTCACTGACGCAGGCACCCACCGGGCGCTGGCCGTCATCGTCAGGACGGCGCCAGCGGCGAGGCCAAGCGACGCGGGCGTGCAGACGCGGGCGACGAGGCGCACGACGACGGCCGCGCGCTGTGCACCCAGGGCCAGACGCATGCCCGACTCGAAGGCGCTGCCCAACACGACGGCGCCCGACAGCGTGTACACGCCGGCGACGACGATGAGCAGGGCGATGACCGCGTAGACGTTGGCGACCAGCGCGCGGACACGGGCGGGTCTCGCGGCCGCAGCGTAGATGCTCGCAAGGTCCACGGCGGGCGAGTCGGCATCTGCATGAGGCGCGACCGCCTCGACGACGCGGCCGACGACGTCCGCACCGCACACGCCCGCACACGAGAAGAGCAGGTGCATCGACGGCACGGACAGGTTGAACTCGGCCGCCTGGGTCACGCTGACGAACACCGCGGGTTCGTCCGGCGTCGCGGTGTCCTGGAACCGGAGGTCGGCGAGTACGGCGACCACCCGCCAGGGTCGGGCCAAGCCGTCGAAGCGTACCAGCCCCGGCATCGCCTGTCCTCCAGCCAGCGCCCGACTGGCACTCCGCGACAACGCGAGGCCTCCGGCCGAATCGGGGGGCGCTCCAGCGACGACGTCGATGCCGAGGAGTCGATCGAAGCGACCGCGGACGAATCGGCGGGCGACGAACGTGTGCTTGCCGTTGGCTTCCATGAACACGCCGTTGCCGGCGGCACGCGCGGGCACCTCACTGATCATCGCCAGTTGATCGATGCCAGGCACGGTCGAGGCCGCTGCCCACACCGCGTCCCAACGGGCCACACGATCCTCGGGCCCTTCGGTGCGGCCCGCCCTGAGCGGCAGCACCTGCGCATGCGTCATCGGCTGCTGACCGGTGTCGAAACCGAGCGATCGCACCAGGTCGCGCGTCGCGTACACGGCCCCCACCAGCATCACGAAACCGGCACACGCCTGGACGCCGACGACGATGCCGCGCACGACCCAGTTCGGTGCCGTGGGCACGGCATAGGGGCGCCGGTCATTGAGCACCGGTGCCAACGGCACTCGCGTCGATGCCACTGCAGGCAGCACGGCGACCAGTGCCGCGGTGGAGACGATGGCGAGGCCGCCGACCAGCCAATACACGCGAGCCATGCCGGTCATGGCCGGCACGAAGTAGCCGCTCGACGAGGCCAGCGACTCCACCAGGCCGAGCAGACCGTACATGCCCCCGATCCCGGCCGCGGCGGCCACGAGCGCCCAGGACGCGGACTGCCGGGCGATGGACGCGCGGACGGCCGCGGGTGTCGCGCCCAGGGCCTGACGCATGGCCCACTCACGCTGGCGCGCCGCCTGCTCGTTCATCACGAGCAGGCCGCAGTTGAGCGCAGCCAGCACCAGGCCGAGGAGACTGGCGAGCAGGAACGACGTCACTGCGATTGTCGGGCCATTGGCCAGGACATCGCGGAGCGGTCGAACCCGCACCAGGTCACCGAACCGCAGGCTGGTGCGCGACGCCATCTCGGCCGAGAGCCGTGCGAGAAGGGCCGTCATCTGTGCCCCGGCCGTCTCGACCGATGCGCCGTCTGCGAGCCGGCCGAGCCCGGCACCGCTCATGCCACTCCAGGTCGGTCGATTTCCAGTGGCGGGGATGCTGTCGGTGTCGAGCGCGTCGGAACGGACGGCCCAGACGTCGGTCAGCCGCGGGAACTCGGCCCCGCGACCGACCACCCCGACGATGACGTGGGGAACCCCGGCGATGGTCACGGTGGAGCCGACGGCGCGGGGCGCCGATCCGAACGCCGCGGTCGCGAACGCGCCACTGACGACGGCGGCACGCACGCCCGTCGTTTCGCCATCGGAACGAGCCAGCAGGCGACCGGCGGCCGGGACGTGGCGCATGACCTCGAAGAATCCCTTGCTCACCACCGAGACCGCGACGTGGCGACGGGTCGTGCCGGCTTCGACGGGTGCGTTCCCCGCCTGGTAGTGCGCGAACGCCGACAGCGCGCTGGCCTGTGCCCACCAGTCGTCGGCCTGGTATCCGGGAATGTTCGACGCCGCGCCGCCGACGTGCACGACACGATCGGGTGAGTCGACGCGCACCGGGTGCATGACCAGTACGTCCAGCAGCGCCGTGGCGGCGCCGAGTGATCCGATCGCGGCGCCGAGCGACGCAATGGCGACCAGCGTCGAGAGCCGAGGTGCGCGACCGATGATTCTCATGTCAGATCTCGCTTCCCTGACAGCTGCGAACCAGGCATCCGGGAATCCCGTGGCAGTCGGACCCGCGCCACGCAGCCCGTGCGATCGCGGCGGTTCTCGAGCGCGACGTGCCCGCCGTGCGCGTCGGCGATCTGGCGGGCGAGGGCGAGGCCGATGCCGGTGCCGCCCGGCTTGGTCGTGAAGAACGGCACGAAGACGTCGGCCCCTGGCACCACGCCGGGGCCCTCGTCGATCACGCGGATTTCCACCGCCTGGTCGGCCCCGTCGCCCGCCCACTCCACCGTGACCCCGCCTCCGGTCTCGCGCACCGCGTCGAGCGCGTTGCGGAGCAGGTTGATCAGCAGTTGTTCGATCTGGTCCGGGTCGACCCGGAGCACGGCGTCCGGGCCGTCGGCGACCGTGACGGCCGGCGACGACTCGAGCGCGACGACTCGTGCCACCAGCGCCCGCACCTCGACGTCGCGCACGGTCGGGGGCGGGAGCCTGGCGAGTGTCGCGTACCCCCGCAGGAACCGATTGAGGCCCTCGGCCCGCTGTTCGATCACCCCGAGCCCGCGCCGCACGTCGGCTTGCGTCGAGGCGTCGAGCGGTCCGCGATCGACGAACTGCGCGAGGCTGTTGGCGATCGACGTGATGGGCGTGAGCGAGTTGTTCAACTCGTGGCTCAGCACGCGGATCAGGCGACGCCAGGCCGCCCGCTCCTCCTCCCGCAGCGCCCGGCTCACGTCGTTGAGGACGACCAGGTCGTGGGCCAGCCCGTCCTGCCTGAACGACGAGTGCCGCACCTCCCACCGCCCACGGGCCATGGGAAAGTCCAGGCTCACCAATCGGGCAGGCAACGGCTCCAGCAACGACTCGCAGCCCAGTGCGGCGGCCGACTGGCCGAGCAGGTCGGCCACGGGCCGCCCGAAGAGGCGCGCGGCGGCAGGATTGGCGAGGGCGAGTGCCCGGCGACCGTCGAACGCGAGGACGGCGGCATCGAGTTCGGCCATCACCGTGGCCAGCAGCGCACTGGCCTCGACCTCCGTGAGGCGCTGCCGCTGCAGCCAGTCGGCCAGGGCGTTGACCTCGCCGAGCACCTGACCGAGTCCATCGGGACCCTCGTCTCCGCGGGCACGGGCGGAGTAGTTGCCTTCCCGCAAGCCCTGGAGCAGGGCGGCGGTGGTCCGGAGGGGACCGAGCACGCTGGATCGCAGTCGGACGAGGGCATACACGGACCACGCGACGAGCACGCCCAGCGCCACGGCGCGCGCCGCGGCAGGCCAGTGGCTGGCCCAGATGCACCACGCGGCCACGACCAGGGCGGGGGCGACCAGCCCCAGGGCCCACGCGGTCAGGCGGAGGTCGTGACGCACGACTTACAGGCCGTATCGCTGCAGCCGTCGATACATCGCGCTGCGGCTCAGGCCCAGCGCGTGCGCGGCGGCCGTCACGTTGCGGCCGTGGCGATCGAGCGCCTTGCGAATCAGGAACGCTTCGACCTCCTCGAGGCTCATGTCGTCGAGACGGCTGGCGCCAGCCTCGCGGACCGGTCGCAGGGCCAGGGCCTCGGGTGACACGCGGGGACCGTCGGCCATGAGCACCGCGCGCTCGATCGCGTGATCGAGTTCCCGGATGTTGCCGGGCCAGGCGTGGTCGAGCAGGGCCTGCAACGCCGCGGGCTGGAATCCCTCGATCGCCTTCCGGTAGCGCTTCGCGTGCCGGTCCAGGAAGAGCGCCGCGAGTTCGGGGATGTCGTCACGGCGTTCGCGCAGCGGCGGCATGTGCACTTCGACCGTGTTGAGGCGGAACAGCAGGTCGCGCCGAAACCGGCCAGCCTCGACCTCGGCCTGCAGGTCGGCGTTGGTCGCCGAGATGAGCCGGACGTCTGCCCGGCGCGTGCGTGACGACCCGAGCCGCTCGAACTCGCGCGTCTCGAGCACGCGCAACAGGCGCGCCTGCACCCCCGCAGGCATGTTGGCGATCTCGTCGAGGAAGAGCGTGCCGCCGTCGGCCACCTCGAAGCGGCCGATCCGCTCCGTGCGCGCGTCGGTGAACGCGCCGCGCTCGTGGCCGAAGAGCTCGCTGTCCACGAGAGTCTCCGGGAGGCCGCCGGTGTTCACCGAGACGAACGGCCCGGTCGCCCGCGCCGACGCATCGTGCAGGGCCTGGGCGAGCAGCGTCTTGCCCGTCCCGTTCTCTCCGGTGATGAGCACGTGCGCATCCGAGGGCCCGACGCGAGCCAGCACCTGCAGGATGGGCTGCATGGCGGCAGAGCGCGCCACGATCGGCGCGTCTGCGCGCGGACGCAGGATCGCGTTCTCGGCCTCGAGCCGGCGCGTGCGGCGCAGCGCACGTCCGAGTTCGACCTGCGTGCGCAACACCGCGAGCAGCCGGGCATTCTCCCAGGGCTTCTGGATGAAGTCACCGGCGCCACGCCGCATGGCCTCCACGGCGATGTCCACCGTGCCCCAGGCCGTCATCACGACCACGGGCAGGGTGGGATCGGCCCGGCGCAACTGGGCGAGCAGGTCGAGGCCTTCGGCGCCCGACGTCGTGTCGCGCGCGTAGTTCAGATCGATGAGCGCCACGTCGTGGCCGCCGCGCTCGACGGCGGCGAGGACGGCGCCTGGCGAGCCGACGCCATCGACGTCGAAACCTTCGAGCTTCAGCAGCAGGCGCACGGCCTCCACGACGTCGGCCTGGTCGTCGGCGACCAGGACGCGGGCAGGCGGCACCACGGCACGCGGGGGCGGGGAAGGCGCGATGCCGGGCAGTCTATCGATCGCTGGCGACGACACCAAGGCCCTCTCGCTCTTCTGCGCCGCCGGCATGGTCCTCGAGGACGATCCGCCCGTCGAACAGGTGCACCGAGCGCGTCGCGTGCGCGGCGTAGCGCGGATCGTGGGTCACCATGCAGATGGTCGCGCCGTCGTGGTGCAGATCACGCAGCAACTGCATGACGATCTCGCCGTTGTGGGAATCGAGGTTACCCGTGGGCTCGTCGGCCAGCAGGATGGACGGCTGCGTGACGACGGCGCGTGCCACCGCCACGCGCTGCTGCTGACCACCGGACAGCTGGCCCGGCAGGTGCCGTGCCCGATGACCCATGCCGACGCGCTCGAGGGCCTGTTCGACGCGTTTGCGGCGCTCGCCGCCGGACATGCCCATGTAGGTGAGGGGCAGCTCGACGTTCTCGTACACGGTGAGATCACCGATCAGGTTGAAGCTCTGGAAGATGAACCCGATCTCGCGATTGCGCGTCCGGGCGCGCTCGGCAACCGACAGGCTCTCGACCGGGCGGTCGTTCAGCCAGTAGCGTCCGTCGGTCGGCGTGTCGAGCAGGCCCAGGATCGAGAGGAGCGTGGACTTGCCACACCCCGAGGGCCCCGCGATCGCCACGTACTCACCGAAGTCGATCGTGAGGTGGATGCCGTCGAGGGCGTGGGTCTCGATCTCGTCGCCGGCGAAGACCTTGCGGATGCCTTCGAGTCGAATCAGCGGGTGGGTCATCGAAGCGATCTCCCGAACTCTGAAAGGACGGCTCGGCGAGCCGTCCCTACCTAATCTGTAGTTTGTCGACCTGGTCCCAGGCCGACATGTCCGACAACACGACCCGCTCGCCTTCGCGCAGGCCGTCGATCACCTCGATGTGGCGCACCGAGCCCTTGCCGAGCCGCACCTGGCGACGCTCGGCCATGCCATCCGGGCCCGCCCGGAACACGGAGATCGTGCCCCCCTCCTGTCCATTGGCGGGGCGCGCCATGTAGAGCACGTTGGCCAGTCGCTCGATCTCGACGATGCCATCCACCGAGAGGTCGGGGCGAGCCCCCCTGGGGAGATCGCCGACCAGCGTGATGTCCACCAGCACCGTGCCGCTCACCGCGGCGGGATCGACGCGCGACACCCGGCCCTCCGCCACGCCGTTGCGCGTGTCGACGCGGGCGACCTGACCCACCTGGACATCGCGCGCCTGCGTTTCGGGGACGCGTACCTGGGCCTTGAGCTGTGCCGGATCGGCTACCCGGGCGACGTTCGTGCCGGCCGCCACCTGACTGCCGACCTCGACGGGCACCGCCTGCAATACCCCACGCATGCCCGCCCGCACGCGCAACTGGTCGAGCTGCGCCTGCTTGAGGGCCAGGAGGGCGCGCATGCGCGACACCTCCGCCTGCTGCTCGGCCAGCTGTGAGGGTCGCATGCGCATCCCCACGTCGAGCCGCTTGCGCTCGGCCGCCACCTGCGTCTGGAGCGCCCGCGCCCGGGCCGATGTGCGCCGGTGCTGCAGTTCCGACACGAGCCCATCGTCGAGCAACGCCGCATCGGCATCGGCGTCGGCCTTTGCCTCCTCGTAGTCGGCCTCCGTGCGTGCCACGAGCGCCTCCTGGGTGAGCAGTGTGGTGGTCGCGTCGGCGTCGGCCCGCCGCAGACGGGCCTCGGCTGCCTCGAGCTGCAGACGGGTGTCCACGACCTCCTGTTCCAGGGCCGGGTTCTGCAACTCGAGAATCACATCGTCGGCGGCGACCTCGGCTCCCGGTCGCAGCAGGATCCGCGCGACGCGCCCGTCGGTGGTGGCGGGAATCCAGGCCGTGTCCACGGGGACCAGCGTGCCCGTGCCCCGCACCTCACGGACGAGTTCGCCTCGCTGCACCGTGTCGAACCACAGGGGCGAGCCATCGACCGAGGGGGCCGCCGGTGCCATCCGCATGACCCCGACGCCGCCACCGAGCACGAGGAGTGCCACCACTGCGGGCATGCGCCACCGGCGGAGGCGGCGTCGGCGACGTTCTTCGGGGCTCAGCGCGAGATCCGGCACACCGTACTCCTGTTCAAAGTCCGCGCCAGCGGCCAGACCGCATTCCGTGCGAAGGATGGTCGGGTCGCGTGTGGGGGAGGTGTTCGATCGTGGGACGAGGCGTCCCGCGCGCGCACGTCGCCTCGGGAGATGCCTACTCTCCGAACCTGAGCACATGGCGGACCCCCTGGACGAGACGTTGCCAGCGTGCCTCCTCGTCGTCGAGCTGGCGGCGCCCCGCTGGCGTGAGGGCATAGACCCGGGTCTTGCGCCGTGTCTGGCTCACGCCCCAGTCCGAGGTGATCCACCCCTGCTGCTCGAGCCGGCGGAGAGCGGGGTAGAGCGATCCCTCCTCGACGCGCAGCAGGGCGTTCGATGTCTGCTGAATGTGCTGGGCGATTGCGTAGCCATGACGGGGACCCGCGTCGAGGGTCTTGAGGATGAGAAGCGTCAACGTGCCCTGAAGAGCGTCGATTCGTGATGTCATCGCGTACTGTGGATTCTATGCCTATACAACTAGGCATAGAAGAATATGCCTAGACGTCTATGCCACTCAACGAAGATCACGGCCGGTATGCTTGCAGCGTGAGCGAATCGCGGCCCGACAGCGACAGGCACGTCGACGCATACCTCGACCACTTGCGCGTCGTCCGGCGCCTGCAGCCCCTGTCCATCGAGAGCTACAGTCGCGACCTGCAGCAACTGGCGCGGTTTGCCGCCGGGCGCGGCACGGCGCCGGAGGTGCTGTCGCTGCACGACCTCGAGGCGTTCGTCCGTGGGCTGATGGCCGAGGGCTATTCGCCACGGTCGGTGGCGCGAACGGTCGCCGGCGTGCGGGGCTTCTACAAGTACCTGCTGGTGACGCGCGCGGTGGCGAGCAATCCGGCCGACGACCTGCAGGCACCTCGGGCCTGGCGTGAACTGCCGCGCTACCTCTCGGTGGACGAGGTGGACGCGCTGCTGGCAGCGCCCGATACGGGCACGCCGCGCGGCTTGCGCGACCGCGCGCTCATCGACCTGCTCTACGCGACCGGCCTTCGGGTGTCGGAGCTCGTGTCGCTGCGGCAGTCGGACCTGAACCTCGACGTCGGGTTCCTGACGTGCATCGGCAAGGGCGACAAGCAGCGGATCGTCCCGATGGGCGAGCAGGCGGTCGCCTCGCTGCGAACCTACCTGTCGAGCGGCCGGGCCGCATTGCTGAAGGGCCGGTCCTCGCCGTGGCTGTTCCCTGGCGGCCGAGGCGCGGCCCCGTTGACCCGGGTGGGCTTCTGGAAACTGCTGAAGGGTTATGCCCGGGCGGCGGGACTCAGGACGGACGTGTCACCCCACGTGTTGCGCCACTCGTTCGCGACGCACCTGCTCGACCGGGGCGCCGACCTGCGGGCCATCCAGATGATGCTCGGGCATGCGGCCCTGTCGACAACGCAGATCTACACGCACGTGCTCGAGGCGCGCCTCAAGCGCCTGTACGAATCGCACCACCCGAGGGCGTGACAGGGAGAACGCCGCGTGCGGCCACGGGCCTGCCTGCCGGACGGCTGGGACAGCCGTCCCTACCTGCGTTGGTCGGCCACGGTAGGGCGGGCCGCCGCCTTCAGCTTCGGCGGACGTCGTCGGTGCCTGCGGACGGCTTGGACAGCCGTCCCTACCTCCATGTGGGCTGGGGACAGCCGTCCCTACCTACGTGACAGCCGTCCCGACCTAGGTGCGGGCGGTGAGCACCAGGTACGCGGCGACGGCGACGAAGAGGACGTTGGGCGCCCAGGCGGCCAGCGGCGGCGCCAGCACGCCAGCGCTGCCCACCGCCGCAAAGAGGCTCTGCGTGGTCCAGTAGAGGATGGCCAGGACGATGCCGATGCCGATGCCGAAGAGGGTTCCCTTGCGTCCGGTGGTGACGCCGAAGGGGATCGCGATCAGCGTCATGATCACCGTGATGAACGGGAAGGCGATCTTCCGGTGCAGCGCGACCTCGAGCGGCACCGTGTTGTAACCGGCGTGACTCAGTTCCGCGATGTGCGAGCGGAGCTGGCCCACCTTGAGACGCTCGGCCAGCACGGCTTCGGGTTCCTCGACGCCGAAGTAGTCGGCCGGTTCGAGCGTCACCGTGCGGGTGGGGAAGACCGTGAAGTCGGTGACGGCGTTCCTGTCACCGAACGTGCGCAGCCAGCCATAGTCGGCCCGCCAGGTGGTCTGGTCCATGCTGGTGGCCAGTCGGCTGTAGAGGCGACTCGTGACGTTCCAGCCCCGCGACCCGAACGTGTACACGGTCAGTTCGTCGAGTCGCTGTCCCCGGGGATCGAAGCGACCGTAGTGGTAGAGCCGTCCATCGCGCCCGGCCATCCATTGCCGGTTCGCCAGGCTGAACGTGCGCGGCGCACCGCTCCGGATGGCACTCCGCAGTTCCTCGGCACGCCGGTTGGAGGCCGCGAGGATGCTCTGTTCCATGCCGAACAGCACGACGCTCCACGCCAGGCCGAACAGCACCATCGGCACGGCTGCGCGATAGAGGGAGACTCCGCACGCCTGCATCACGGTGAGCTCGCTGGTGCGCGTGAGCAGGCCCACGGTCACGAGGGTGCCGACCAGCGCCGCCATGGCGGTGATGTAGTAGGTGTACTGCGGCGTCGAGTAGAGGAAGAAGCTGAGCAGCATCTGCCCGGTCGTCTTCCCCTTGAACAGGTACTCGCTGTAGTCGGTGAAGATGGCGATGTAGAACACCGCCAGCATCCCGAGGAACGTCACGCCGAAGACCCGCAGGTAGATGCGGCTCAGGTAGCGATCGAGCAGGTTGAAGGACGGGAGCACGCCCTGTGGGACCTTGATGACGAGGACCACCTGGCTCCGTTCGCCCCCTTTCGCGCCGCGGGCCATGCGACCGGCGGCGGCCACGCCTGCCGGCGGCGGCGACGTCGGGGTCGGCTGCGACGCGCCCGCCGCGGCCGAGGGCGACACCAGCCGTCCCACCCAGCGGGCGAGCGCGTCGGGCACCGGAATCCGGATGGTGGGGGAGAACTCGAAGCCGCGCGTCTTGAGCACCACGAGCGCCAGGCCGACGCCGCCCAGCACCACGTTGGGAATCCACAGCGCCAGTTCCGCCGGCACGCGCTGGCCCTTGGCGAGCGCCTCGCCCATGTACATCAGCACGTAGTAGACCAGCACCACCGCGATCCCGATGACGAAGCCGGCGTTCTTGCCGTCCTTGCGGTGCGTCACACCGAGCCCGAGCGCGATGAGGCCGAAGACCAGGCAGGCCACGGGGATCGTGTACTTGCGCTGGATGGCCATGATCGGGTTGTGCGCCGACAGGCCCTGCTCGCGCAGCTGACGCGCCTTGGTCCGCAGCTGCGGGATGGTCAGCTCGTTGTCGCCGGGCGTGAGGCCCTGACGCGGGAACACCGTCTCAGGGTCGAGCTGGACGGTCAACGACTCGAACTGCTGGAGCTCGTACTGGGCGGGCGCCTCGATCTTCGACCGGTGGAGGATGCCGTCCTCGAGGATGAGGTCCACGCGGCGCTGCGCCGGCTCGAGGACGAAGTAGCCCCGGTCTGCGGTGAGCAGTTGCGGCTCGCCCGGGTTCCGGGTGTCGGCCAGGAACACCCCGCGCCAGCCGCGGGTGGTGGGTGGCACGTCGCGCACGTACAACACGAGGTTCGGGAACTCGTCGAAGAAGACGCGGGGTCGGACGTCGCTCTCGGCCTTCGCCTGGATGATGCGGAAGGTGATGTCGCGGAAGGTCTGGTTCCCGCGCGGCAGGGCCTCGATCATGATGTAGGCCGTGGCGGCCGTGGCCACGACGGCCATCAGCGCGACCGGGCGCAGGATGCGGTACAGGCTGACCCCGCACGCTTGCATGGCGACGGCTTCCCGATCGGCCGACAGCCGGCCGAGCGCCATCAGCAGGCCCACCAGCAGGCTGATCGGGATGGTGAGCGCCAGCGACGAGGGCAGCAGCGTGAGGATGATCTGCCCGATCACCGGCAGCGAGACGCCTTTGGCGATCAGTCGTTCGGCGTAGTCGATGATCGTCGGGATCTGGAGCAGGAACGTGAGGATCAGCAGCGTCAGCCCGAACGGCGCCAGCGTCTCGCGGATGATGTAGCGGTCGAGCGTGCGAAGCATGCAGGGAAGTCGCGGGGATCGGCCCGCGAGGTGCGGGCCCGACCGTCAGCCGATCATTCCAGAGTTTCCGCCAGACGCCAACCGGCCCGTGCCCGGCCGGCTGGTCGTCGGGATCAGGCGGCGGCCACAGTCAGGCCTTCCAGCGCCCGTCGCTGGTCGGGCGTGCCGGTCACCGCGAGCAGATCCCCGGCCCGCAGGACTTCCGTGGGCTGCGGGTTCCCGATCATGTGGCCGCTCCTGAGGATGCCGACGATCGAGGCGCCCGTCCGCGTGCGCAGGGCCAGGTCAGCGATCGAATGCCCGTCGAGCGGGCAGCCTGCCCCCACCTCCACCCAGACGAAGTCGAACAGCTGGCCCGCCGACCCCAGCTGGACGAGCCGCTGGTAGTCGCTGCCGTCGCCGAACAGCGGCGCGTACATCTCCTGGCGCAACTGGTTGCTGACGCGGTGGACCTCGGTGACCCCGTAGTCGAGGTGCAGCAGGGCCTGGCGCACCATCTCGATGCCGGCCTCGAGTTCGGGCTGCACCACCTCCGACAGGCCGAGCGCCTGGAGGTGACGCAACTGGTCGGCCCCCTCGGCGCGCGCCACGATGCGGGCCGTGGGATTGATGCGTCGCACCTGCTCGATGATGGCCTCGGTCACGCTGACGATGGGCACCGTGATCAGCACGAGCCGGGCCGCGCCGACATGCGCGGCGTCGAGGACGATCGCCTGCGTCGCGTCACCGAAGACGACCGCGCGACCGGACTGGCGCGCCTGGTCGAATCGGCGGTAGTCGAGCTCCACCAGCACGGCCGGCAGAGCGAGCCGTTCGAGCAGTTCCGACGTGAACCGGCCGACCCGGCCGCCGCCGATGATCACGACGTGGTCGTGAAGACCCTGCTGCGGGAGGTTGATGGTCTGTACCGGTTCGCTGCTGGCCCGGCGCCGCCACCACGCATAGATCGGGGTCGTGAGCCCCGACACCGCCGGCGTGAGCACCATGCTCAGCACCGCCGTGTTGAGGACGAGCGAGAAGGCCGTGGTCGGAATCGAGCCCGAGGTCACGCCGACGCGGCCGAGGACGAAGGCGAACTCACCGATCTGCCAGAGCCCGAGTCCGACGGCCAGCGGGACCACGTTGCGGTAGCCGAAGGCGTAGCTGAGGCCGCCGAGGATCACCGACTTGGCGACGAAGACGGCCGCCAGCAGCAGGACGATCTGTCCGGCCGACGCCACGAGGACCCGCGGGTCGATGAGCATGCCGACCGACGCGAAGAAGAGCATGCCGAACACGTCGCGCAGCGGAATGATGTCGCTGAGCGCCTGATGGGCGTAGTCGGACTCGCTGAGGACGAGCCCGGCGACGAACGCCCCGAAGGCGAACGACAGGCCGAACAGGTAGGTGACGTAGCCGATGCCGAGGCCAATCGCGGTGATGGCCAGCAGGAACAGTTCCCGCGACTGGTGGACGGCGATGACCCGCATGAGACGCGGCAGGACGCGCGTTCCCACGAGCACCATCAGGGCGAGGAAGACGGCCGCCTTGCCGGTCGCGACGGCCAGGTTGCGAACGCCGGCCTCCGGATCGGACACCGTCGGTAGCAGGATCATCAACGGGACGACGGCGAGGTCCTGGGCAATCAGGATGCCGATCATCACGCGGCTCGACAGCGTGCCCATCCGTCCCTGCGCCATGAGGGTCTTGAGCAGGACCATGGTGCTGCTGAGCGACACCAGGGCGCCCAGCCACAGCGACGGCCCCCAGTCCCAGCCGAACAGCCGTCCGATACCGAAGCCCACCAGCATCGTCACGCCCATCTGGATGGGGGTGCCGACCAGGGCGATCCCGCGAACCGGCTGGAGCTGCTTGAGGGAGAACTCGAGACCGAGGGCGAACAGGAGGAGTCCGACGCCGATCTCGGCCAGCAACTCGATGTCGTGCGCGTTGGTGATGGCGCGGCCGACCGAGTGCGGGCCGACGAGGACGCCGGCGAGCATGTAGCCCAGGATGAGCGGCTGCCGCAGCAGCTGTGCAACGAGTCCGCCGACGAGCCCGGCGACGATGACGATGGCGAGGTCGGCGGCGATTCCCATGACGAGGTGACTGGGCGAGTCAGCGGCGGGAGCCGCGGGATCCGTTAGGGCAAATCACCGTACGACATCCACACATGGCTTCAACAGGGCAATATCTGTTCAATATTCTAAGGGTCCGATAATACACATTATGTTAACTATAGGGTCTAGCTGGGCGAACGCGAGTGACTCAACGCGGACCCCGACCAGCCCAGTCCAGCTAGCCACCGCTTCCCCTCTCGATCGCCCGCCCACCCCCGAAGGAGTCACGGTCATCGAGATCGCACCTGTCTCGGCAGCAACCCCCTGGCAGTCGACGTAGCGGGCCCGAGACGACCCTCGTCAGTCGCCCTGTTCGTTCTGCTGGTCCGGTGACTGGGTGGCCGCTGCGCGCTGAGTTCGCAGGTCGTCGAGGATGCGCTCGAGCGTCTCGATCACCTCGTCTGGTTGCACCTCGGACTTCTTGAAGCTCAACTGGAAGGCGAACTGCTTCGTTGGTGCCTTGTAGGTGAACGTGAAGGCTTTCGGGCGTCCGCGCGCCGGAGCCTTGGGCTTCACGGTCTCGCGCAGCTCCTGCCGCGTCATGCCGCCATTGCGCGACATCTGTTCGACGAGGGCGGCCATTTTTTCTGGTTCGCCCTGTCTAACTACCTGTAAAAGCAATGATTTGGAGGAAATGTCGGCCAGCCGACAAAGCTGCTTGATCTGGTCGGGCATCTGGTTGAGCGAGAGCGACTCGGTGATGACCGTTCGGCTTTTGCCCAGCTTCTGCGCCAGCCTCTCGTGCGTGTAGCCCGCCTTCTGGCAGAGCGCATGAAGCGCCTCGGCCTCTTCGAACGGCGTCAGGTCCTTCCGCTGCAGGTTCTCGACCAGCGCAATCTCGAGAATCCCCACATCGTCTACATCCCGGATCACCACGGGGAGTTCGTCGATGCCGGCCCGGACCGCCGCCTGGTAGCGCCGCTCACCGGCGACGATCTGGAACCGGCTGCCGCGCTGACGCACGACAATCGGTTCGATGATCCCCTGTTCCTTGACCGACGCGACCAGCTCGGACAAGTCACCCATCACCTGGCGCGGCTGGTTCGGATTCGGATCGATCTGCTCGATCGGAATCATGCGGCCGACAGGCGCGCCCGCCGATGCGGTCAGCGTCTCCACGTAGTGCGCGTCGTGCCGCATGCGCACCGACTCGGGCAATCCACGCTTAGACACGGCTCAGGACCTCCTCGCTGACGCTGTAGTACTCCGAGGCGCCCGATGACTCGGGGGCAAAGCTGAAGATGGCTTCCTTGTACGCCGGACTCTCCTCGAGCCGCACGCTCTTCGTGATGACGGTCTTGAACACCTTGGGTCCGAACACTTTCTTGATCTGGTCGCGAATGTCGCGCGCCAGGCTGGTGCGCTTGTCGTGCATCGTGATGAGCACGCCGAGCACCTGCAGCGAGGGGTTTGCCCGCAGCTGCACCTTCCCCACCGTCTCCAGCAGGTCGTCGGTGCCTTCCAGTGCGAAGTACGACGACTGGATGGGAACCACCAGATGCGTGGCCGCCACGAGCGCGTTGACCGTCAACAGGCCCAGCGTCGGGGGGCAATCGATCACGATGTAGGGGAACTCCGGCAGGAGAGGATCCAGCTTCTCCTTCAGGCGGAAATGGGCGTCGAGCTCTCCCACCAGCTTGGCCTCGAGCTTGGCGAGGGCAATGCGAGCCGGAGCGATGCTCAGGTGGGGCTGGTTGGTCGGCCGGACGATGCTGGCCATCGTGGTGCCGGCGTCGCCCGTGAGCGCCTCGAACATGTTGGGCCCGACCGTGCCCATGTCGAGAAACGACATCGTGCTGTTGGCCTGCGGATCGAGGTCCACCAGCAGGGTGGGCCGTCCGCGCAACGAGAGCGCGGCGGCCAGGTTGATGGCGGTCGTGGTCTTCCCCACGCCGCCCTTCTGATTCGCTATGGCGAGAATCATCAGGCGAGCGATTCTACATCTTGTACTTGCCCATCTCCTCGGGATCCAGGCTCTCCAGCCAGTGCTGGAGGCGCTCCGTGTCCTGTGAAGTGGGCGTGTCCAGTGGCCTCGCGTCTGCCAGGACGGGGTCGGCTACGTACACGGGCGCCCGGGTCCGCAGCGCGAGCGCCAGGGCATCCGACGGCCGCGCGTCCACGGCAATCGACTCACCACCGCTCAGCAGATAGACCACGGCGAAGAAGGTGCCCTCACGCACGTCCGTGATGTGCACCTCCGACACCGTCGCGCCAAGGGCCTCGATGACGTGTCGGAGGAGGTCGTGCGTCATCGGCCTCGCGGGGCTGCTGTTCTCGAGCTGCAGCGCCACCGCGTGCGCCTCGAACATCCCGACCCAGATCGGCAGGGTCTTCTCCCCCGTGGCGTCGCGCAAGACCACGATGGGCATGTTGGTGACGGGGTCCATCATGAGGCCCTTGATCGACATGCGGACGGACATCAGCGTTCCACCTCCACCACCTCGCCGCGCAGGCTGTTGGGCCCGGCAGAGGTGATCCGGACCGTCGCGAACCGGCCCACCCAGCCTGGTTCACCCGGCACGTTCACGACCGTGTTGCCAGAGGTACGGCCCGACAGTTCGTGGTCGCGGCGGCGGCTGGCGCCGTCCACGAGGATCTCCTCCTGCCGCCCGACCGCCTTGCGGTGCAGGTCGAGCTGAATCTCCCGCTGCAGGGCCTGCAGCTCGACGATGCGTCGCGTCTTCTCCTGCTCCGGCACATCGTCTGGCATCCGCTTGAGCGCAAGCGTGCGGGGACGCGGCGAATACTTGAACGAGAACATGCTGTGAAAGCGGACAGTGGCCACGAGCGACAGCGTCTCGTCGAAGTCCGCGGCGGTCTCGCCGGGGAAACCCACGATCATGTCGGTCGAGAGGCAGATGTCGGGCACGGCCTCCCGCACCTCGGCGATGATCTCGAGATACCGTTCCCGGTTGTAGCGGCGCCGCATCGCGGCCAGCACGCGGGTCGACCCCGACTGCACCGGGAGGTGCAGGTGCCGGCAGATTTTCGGCAGGTGCCGATAGGCCTCCAGGAGACGCGACGTGACGTGACGCGGATGGGGGCTGGCAAACCGGATGCGCGCCACGCCGGGCACCTCGTGAACGCGAGCCAGCAGGTCTGCGAAGTCGCAGGCGGCATCGTCGGGCGCCTGGTAGTGGTTCACGATCTGGCCCAGCAGCTGAATCTCGCGGTGCCCGTGCTCGGCGGCCTCGCGCACGTCGGCGAGGATCTCCGCAGCCGGACGCATCCGCTCATGCCCTCGCGTGTACGGGACCACGCAGAACGCGCAGAACTCGTTGCAGCCCTCGATGATGTTGACGTAGGCCTTGACGGGGTCGCTGCGACGGGCGATCCCGAGCGGGAACGAGACGTCCTCGTGCGGGTTGATGTCGATCTGGGGGCCGACCTCGGCCTCGTCGAGCGCGCGCGTGACGAGCATCGGCAGCTGCTTGACGCGCTGCGTCCCCACGACGACGTCGATCAGCTTCGAGCGCTTGAGGAGGGAGGCGCCCTCCTGCTGTGCGACGCAGCCGGTCACGGCAATCACCGGGGAGTGTCCCGCCGCCTGGGCCGCTTCACGGAATTCGCCGAGGCGCGTGAACAGCTTCTCCTCGGCCCTCTCCCGCACGCTGCAGGTGTTGATGACGATGACGTCGGCGTCGGCGGGGTCGGCGGTCGCCTCGAATCCGGCGGATTCGAGCAGGCCGGCCAACCGCTCGCCGTCGTGCATGTTCATCTGACAACCGTAGGCTTCGACCAGATACTTACGCGCCACGAGTCCTGTCCTTGCGGCCGGCCGTTCTGGCCGGACTTTCGCTTTCGCCTTTTGCTGCGGCTTCGCTTTCGCCCTGACGACTTTCGCCCTGTCGCCCCCGGGGTTCCCGGGGCGCGAGGGCCTTCGCGTCGAGCAGGGTCCGCGCACCCTCGAGCATGGGCGCCGACGTGTCCCCCGCCATCATGCGGGCGACCTCGGTCACGCGGGCTTCGCCCGACAGGTGCACCGCCGACGTGACCGTGCGTCCGCTGCGGACATCCTTGCTGATGTGCACGTGCGCATCGGCGTGGGCGGCCACCTGCGGGAGATGGGTGACGCAGAGGACCTGGGCTCGCGACGACAGCGCCCGCAGTCGGGCGCCGACGCTGTCGGCCACTCGCCCGCCGATGCCCGCATCCACCTCGTCGAAGATGAGCGTCCGGCCGATCGCTTCCGGAGCGTCGATCACCTTCACGGCCAGCATGACGCGCGACAACTCGCCGCCGGAGGCCACCCGGGCCAGGGGCCGAAGGGCCTCGCCAGGATTGGCCGACAACAGCAGTTCGACCCTGTCGATGCCCGAGGCGCTCCACTCCCCTTCACCCGTCGCCTCCTGGAACCGGAAGGCGACCTCGGCGTGGGGCATGGCCAGTTCGGCCAGTTCCCCCCGGAGCCGGGCCGCAAACGGGGCGGCGGCGGCCTGCCGCGCCGCAGACAGCGCCCGGGCCTCGCGGAGGTAGTTCGAGGATGCGGCGGCAGCGGCCGCTTCCAGCGCAGACAGCTGCTCTTCCGGCTGCTGGAGCGCCGCGAGACGGTCGCGGAGGGACTGCTGGTGTGTCCTGACGTCGGCGAGCGTGGGCCCGTACTTGCGCTTGAGCCGTTCGAGCAACGCAAGCCGGTCCTCCACCTGTTGCAGGCGCTCCGGTGAGGCCTCGATGCCCGAGACGTAATCGCGGAGGAAGAACGCGAGGTCGTCCAGCTGGGCCTTGACCCCTTCGCGCAGGGCGGCGTAGGGCTTGACGGCCGGGTCGACCTGCGCCAGGTCGTCCAGGCGCTTCCAGACGATGGCCAGCGACTGGAGCGCGGCACGCTCGTCTTCGTAGAGGGCCTGGTAGGCCTCCTGTCCGAGGCGCTGGAGCCGATCGGCACTGGCCAGCACCTGTCGGGTCGCGCCGAGGCGTTCGTCTTCGTCCTCTTCCGGCTGCACCTTGTCGATCTCCCCGAGCTGGAAGGAGAGCAACTCGATGCGGGCGGCGCGTTCGCGGGCGTCCATCTGCGACGCGGCCAGCGCGTCGCGCGCGGCGGCGTGCGTGGCGTAGGCGGCGGCCACGGCGGCGCGACGGACGGTGAGCCCGGAGACCCGGTCGAGGAGGTCGAGGTGGGTCTCGGGCAGCTGGAGCGTCTGGTGCTCGTGCTGCCCGTGGAGGTCCACCCACGCCGACACCCGCTCCCTCATCGTCCCCGCGGTGACGAGGACGTCGTCGATGAAGGCGCGCGAGCGGCCTTCGGCCGACACCTCGCGGCGAACGATGACCTCGTGGCCCTCTGGCGTGGTGATGACGGCCTGTACCGAGGCCGAGGGGGCTCCGGTGCGCACCATGTCGGCCGAGGCGCGTCCGCCGAGGAGGAGACCGATGCCCTCGACGAGCACCGACTTGCCCGCGCCGGTCTCGCCGGTGAGCACGGTGAGGCCGCCGTCGAGGGAGAGATCGAGCGACTCGATGACCGCGAGGTGGCGGATGCTGAGGAACCGGATCATGGACGGAAGGACGAGGCCGGCCGTCCAGTGGGGACAGCCGGGTCGAATGGCCAGAACTGCAACTCTATCATGGAGTTGACGCTCATTTTGGCCGCGTGGTAGGCTTCCGCGTTCGCGCCTTCCCAGCGGCGCACCGATCATGCATAGCGGAGGCCTGTTTGCAGACGCTCTGGGTGTGCGCTCTTGCCCTGCAGGAGCTTGCCGGACCCGCGGCCGAGACCGCGGAGTCGGCGACTGACGTCATTTCACTGGTCTCGCGCACGGGACTCGTCGAGCAGTTCGTTCTCGCCCTCCTCGTCCTCTTCTCCGTCCTGTCCTGGGGCATCGTGCTCTACAAGGCGTGGGCGTTCCGCAAGGCCGAGGCTCACACACGGCAGTTCCTGGACGTCTTCCGACGGAGCAGCAAGTTCTCCGAGGTGCAGGCGGTCTGTCGTTCGCTCGCCGACAGCCCGCTGGTGGGGATCTTCCAGGCAGGCTACGCGGAGCTGAACACGCAGCTGCGCGGAGCGACCGGAGACAAGCCAGCGGCGGCAGGTGCGCGTCCAACGCTCAGGAGTCTCGAGGCGGTGGACCGGGCCCTGTTGAGGGCCAGCAGCACCGAACTCGGCAAGCTCGAGGAACGGGTGGGGTTTCTGGCGACGACGGCGAGCATCACGCCCTTCATCGGTCTGTTCGGGACGGTGTGGGGGATCATGACGGCCTTCCAGGCCATCGGCGCCGTGGGGTCATCCAACCTCGCGGTCGTCGCGCCCGGCATCGCGTCGGCGCTCATCGCCACCGCGGCTGGCCTGTTTGCCGCCATTCCCGCGGTGTACTTCTACAACCACTTCACCAGCAAGGTGCGAGGGTTCGCATCGCAGATGGAGGACTTCTCGCTCGAGTTCCTCACCATCTCCGAGCGCAACTTCACCTAGGCGCGACTCCAAGGCGAACGACCCATGCCCAAGATTCAGGCGGCAGGCGGGAGCGCCGGACGGGGACGGCGCGGGCGGTTGGTGGCCGCGACGGCGCTGGCCGAGATCAACGTCGTGCCGCTCGTCGACGTGATGCTGGTGCTGCTCATCATCTTCATGGTGGCCGCGCCGATGATGACGCGCGGGCTCGACGTGAACCTGCCCGTCGCGAGCCGATCCCAGAGCCTGGCCAACGAGCGCATCTTCGTGACGATCCCGGTGTCGTTCGGCGAGGACCGGCGGGTGCAGTTGAACGAGGAGCTGATTCGCGTCGACGTCCTCGGCGAGCGCATGCGACAGGCCCTGCAGGGCAAGAGCGACAAGTCCGTGTACCTGCGCGCCGACGGCGCCGTCACCGTGCAGCAGACCATGACGGTGATGGATGCGCTCAAGGCGGCAGGCGTCGAGAAGGTCGGCCTCGTGTCGCGCCTTCCAGGGGAGCGGTAAGCCACGGTGGCCTCCCCTGCTCCCTCGTACGCGGCTGCGGGTCCGCTGATGCCGGCGCCCGTGGACTCCCGGCGCCCTGCCGGCCCGGACCCGTTCCGTCGGATGATCGGCCTCTCGCTGGTCGCCCACGTGGTGCTGCTCGGGGCGTTCGCGTTGTCGCCCTCGTCGTGGCGGACACGGGAGGCGGAGCCGCGAACGGTGATGACCATCAGTCTCGGTGGGGCGCCAGGCCCGCGAGCGGGCGGGCTCACGTCGATGTCCGGACGACCCGTACAGCAGGCCGTGCCGCCTTCACCAGACGCCAGGCCGGAACCCACTCGCCCGCCAGCCGCGAAGCCCCCGGAAATGGTCGAGCCGACCAAGGCGGCTCCGCGACCGACCCCGAAGGCGACAACGCCACCGCAAACGACCACGGACCAGGCGCGCGGACGCACGCCGACGACCGGTGCGCGTGTGAGCGAAGGTCAGGCGAAAGCCGACACCGGCGTCGTGAGCGACAGCATCGGGCTCTCGACCGGAGGCGGCGGCGCCGGCGGGCAGATCAACCTCGGCGATTTCTGTTGTCCGGGCTACGTGGGCGAGATGCTGCAGATCATCCAGCGCAACTGGCGTCAGCAGCAGGGCGCGCGCGGTGCGACGATCATGCGCTTCGTCATCGACCGGCAGGGAACGCTGAGCGACATCTCGGTGGCCCGGAGCAGCGGAAACTTCCTGCTGGATCAGGCCGCGCAGCGGGCGCTGGTGCTGACCAAGCTGCCGCCGTTGCCGCGCGAGTACACGAACCCGACGTTGACCGTGAACCTGGAATTCAACTTCACCCAATGACGACTGCTCCCCACTCCGCTCTCATCGCGGCCATCGGGGCCATGGCCTGCACCGCGCTGGTGCTGGCCGTGCCGCTGGATCGGCAGGCCCCGGCTCCTGCGCAGCCCCCCGCGTCGCAGGCGCCTCCGGCAGGGGCTCCCGGCGCGCCCCAGCCGCCGGTGCAGCAGCCGCAGGAGATTTCGACGGCCATCACGCTGAGCGGAGGGGCGGCGCCCCGGCTGGCCGTGCCGGACTTCATCGCGGCGACTGCCGAGCAGAGGGCTGCCGCCGGTGAGATTGCGCAGGTCCTGTGGAATGACCTCAGGTTCGAGCGGGAGTTCGATCTCATCCCGCGCGCCAGCTACGCGCCGATCACGCCCGCGACGTCGATGGAGACGGTGCCGTTCGCCCAGTGGCAGGAGCTTGGCGCCAACTACGTGCTGATTGGCTCGGTTCGGCAGAATGCCTCGAGCCTGACGGTGCAGGCGCGGTTGTTCGACGTGAGCAGCCAGCGGAGCGTGTGGGCCAAGGAATACACCGCGGCGGCCAACAACCCGCGCGCCTTCGCGCACACGATTGCCGACGAACTGCACAAGGACACGCGGTCGCTGACCGGCGTGGCACGGACCAAGCTGGCCTTCGCGTCGGATCGCGACGGCGAGCGGGCACGTGGCACCGTCGAGCAGCGCAGCATCAAGGAGATCTACATCGCCGACTACGACGGCGAGAACCAGCGGCGCGTGACCGTCAACCGGTCGCTGGCGATCAACCCGAGCTGGTCGGCCGACGGCCGCGCCATCGCGTACACGTCCTACCGGCGCGGGTATCCCGACGTGTACGTCTCGTACATCTATCAGGGCAAGATGGACCAGCCCACGGGCGGCACCGAGACGATCCACAACTTCCTGCCCGCCTTCTCGCCCGACGGGGCGCGGCTGGCCTTCATGACCAACCGCGACGGCAACATGGAGATCTATGTCGTCAACCGCGACGGCAGCGGCCTGCGGCGCGTGACGCGACACCCGGGCAACGACTCCACGCCGACGTGGTCGCCGGCCGGCAACCAGATTGCGTTCACGTCGGACCGGTCCGGCTCGCCCCAGATCTACATCGTGGATGCCGATGGCCTCGGCCAACCGCGGCGGATCACCAGCGAGTCGTGGGCCGATCGCGCCACGTGGTCGCCGGCGCCGTACAACGAGATCGCCTATGCTGGCCGCACCGGGCCCGGCTTCGACATCAAGATCTTCAGTCTCGAACAGGGCCAGATCCGCACCATCACCGACGGGGTCGGCAGCAACGAGAGCCCGGCCTGGTCGCCCAACGGGCGCCACGTCGCGTTTGCTTCCACGCGCGCCGGCCGGACGCAGATCTTCACGATTGCCCGCGATGGCCAGGATCTGCGCCAGGTCACCAAGGCGGGCAACAACGTGCAACCAAGCTGGTCGCGGTGACCGGGTGGCGCGTGCCCGCGCACGCCGTACCGGGAACCCCGTCCTGAAGGAGACCTCCGAATGTCCGCCCGACTCGTCCGCCTCGCCGCCCTGGTCCTGATCCTGGCCGCCGTCACCACCGCGTGCAGCCGGAAGAAGCCTCCCGTCGCCCGCCCCACGCCGCCACCGCCGTCGGCCAGTACCACCGACCTCAGTGCCCCGCCGGCCCCGCCGGCGCCCCTGCCGGAACCCGAACCCCCGGTGGCCTCCGTGCCGGCCGAACCCGCGATCTCGGGCTCGACGGTGGACTACAACGCGCGGTCGCTCGACGAACTCAATCGCGAGTCGCCGCTGCAGCCGGTGTTCTACATCTACGACAGCTCCGAGGTCGGCGCCGACATGCAGGCCACGCTGCAGAAGAACGCCGAGATCCTCCGACAGTATCCGAACTGGGTCGTCACCATCGAAGGACACTGCGATGAGCGCGGCACGGCCGAGTACAATCTGACTCTCGGCGAGCGTCGCGCACAGGCGGCGCGTGCCTACCTGGTTTCGCTGGGCATTCCGGCCGAGCGGCTCAAGACCGTGTCGTATGGCAAGGAGTTCCCGTTCGACCCGGGCACGACCGAGGAGGCCTACGCCAAGAACCGGCGCGCCCACTTCGTGGTCACCAGCAAGTAAGCGATGACGCACGTGTTGGCCCGGCACGCGGCGGGGCTCGCCCCCGGACGCGTGCCACGCGAGGAACGCATCATGACGCGCACCGTGATTGGCGCCCTGGCGGGCGTCCTGCTCGTGGGAGTGGCATGGCCCGCCCAGGCCGCCAACCGAGAGCACCAGCAGCTGATGGCCGACATCCGGATGCTGCAGGAACAGTCCCAGCAACTGCAACTGGTGCTGGCCAGCCTGGCCGACACGCTGAAGACGCTGAACGCCAAGCTCGACGACCAGTCCACCGCGTCGCGCAAGCAGTTCGCCGACCAGAAGTTGCTGATCGACAACCTGAGCAGCGACCTCCGGGTCGTGCGCGAGCGTGTCGACGAGAACAACAAGGGCGTCGGTGTGCTCGGGCAGGAGCTCAACTCGCTCCGCGAGGCGGTCAACACGCTGCCCTCGCAGCTGGCGCCTCCGGCCGTGACGATGGTGCCCGGCCCCGACGGCACGATGGTGCCGGCCCCGATGTCGCCAGGTCAGGCCCAGGCACCGGGCAGCGCCACACCGCAGACGGGCCCCACGACCGCGGCGCCCGCCCAGCCCGTGCCCGCCGCCCCCACGGGGCCGGCCGGTGGCCTGTCGCCGCAGCGCATGTTCGACACGGCCCAGGCCGACTACGCCGCCGGCCAGTGGAGCCTCGCGATCTCGGGCTTCGAACAGTTCATCCGCTCCTTCCCCACAAGCGATCGCGCAGACGACGCGCAGTTCTACATCGGCGAGTCGTATCAGCTCGACGGCAAGTTCAAGGAGGCCGTGGGGGCCTACGAGAAAGTCATCGCCGACTACCCGAGTGGAGACCGGGTGCCGCAGGCGCTCTACAAGCGCGGCGTGGCCCTGAGCCTGCTCGGCGAGAACGACCGCGCACGGGAGTCGTTCCAGCAGGTGATCCGGAACTACCCGCAGAGCGAAGTGGCGGTGCTGGCCAAGCAGGTCCTCGACGGATTGAACCGCCGGCCGAGGGAGTAGCGCATGGCGCAAAGCGCAAGACGCACAGGGGCATGGCGTCTATCGCCGAGGCTCGTCGGCTCCGACAGGGAGATGTCAGACGTGCCCACCGCGGACGTCACGTCCCCGACGCGAGGCGCCGTGAGTAGCTGGCGCCTCGTGCGCCAGGCATCAGGCATCATGCGTTGTGCATCAACCGTGTACCCCGGCGGGGTCGTCGGGGCGTGAGGGACCCGGGGGACGGCCCGGGTGGAGAGTGAGCGTCTCAGCGTATGGGTAGCGTCAACAAGGCCATCCTGATCGGCAACCTCGGTCGCGATGCGGAACTGAAGTTCACGGGGAGCGGCTTCGCCATCGCGCGATTCAGCATCGCCACGACCGACCGCCGGAAGGACAGCAAGACCGGTGACTGGGTCGAGAAGACCGAGTGGCATCGCATCGTCCTGCTGGGCAAGCAGGCCGAGTCGCTGCAGGACTACCTGAAGAAGGGCAAGCAGGTCTACGTCGAGGGTCGCATCGAGACCCGCTCGTGGGACGACAAGGACGGCCAGAAGCGGTACACGACCGAGATCGTCGCCGACCGCATCCAGTTGCTGGGCGGCGCCGGTGGTCGCGGCGGCGCCAGTCGCGGTGAGGACGACTACGACTACGGCGGTGGCGCGTCGTACGGCGGCGGCGCAGCCTCTGGCGGCACCACCGGCGGGGCCGGCGGCTTCGACCCGATGGGTGGCGGCGAGGGCGACGACGACATCCCGTTCTAGGGGAAGCGCAGGCACGAGACAGCCTGCGCACAGTAATGCCGCGACGGCCGA
>VFQN01002999.1_pt1 | contig 25025 bp, 21 predicted proteins | sample 3512371 | NCBI WGS metagenome assembly VFQN01 (sample SAMN10412370, study PRJNA504923) | tailings metagenome | isolation source: Replicate 2 from Balatoc abandoned mine | place: Philippines: Itogon, Benguet | collected 2017-08-28 | reverse complement strand
GAGATAAAACTCATAAAAGATGAGTTTTACTTCTACCATTCAAGCTGACACAGGTGTCGATCTTTTCTGTTTTGCTGGTTATGTAATTGCAAGTCAATTATAGTGTTGAATCAGTCGTAACTATATTAGATTCATCAGCTACTACTGTAAAATCCTTTCATTTCCAGTATTAAGAGTCTGTTTCCTACACATTAGCGAAGAGTAAATCCAAATAGTCATGTTACATCGTCGTATTTTGTCAAGTGTGGTAAGCGCCATTCTTTAACAATTTCATTTTATTACGATTAATCATTTTATCCACAGGTCAAGAAGGCTGTGGTACGTACATCTGCCCGATCCTTTTCTGCTAGAAATGTTTTCCAGCCAACTGATCAGTTCTTACACCGCCATGTTGGTACCTCAGGAGACGAGAGACAGAAGATGTTAGATACCGTAGGATTCAATTCATTAGATGATTTAGTTAGCGCAACAGTTCCAAATTCTATCCGTTTAGACCATTCTTTGAAATTAGAGGCTCCATTAAGCGAGTCAGAGGCTTTGAACAAGTTAAAATCTATCATGTCCAAGAACAAAGTGTTGAAGTCTTTCATCGGTATGGGATACTATGAAACTTTATTACCTGGTGTCATCCAACGTAATGTAAGTCTTCTAATCACTTTATCTCTTCAATATTGAATTTCAAATTGACATGTTCGATCTTGTAGGTTTTGGAAAATCCAGGCTGGTACACCGCTTACACCCCTTACCAAGCTGAGATCTCACAGGGTCGCTTACAATCCTTGTTGAACTTCCAGACTATGGTCACTGACTTGACTGGTATGGCTTTATCCAACGCATCTTTATTAGATGAGGCTACAGCTGCTGCCGAGGCTATGAGCATGTGCTTCACTTTAAAAAATCAGAAGAAGAGAAATTTCTTCGTTGACAATAGATGCCATCCTCAAAATATCGCCTTGGTCCAAACTAGAGGCGAGGCCTTAGGTCTCAAGATCGTTGTTGGTGATGTCGAGAAGGATTTACATCTTGGTGGAAAAGATTTCTGTGGTGTAATGGTCCAGTATCCAGATACCTATGGTAAGAGAATCTCTTGATACTTTTTGCTTTCGCCTTGAATTCATATTTCTTTTCGTAGGTGGTGTTCGTGATTGGTCATCATTCACTCAGCACGTTCATAGCCATGACGCTTTGACTGTCGCCTGCACTGATCTTCTATCTTCTGTTTTACTCCGTCCTGTCGGAGAGATGGGTTTTGATATTGCTATCGGTTCTGCTCAACGATTTGGTGTTCCTATGGGATTCGGTGGTCCTCATGCTGCCTTCCTTGCAACAACTGATGCTTACTCTCGTAAGATGCCTGGCAGAATTATCGGTGTATCCGTTGATTCTCGCGGCCAACCTGCTCTCCGAATGGCCATGCAAACTCGTGAGCAACACATCCGCCGTGATAAAGCCACCTCCAATATTTGCACTGCACAAGCTCTTCTTGCTAATATGGCTGCCTTCTACGCTATCTACCATGGTCCAGAGGGATTGAAGCGCATCGCCACGCGTATCCATGAAATGACTGTCGTAACTGCTGAACTTTTGAAGAAACACGGTTACAAGATCAACAATGACAATGGATACTTCGATACCATTGAAGTCCAGTTGAAAGCTGGCCAAACTGCTGCCGAACTCGCCGAGAAAGCTGCTCAACACGGTGTCAATCTTCGTATTATTGACACTCACCGTGTTGGTATTTCGTTCGGCGAATCTATTACTGCCAATGATGCAACTGCTTTATTAAAGGCTTTTGATATCCATGATGGTTACGCTTTGACTCATGCCACTCATGGTGCCAAGTACCAGAACCCTAACTACAAGATCCCTAGTGAGCTTCAAAGAACCAGCGAGTTCCTCACTCACTCTGTTTTCAACTCTCATCATTCTGAGACCCAAATGCTCCGTTACATGAAATCCCTTGAAAATAAAGATTTATCTTTAAACTTCTCAATGATTTCATTGGGTTCTTGTACCATGAAGTTGAATGCCACTGTTGAAATGATTCCTGTTACTTGGAATGAAACTGCTAATATCCATCCTTTTGCACCAAGAGACCAAGTGAAAGGTTATTTAGAGATGATTGAGTCATTAAACAAAGATCTTGCCGAGATTACCGGTTTTGCTGCTGTTTCAACTCAACCTAACTCTGGTGCTCAAGGTGAATATGCTGGTTTATTGTGTATTAAGGCTTATCACGAATCGCGTGGTGACAAACACCGCAATATTTGCTTAATCCCAATTTCTGCCCACGGAACAAATCCTGCCTCTGCTTCGATGTGTGGATACAAGGTTGTCGTCGTCCAATCCGATGAATTCGGTAACATTAACATTGAAGACTTACGTAACAAGGCAATCAAGCACAAGGATAACTTGGGAGCTCTGATGGTGACATATCCTTCAACTTACGGTGTGTTTGAGGAAGGAATTAAGGAGATCATTAACATTGTTCACGAAAACGGTGGCCAAGTTTATATGGATGGTGCCAACATGAATGCTCAGGTTGCTCTTACTTCACCTGGATTTATTGGTGCTGATGTTTGCCACTTGAACTTACACAAGACCTTCTGCATTCCACACGGTGGTGGAGGACCTGGCGTTGGTAGCATTGGTGTTAGATCTCACTTAGCTCCATTCTTACCAGGACACCCTGTAGTCCCTGTTGGTGGTGAAGGTAGCAACACTGTTGCCAAAGCCGATGGTGCTGTTTCTGCTGCTCCTTATGGATCAGCTTCCATCTTACCAATTTCCTGGATGTACATTAAGATGTTAGGTAAGTTTCATACATTTTAGTTCAATTTTGAGAGTCTCATTTCTTCACATTAAATAGGCGAGAAAGGCTTGAAGGAAGCTACTTCTATGGCGATCTTAAATGCCAATTACATGGCAAAGCGCTTGGAGAATAATTACAAGATCCTGTATCGTGGCTCCAACGGTCAATGCGCTCACGAATTTATCATTGATTTAAGACCGTTCAAGGAGCACGGTATCACTGAAGAAGATATTGCCAAGAGATTACAAGATTATGGCTTCCACTCCCCAACCATGTCTTGGCCCGTCCCTGGCACCATCATGATTGAACCAACCGAGTCAGAGGATAAGAGAGAGTTAGATCGCTTCTGTGATGCTCTCCTATTCATTTATGACGAGATTCAAGATGTAATTAATGGAAATGTCTCCATTCAAGATTCTCCATTACGCAATGCACCACATACCATGGACATGGTTATGGGTGATGAATGGACTAAGCCATATTCTCGTGCAAAGGCAGCGTTCCCTGCACCATGGTGCAATCCTGCCCAAAAGTTCTGGCCTACAGTGGGAAGAATCGATAACGTCTATGGTGATCGTAACTTAGTTTGCACTTGCCCTCCTGTCTCTGTCTATGAATCCCAATACGCTTAATGTTGAAGCAGGGCGTGGATGAACGTTAGCTGATAGTGTTAGTTATTTTTTGTTTGTAGAACGATGCAAATTGTTCGAATTTGGAAACTCGATTCCATTGGACATATTAGCTTGTATTATTCAACTCTGTGTCTTTTGCTATCTGATTCAAACTCCCTGGTTGTTCGATACTTCCTGGAGGAGTTGTTGCTTTAGTTTTTGTTTTTTTTCTTTACTTTGCTTTCTCTCGTCGCTTACTTTGGTTGCTTTGTCTGTTATTTCAGATAGTTTTTTGGTTCTTTTGCTCAATCCCAATAATTGCAACTCATGAATAACAGCAATTCAACCAAGTATAGAAACATCACATATACATCTACCACAATCCAATGATAAGAATAATATAACCGCTACTATAGAAACTTTAAAAAAGAAAAAGAAAGAAATTCTCATAACATCCATTGAATTACAAGCAGTCATATCGTTTCTCAGACATCAAATTTAATGCAAAAGAGAGGCATGAAGAACTATAATCTTTTGACTTGATGATAGACTATGCTAGACTAATATCACGATGAACACACAACACTTTACTAAGAATCATCAGAAATCGCAAGCACAAGAAACAAGAAGCCAAAGAGGAATGAAGTAAATGGCCAATCAAAGCATCAAACACTAAAAGAAATAGAAGAAAATGAGAGAAAGAGAGTAGAAACCGCCCTCGTATATCACCAGAACACACTAGAAAACTTGAACTTGACAAACCACACAGCTCTCCACTCGGTGCCTAGCGATAAGAGGGTTATCTTGTAATAGGAATCGGGAGATCTTCAGTAGAAACGCGTAGCGGGAATGAGAAGCCGTGCAAAGGAATCGGATAAATATACTTCCAATATTAACTAGCAATGGACTCTGGAGGAATCAGGAAAGGTAAAAAAAAAATGGAATTAGAAGAAAAACACAAGATACAAATAGAAAAGAGAGGAAGAAATTCGTCGATATCGATCAGAAAGAGAGAAAGAGAGAAATTGAAAACAAGTTTCTCCCTCCCTCCAAACATTCTTTCGCTTTAACTCAGTATCCACTTTCTTTGTCGAAATCAATCATCATACATCACTAATGACACAAACGTATACAATCACTCACAACACACGCACAAAGACCACAATCAAATTAAAAGCACATAGAAATATAAGCGAAGAAGATGGCATGGATGATAAAAGAGTGGGTGGAATTACTTTGAGGGGCGCTGAGATACACAAATCTTCAAACAGAAACATTCAAACAATGGGGGAAACACGTCACAACATTGGACAATATAAAGCATAAATGATTTTTGTGAACATCCAAATAAATAAGTTTAATTCTAAACAAGGGATAAATTTTCATTTTATCTCTGTAAATCATTGGCGAAAGGTGCAGCTGCTGCGCCGGTTTTCATAGTTGCAACAGCAGCAGAGGAATCGAAATCATCGCGAACGGATTTCTTTCCGCCTCCTCCCATGATTGCAACTGGTTTCTTATTAAAATTAACTGTCCCGCGAGATATTGTGCTTGCGGAGTGATAAGAAGAAGGTGAGATCGTACTATCTTGAGAATCATTGTGATCAACACTCTTTCCTTTTGAAGAAACCGTCTTCGCACCGCCAGTCACTAAAACCGCTGGGCCCGTGCCAGTGCTTAGCGCCTTGTTATAATAATCTGCTAAAGTGTTATTGGACCATTTGGCGATGTGCTGCGATAATTCATCCGCATTAATTCGGCGCGAATTGACGTTGCCGCCTCTATCCGAGCGAGCAGAACTAGTGGCAGATGCAATAGATCCCGTATTGCTTGAATAACCATCGTATTCATCATTACTGTAACCTCCTTGACTATGATTTGACCCACTGCGAGGAGGTGCACTTGAGGAGCGTCGACCTCTGCCTCGTCGATGTCGCCCAACATCAGTGGGGGTGACAAAAGGGCTCATATTGGAAGGCGCTGTAAGATGAGATGCATCGACGGCCATTGAATCGTCATTGATTACAAGATTCGAACTCTCATTGAGAATTGTGGATTGAGAGGTATTTACAGCATGGGAGTTGCGCAAAGGATTCTCAGCATGATTAACAGAAGCTCCTCCACCACCACCAATTAGCACACCACTTGAACCAGATCCTCCTTTTATCACAAAAGAGCCATCATTTGTAACAACACGACTCAAGGGCTGATTATTTGCCTTTAACAATGCTTCCATTGTAAGTTTGGGACCTCCGCCGCCAGCCACAGCTTGGGGTTTCTCGTTCAGGGAGACAATTCCTCTTCTGATACCTTTCTCATTGATTTTTGCTAGAGTTGTGGAAGTGTTGGCAGACTGAAAAGGAGCACTTGGGCGAGTGGAAGGAAGTGGATAGGGGAAAGCCATAGGATTATCGTTGGATTTTGGCATATCCCAGAATTTAGAAGGGTCATTAGAGTAGACAGAAAGGGGTAAAGGCGGTTTCCTAATACAAATGAACGATTTATCACATTTCATCAAACTTTCTCGGCTCGGACTTACCGTGTTTGCTTCCCAAAGTATCTCTCTCGTACAGTATCATCATTCTCGAAGAATATGGAGGTTGTGCTCGTGGCATTATGATGAACCGAATTCTTTGACGATTCAAACACACCAACATCGCTTAATTTGGATTCATGTTTATCCAGCAACTCTATGAAGGACAGCATGAATTTTCGCGCACAAAGAAGAAACGAAACAAATACTTACCAATCCGATTCGTATTATCATATCTTCGAATAGGAATTCCGACAACATCACAAAAATCATCCATTGTTATCTCAGTGTTATTCTTTGATGATAAAGAAGTCAAAGAATTTCTTAAACGATTTTCTTGGTATAATTTAGAATAAATTTGTTTTTGTAATCGTTCTGTATCATCTTGACCTAAATGAATACCTTCTTTTGATAGTCTTTTTTGTAATTGTTCAACAGTAATAGGTTGAAGATATTGTTCTTCAATGGTATTGGAAATTTGATTTTGTTTTTCTAAATTTTCATTCTTCCCTAATGATTGAAGAATATCTTTATCACTAAATACTTTTAATATCTTCGGATAAGAACGTTGTAAATGATTTTGTAATTTTGACCATTCTTTCTTTTCTTTTTGTGATAATAATGAATTCGAATCGCCATTATTTAATTTTGTTTGACTAATAATATCATTTTTGTTATTATTATAATATTCATTACCTGATTCACCCAATAGTATATTGGAGCGATACGTTGCACCATAACGTGGGTGATTATTAATATTATAATGTTCTTTTTTCCTTTGATCAGTCTTTTGCATAATTTCTTGTGTTTGTTTAATTAATGTTTGATGAAATTGCTGCAATGAAATTTCACCTTTAGGACCTTTCGGTAATTCATTGACAATTGTTTCAATTTCTTTAGATTGAATATCTGTTCCCATAGTCTGTAAGGACTTCGTTAATTGTGAAGGTGTTAAAAACCCATGATTTGAAGGGTACAATGATTCAAATATACGATTAGGGTTTGGTGTTCGATTCATTTGATTTAGAATCTTTTTTGATATTTTTAATTTTTCATTTTCTTGTAAGAAAACATCTAATTTTTCACCCTGAACATTAATATCCTTACGTATATGTTCAAATGCATGTGCTTTTGCACGTTGTTGTAATCGCTCTAATACTGTATCAATTGGTATCACTTTTTCTTTATCACTAATATTAATGGATGAAGTATTGAAAAAGGATTGATTACTTTGATCATTATAAATAAAATGTTCTTTTGGTGTTAAACGACGATTCGTTTCGTCGGCCGAGGTTTGGGTTAAATAATTAGCAAATAATGAATCCATTTGATGTTGGTTTAATTGCACACCTAACCGAGTTAATGATCTTTTAAATTCTTGCAGGTTAATGGTGCCTGACTTTGAATGATCTTGGTTTTTCATGATGTGTTTTAAATTTTCATATTTACCACCAATTTGTCTGATTAAATTGTTTTCTAAAACAGTTTTTTCTGTTTCTTCAATTAATTGGTGGCGTTCAGTGAGTATGGCACGAGTTTCTGTGACTGGGTTATGTAATTTTAATCCGGACCCGCCGCTCCCTTCGTTCGAAGCGCGCGTCAAGCTATCGGTTGAATTGTTTCGATTTAAAACATTTTTCAACGAAGCGCGATTCGTTGGTGTAATCTCAGGAACCTCTAGCGATGACTCCATGTTAATATTGTCATCTTGACTTCGTAAATAGACAGACAAAGCCTTCTTACTGGCTGGACTGGACGGAGCAGAAGACGAAGAAGCTCGGGGAGGCGCAGAAGATGATCGTCGCTTCTTTTTTATTTCTTTCTTCTCATCTAAAGTCATTTCCACATAATATGGAGCTTCTCGCTCCTTCAAGCGTCTGGTAACAGCGGTTTGCGGATTGTTCCAGAAAAATCTTCTTCCAGTCGAACCAAACTCACGGTTAAGAATATCTTGAGGGGACTCTAAAGGTGCCTCAGGATGAGTATCAACCTTTGAATTGGAAGGGTCGAGTGAGATTATTCGTTTCATCATTCGTTGAGTTTCATCAGCATTATTCTCATCAATGAAAGTTACTCGTTTCTGACTTGCTACAGATCCAGCTGGACTAACTTCAGCTGATTTTGATTCGGCGAAGGGGCGTGAAACGTCGTCGCGATTCGAGTATGAGTAAGCTTCAATGGATAAAGGAGCTTTTTCAGAAGAAGCGGCGGAGGAAGCTCCAGGGACTTTCATAACCTTTTCGGACTTTTCGACTTGCTCTAATGAATCTAATATTTTATTATAATTCAAGTAGCCTGTCTTGTTTTTATCCATAGAGCGAGCGAGGAACATGGCATCTTCTCGTCCAATTCCGGTTGACATAGATAACAGGATGTCACTGAAGTCCTTATAGGTAAGATTTCCTGATTTTGTCGTATCATACTGCTTGTAGAAAGACTTCAGATCGATTCCACTCTTTTTATATTTCAGAAGAGTCTCTTTCGCAGTTCGCGCATTATCTTGAACGGTTTTCTTATTGATGGAAGTTGATTTGGGAAGTGCTGATAATCGTTCGAGGACTTTCTTTGCTTGAAATGCCATTCTTTGCATTTGGTAGGCATTCCTTTCCTTGGGATCTTGTCCATTCAAGGCCATTCCAACACTATAAGAGTAATTTGGACCCGTAACTAAGGAGGGAATTTTCGATTAGTCATCGGGCTGAAAAAGGTGGGAGAAATTTCTTACTTGAATATCGAGTAGTATTAGCTGTTTCAGCTTTGATTTTATCCATCAAATGAGGTAAATCATCTAGACAGTTAATTAACTCGTCCATCTCTTTGGTTTTTTCTTCGTTCATTTTTTAATCAAACAAATCAAAATTCAAGGTCAAGGAAAAACAACGATTGACTCAAAGAGTTCCTTTCCTTTTCTATTTCTTTCAAATGAGAAATAGTGAGATTTTGACCTGAGAATTAGGTATGATTTGCTTTGATTGGATTTGTTGCGTAAAACTTTGATGGGGAAAAGCGGTTGATCTTTTATCAACGGAAATAACAGGGAAAAGTCAAGGAAAAATAAATTCAGAAAAAAAGCATGGATAAATGAAGGATTTTCTGCCGTTTCTTTTGCTTTGTATTGTTTTTCTGTATTGTATTTGTTTCATGTAAGATGGACACAATCGCGAGATTGCATGCAATCGCGTATGAGTTAGAAACTGATTCTCTTCCATCACCAACCAAGCTGGAATTTCGGAACTCATCTAATGAATCAGTGAATGAAATATCGACGAACCAGCAGGAGCTGAAAGTTTCATATCCCTTCGAGCCGAGCTTATCCAAAGAGAGATGCAATCTATGTCGTCTGCACTTCAGCCGCGAAACTGTCACATATAAAGTTCCCATCCACCGAATAATGGAGTTGAAAAAGACTTGGGATGAGAAGAGTAAAAAAGCAGAGAAGTATGAAGGACGAAGATATAACTTTCCCAGTTATCTTTACACAACAACCAGCGTTTGTCTCTTTTGCTCACAATTCTTCTCTACAATGCCGGAAGAGAGACAACCTGTTCCACCGAAGGCAGACCTCAGTGTATTGAATAAAGTAGAGCCTGGTCCTAAACTAGAAATCACCACTGAACTTCAACGAACAAATATTGCTGAGAGAAAAAAGGCTTATCAAAGTACTGAAGTTGATTATAAATATGCAGAACATGCAGTATCACCACCTTACAATGATATCACAAGAACAGCACGTGAAGTAGATCCATGGTGGGAGGTTGATCTCGGGAGGAAATATTCTTTAGAATCGATCAACTTCCAAATTTTAGTTGGTATTAGGCAAACGATTGACGTTTATGTTTTTCTGTTAGATAAACCGATAGGATTTGAGAATCCTTTCCTGGATAAGATGCTTCAACAGAGTTATACACGTTATCGTGTTACTTTTAAAGGGAAAGATCATCCTCTTACCAAGGATGTTTATTGGAAACTACCTACCAATACGGTTACTTATGCAATACGTATTCAGTTGAAAGGAATTCAAACATTATCCATCCAGAAGTTTATTGCTTTACAAGGAAGTGAGTTATATCTTCCAACAGAGGAGGATCTTACCATTGCTCAAGAGTCCTACGCTGCACTCCGTCCTGAAGTTATCGAGGCGACTTTAAAGGAGAAGCACTCTCTTGAAATGAAAGCATTGATTGAAAGTGGTGAATTTGCTGAGATGATAAATAATTCTGAACATTCTTTATCTCACAATCACTCACACGATAAAATTGATGCAGTTGGGAACTTGAAAAACGTCATTAAAGATCGCTATATTATGATAGCAGAATGGAAAGAAAAAGTTTTAACATCTTCTTCTATTTTTACTCCAGAAGAAATCTCTTCTTTATATCGTGTTATCTTTCGTTATGCAAGTGATTTAAACCTTCATAACAAAGAAAACACCCTAACAGAACATGATCTCTATTAACTACTGGTTTAACTTTATTCTATCCAAGATGTGATTTATTTGAATTACATTCAAGAATACGTTCAATCTTATATTGGATTCAAACAAGATCACATTTAAAAACATTAGGACCATTATTAAATTGTAATCCATTAAATACCATTGCAAATAATTCACATGAACCATTATTTAGATTAATGACAATATTTAAAAGAATTAATTATTATTGGCAGAAAAAGGAAGAAAAAGAAAAACAACATCAATTAATAAATGAACAATCATCCGCAGCTTATCAAAATTCACCATTATTACAGTCATTGCTGTATTTAGATATGCCATCATTATCTACTTTAAATCCACAAGGATTAATACAACCTAAAGTTTCTGAATTTCAAGGCTGTTCATGGTCACAGGTTCTTATTATAATGAATGCTTTTGTTACGAATCAATGTGATAATATTCCTTACACTGCATTTAATATTGATCATCCAAAGCCTAATGCTCCTATTGATGATATGGGAAGTCAGTACACCTATCGTTCGGGTGATGGCATGTCCACGAGTTCCTATTCGGTCTCTGCTAATGGTCGTCATTTTAGTCACCATCATCACGGGAAAGGTCGTGCAACAAGTAAACAATCAAGCAGGTTGGGAAGTCGATCTGGACCAAGGATCACGTCCCCTGCGTTCCCTCATTCCTCTTCCATTTTTAGCAGTTCAAGCATTAATCAACTCGATCAACCTAGTTGGGGCAGCTCACTGTTCTCACCCACTCAATCAATGGTAATGTTTCAGCAGAGCCTGACAAATAATTCAAGTTTGACGGACGAAAGCCTTTTCGATGTCGCAAAGTAAGTTCATATTTATTTTCACAAATTTATCATATGACAACTGTACTAGGAAGCATGGGAAGATCACTCATGCATTCGATTCATCGTTCGCCGAATATCGCTTTTCACACTTTAAACGACGTCAGCGACTCGAAAATATTGATTTCCCAAAAGATTTATCATTAGAGTTTGCCAAAACTTTAAATCCACGACGACCAACGACGAGTATGTATGAATCGAAGAGAGGGGAAGAAAACCTAGGAACAGATGGAGAAGGGACGAATACAGAAAGTGATGTAGAAGGACTTCTTACTCATCCCAGCAGCAAAGAGGAGGGAAACGCTTCCCTAAGCAAGAGTCTTCCCATTCTTCCATCGGCAAAATCATCTTTATCAGCAGGGGCGACTCTTAAGAAACCTTCTACTGCTGCTGCCAAGGGAAAACCCCCAGCAAAGCCTGGATTGAGCAGAGCGAATACGGCGGCTCTGAAGGATTTTATGGTAACTGCAGGCCTGGACGACGATCATTCCGCACACAATGGTCACACTCCAGTCAAACGATTAGCATCCATGAACTCGATTGCCTTACAACCGTTAGTGGCGAACGTGCAGCACTTGCTAAGCACGAGCAATACTCCGACTACAAATACTCCTTCTTTAAAACGCCAAGCAACAGCAGCATTTAAAGTAGGAGATCATAACACATCTATGTTTTCATTAAAATCATCTTCAAGCGGATTGCCAGCAGCTGCACCATCCTCCTCAACAAAGAAGAAACCTCTGGTTCGTTCAACATCAGATTCTGCGAATCATAATAACAATCCTCGAGTTGCTTTTAAAGCATTTAGTAGTGATGATTTAGATGATGATGATTTCGATGATTTTGATGATGATTCGGAAGCAAAGAAAGGACAAGGTGTGAATCAAATTAAAAATATTGATTTTTTCCGTATTTGTGGATTATGTGAATTACGTTTACCTCGTGATGCAATTGAAATGAAAGTATTTCGAAAGCATATTGTAAAATTACGATCAACCTGGGATGCTAAATTAGTATCAAAAGAAGTTCGTTCATTAGATAATACGATATCTATGTATAATTTAGTTTATGTATGTTATTTTTGTGCACAATATTTTGATCCTGATTTTCCTGATGGTATAGCTTATCCTACAAGAATTGCTCAACCAAAGAAAAAGACGGTAAGTGAAGAATGTTCTTTCTCTTCCTTTAGCCTTTGTTGATTTGTTTCTGTGTTAAAATAGATCGAAGAAAGAGAAAAGGAGTTAGAGAAGGATTTATTAGATCTCAAGTCACTTTTATCAGCTGATCAGTCAGAACCTCGACCTAAAACACCTCAACTTCCTTCAACTCCTGGTGAAGAGACAACAAGAGTAAATACTCCTGCATTGAATAAGCTGAAACTTCCAGATTCTTTGGAAATTCATGCTTTAGGAAAGAGAGAAGAATCCTTAACTCCTTTCTATGATACTCGTCATTTATCGAATCCCGCGACGGTTGGTGAGGTCTTCTCCCGACCTGATACGAGAGAATCGAGAAAGAAGGCTTTCCGTGCCTTAGAGGTTGTGCAATTCTTTGAGAAAAGGCGACAACGACTCAGCTCACCGCCTAAATAGATATCATTCATTTATGGATTGAAGTAGCTTAGGTTTTGTTTATCCTTCTGGTTCGGGTGCAAAAGCTCAATGGAGGTTTCTCGTATCGATTTGAACGAGTAACACTATAGTTGAATAGGATCGAAGTTATTGCTTGTTAAAATTACGGTGTGCGATGGATAGATGTTAGAAGAAGCTATGAAGGTAGAAGCAGTTATAACATCAAACAAACAACACATAAAAAACAAACTTCAAAGAAAGGCAAGCGAAAGAGAAATCACTTTAACTAGAAATCCAAGTATGCATATTCGTAATATCTGAAGCATTAACTGCAAAGAATTGTCGAATCTCCTCAGGTTTATATCTTTGACTAAAATGATATAAAATAAAAAAATTATCAGGATGTGATCTAATAGCTTTCACTAAATCATTCCAATGCATATGTTGAGTGATTTCTGCTTGTTGTAATTCTTCTTCTAATATGAAAGTACATTCAATCATAATAGTAGAATAAGAATAAATTCTTTCTGTTTCAAGAATCTTTTTTGATGTATCACCTAAATAAATGAAAAATGGAACTTCTACTTCATGATTTATATTAATACCTTGTTTCTTTAATGCAGCAAGTTCTTTCCCAGGTAAATGAGAATATTCTTCTAATAATTTCTTTCTTTTTTCAATGAAACCAAATCCGATACTAGGAACTGTATGAAAACATGGAATTATTTCTACAGTAATTGATCTTCCTGGGATGTGGTCGAGTTCTATTCTACCGGGATGAGTTGGAACGACATCAACGAAAGACGAAAGGTGTTTGGCAATATCCTCTTCGTTATCGTTATCAAGGGACATGGCGAATGCTGCTTTAATGTAACCTAAAATTCGAGAATAGGAAGCAGCGGGGGTTAAAATTGGAACTCTTTTCCCTTCTGCGATCGAGTAAATATGATAAGGAAGATTGGCACAGTGATCTGAGTGGCAATGAGTCACACAGATTAATTCTGGTGATACATTCGCTGATAGACCTGCATCTAACATAATTTTTAGTTCAGGTATAAAGAAGTTTGACCTTAATGCTGCTATAGAGAAACCTTTTAAAGTAAATCCTGTATTAGGTATCTTAAAGGTTTCTCCATTCCACATACTCCACAGTGTATTCATTTTTCTGAAGCTTTAAAGTGCTGAATTATTTTGTAATCAAGCTCAAAGGAACAACCTCTAATTCGTGATCCTTTCTTTCTCAACTTTATTAATTGCTCTCGATTTTCTCAACACACCAAGTGGATGCAGCGTAAACTTGAGAGAAGAGAGAAAATATTTTCTTGCGGTTTGAATGTGTTTTCTTCCGCTAGAAAAAATCGGAAATTTCATCTAGTTTGAAGAAACATGATCATACTTGAACAGAATCTGTTTATAGTATCTTCACATGTCTCAGTTTATTAAAACTAGACAACCCTTCTCAGAGCGATGATCGTTTGGAGTTGAGTGCGTGTAAACGGGATGTTCGAGCAGATAAACCTTCATCGGTTTATTCTTGCTCATAGAGGACCCACCTTCACTCTTGCTTGTCTTGAGTGAAGGAGCGCATTTAACCGTATGAGTTCCGAGCCCCCACCTATCAAACCATCTTTCATATCCTTCAATTAAATGTTCTTTGTTATTGATGTTATCACCTCGATATACATTCGTTTACTTAATTTACCTTTCTAAACTCAAACATCTGTGGAGGCGAAAGCAAAATCAAATTTCTGACAAGACAGCTTGCCGAGACGTTTCATTTCTGTCCTCTTCAGAAGGGAGAGAAGATTGAACAGAAATTACCACATGAGAAGGGACTTGAGGGAATAATAACTCTTCTGTTTGAGGAGTTTCTCCTTCCTTTAACAGTTCTTCTAACTCGTGAGATAAGGCCTCTTCATCCTCTGCAGAGAACTGACTTGATTGGTGTCCATCAAAGACTTCATCAATAGCCTTGAGCTCATCCATCTATCACCCGTTACAAGACTTCCTTTGGAGAATAAACTACTGACCTCATTTTGAAATTCTTCCATGACTTCATCAACTGATTCAATCGATAAACCACTTTCTTCTCGACTTTTCTTTAACCCACTGGTTGCGATCTGATAAGCGTCTATGATAGGAAAGCGGTAATTTTTGTGAGTAAACGAAAGAAAAGAACTTACTTATGATCGTTGTGTTGAGATGAGAAGTTTCTAAATTATGTAATGCTTCCTCTAGACTGTATTGCGCTTGAAACAATCTTTTTTGAGTCTCTGTAGTATTTTTCTTCATCTTGAGTTTCAAGAGAGCTTGAGAGTCATTGCCAATTTTCTACAAAAGGAAAGCGATTAGGACAGCGAAATATCTTAGAATCACATTTACCTTTGCTTCTAGAGCTTGTTTATAATAAAGATTAACTTTTTGTTGCATATGTTCGATGCTCGTTGTGACTTGATGCAAGGAGAGTTGTACCCGAAATTTCGCCAGAGCAACCTCATCGCTCTGTTGCCCTGGAAGCGAGGTTTGTGAGGTACTCGACGAACTTGCGACAGAAGACGCCTTCGATAGGAATTTAATTTGCACGATTTTATCATCGACTTTTTTCCATAGCCCTTGTTGAGCCAGGTAATGAACCATAATATCATGATCGTTGAATCGTTCCATGAACTGTTTCCACAATTTATCAGAGCCATAGCAGTGTTCTACAGCACGATTGATCAAGAAATGAAGAGAATGGTTGAATTGTGAATTAGGCTCTTGGAGCGTAAGGAACCCATTGAAAGATTTATCGCTTTGTTTGTTCTCATTGAAATACCGAATCACACATTTATGGATTTCAGAGAAGATTGAGGTATTTAAGTAGATCTTAGTCAGCTTTTGTTTTTCAATGGCTTCAGTTGATTGAATAAGACTACTTCCAAACGACCAAAGCGATGATAGGAGCGAGATGACGAGGTTTTCGTTGTTTGAAGATGATTGAGTCAAAAACCTTTCTTCATCAATTATGGCTAATTCTTTCTCCAAAACCTTAGAAACAGTGATAATAGAGATGGGTATGATACTTTGCGTCATAAATGATTGTTGAAGATCTTCGATAGTGAATCTAATCAATCCAGTTTGTAACGAATATTGTAAGATCGCATTTTTCCAAAACTCAATAATATCAGCAGGAATTTCATTCAAATTTTCCTCTTGTATTTCAGAATATAGATACAGTAATCGTTGAATATCCTGTTTTTCAGGAAAATCAATAACTGGACCACCACCACCGACTTTCATATTCTAAATTACAAAGTAACGACAACTGTGCATGGCCTTTTAAAAATAATTGAATTAGGAATTTGTGAATTGGGAATTGGGAGATTTGCTAAGCGAGAAAGATAAGCGAAAGAGACAACTGTTTTAGAAGCTTGAGAAGGTTGCATTCTCTTTGTGAACGCACAATCCTTTTCATTTTCTAAGAAAGATGAAGTTAAGTTATCTTTTGTTGATTACAGTCTCACTGGTTTTGGTGATTTGTGGAGTAAAGGGATTTTCCTTTACAGAAAAGAAGAAGAAAGGTAGAGATATCGCAGATATTCCTAATCCTAAGACAAATCCTGTTGAATGTGGACGTGAATTAGTCCCACATTCTTCAATTTGTGATCCAGATAAACTTCTTACAAAGGATATCAAAGATGAGATGGAGGGTTATTTAAATGCAATGAAAGAAGTCGAGATAGCGGTTGTTATTGTTAATCGTATGGATGTTAATGGAGTCACAAATAAGGTTTCTGGAACTGAAAAGAAAGCTGAGATCTTTGCTCGAACTCTGCATGATACATGGGGAGTAGGAGACAAGGAAACGAACAAGGGTGTGGTGTTATTTCTCTCTGTCTATGATCGAGTCATTTACTTCTCTACTGGCAGTGGTGTCACTCAGACTCTTGATTCTCGGGTAATTGAAAGTTTAATAAGTGGAATGAGGCAGTATTTGAGACGTGGGGACTACGGAACTGCGATTATCCATACTCTGATTGAGATGGATCTCCTTCTAACAAGAAAGATTAAAGCTACTTATGGTGGAAGAGTAAGAGAAAACGTCTCCTCCAATCCTAGCGAAGGAGGGGGTGATAGTCCAGGAGAAACCTTTTTTGCATTTGGTGTTCTTGCTGTGTTTATCGGATTCGCATTTTATATCAATCGTTCTCAAAATAATCGAATCAGAGGATATGAGCGAGGAAGACAGCAGCTCGACAAACTTATGAAAGAGGTTGATCAGATCAAAGATCATAAATATGCTTGTACTTCCTGCCCGATTTGTTTAGAGGATTTCCCGACTCCTTTTGTTCCCACAACAACTTCGACCTTCCCTCAAGAACCTGTACCAACAACCGCGATCGTTGATGATCAGAAAGCTGACTCTCCAGTATCCTCAAGTCCCTCATCGACTCCTCTCATCGAAGAGGAAAGTGCAAAAGAGAAGAAAAGTACAAAAGAGAGAACTGATGAGGGAGTAAATGAACCTCCTGTGGCTGAGCCTGTGTTAAGCGAGCCGCTATCTACTTCCACAACCCCTACGGGTGACACTACTTCCACCTCCCCAACTACCAACGATTCAGAGAAGAAACCAATGGCATTAAAATGTGGTCATGTCTTTTGTCGAGGTTGTTTGGAGGAATATTTGAGTAAACCAGATGGAACAAAGTGTCCGATCTGTAGAGCTGATATAGATGACGATCCATCCAATCCAAGTCAAGGTAATACAACAAATACGAATAATAATCCCCGAACTCCTCGAAATCGACGACGTGGATTCTTTCCATTTCAACGAACCAATCATATTGGTACTTTATGGAATTATGAATCAACTACAGGCACTACCGGTGGAACAGGGATTCAATACAATCCGGGCACAAGTACTTATACACAAACACAAACCTTCCATCATTATGCACCAGAATTACGATATCGTTTATATCGTATGCATCATTATTATCCTGATGCTGTGACTTTGGAGGTGTTACGATCGATGAATAGTGCGATTGATCGAGGTGCTGTAGATGAGCTAAGGAATCATGTTGTCAATCGTGGTGTTGAATTAAATCGAATGGTCACAGAGATTCGTCAAGCCAGTCAACAATCTTCAAGGAATAGTGGAATGCGTGGATCTTCTTCCTCTTCTTTTTCTGGTGGAAGAAGTAGTGGAGGAGGTGGAGGAAGATGGTAAAATATATACTTCTCTCTCAACCTCACAGAGAATAATATTTCGAGAAATATAGGGCGAAAGACAGTTTATACGATTGATTGGAAAAAGAAAAGAAAATAAACAAACAAAGAAACGAACAAAAAAAATAAAAAGAAAAGAAAAGAGAAAAAGCATTATTATTGTAAATAAAACAATTTCAATTTTATAAAATAATTTAGAAAAATATTCATTATATAGGGGGATATGATGTGGTCTAGAACTCATTTATTAATTCAATCATTGGTCGGAGAAGTTTTGTCTTCCAACTCATTGATCATGTCACTCTCCCTCAAATACTCTATTTATTGCAGTGTCATAAGGATCTGGTTGAATTGGTTAAGTCATTCTATCTCTTCATAAAGTATCATCATCTAAGGAGGTGGGGAAGTCTCTGCCTCTACTGGGTGAAGAGTCAGTGGAGAAGAGTGTCTCATGTCTACTCAAAGAAGTAGCTGTATCAGACCTATTCTCAACACGTACAAGATATGAGATAGGATTTTCAACGTCATTCGACTCAAGGAATCGTCTTGATGTCAGATAGGAAGAAAGGTCATAGGGGCTGCTGTAAGTAGAGGCAACTCGAGGACTCTCATCACTATCAATCCTATAGGCTCTGCCTTGTGCTTGTAAGGTCTCAATCGTTCGATCAGGTAATGCTTTAGCAATAATCTCAACTGGTGCTGTAACATCATTCGCTGTTCCTTCAAGCTCAGGGAACTGTAAATGTATATCATTATCAACCGAGACAGTCATCGCTCTTAGTAAAGTACTCTTCCCATGACTAGGAGTCCCATCAGAGTGACCCTCATGGACTATAGCAGTATTTCCAACATTCTTTCTTAATATTTCTTCACCAGAATATCTCATAATATAGATTAATGATAATTGACAAAAAACATCAGGTAACCATCTTGAGATTAATGTGAAAATGGTATAACTTAATCCACTATTAAAAGTTGCAGGATCAAAAGCAGATATCCCTAATATAACAATACCACGACCTAATAATGCTAATAATATAATAAATAATAATATATTTAATGTAAATAAAAATTTTAATTCAACATTAATTCTTAATTTCGCTTGTATTACATAAGATTGTAATTTAAAAGCACAATAAAAACAACCAATAGCGATAAAAACGCTTAATATACTTTCAATTAATGCACAGATCGTATAGGTTGGAGCATCTTCATAATTGTTACGATCAGATAAACGATAATAGATACAGCATACTAACATATTAATGAAGATGTTTAATGAGTATAATACGATGGATAGACGAAAGAATTGTTTGATGGGGTCGTAGGGGAAGGAGGAGTTAATTAATTTACCATCCTTCTTATTGATCATATCTGACCATAATACACATGGTATGATGATACAGACAATAAATCCACACAATGCAATTAAATGGAAAAACCAAAAGACTAAAGCGGATGGTGACGGCCAATCACATTCACTAGCACCATCGACTACGAGACAACCAATGTATAAAGGGACTTCTAGACACGATGAGATGAATAGTATTAAGAAAAAATTACGTTTTACTTCATCGAATCGACCAATACTTTGTAGATAGTTGGGTGGTTTGGTTGTATCTTTAGCTGTATTATTTACGATACGAAAAAATTTTAAAAAATAATATAATGATATAATGGCAACTGTGGAATATAAGGTAATACTTATTCCAGAGACTATAAATACTTGTTGATGCCGTGTTGGTCCTTTTACCATGTTTCTATTGTATGGTAAAAGAAGTTAACAATCTTTTTCGAATGGTTTTTGAACAAATTTCATTCTTTTCCGGGGTATAAAGACCGGTATTCCGATATCAATTCAGCGCACAATTCACATGGAAACGCACGAAGTCTTCTCTCTTTCATCATTTCATCAGGAGAGGAAACCTTTCTTTTGAGTATGTTCAGTCTGAATAAAGATGCGACGAAGGTGAAAGTGAAAGATCGTGAAATCTTTGATCTAATAAATCTTCCTATTGATGTTTTTCATGTGATCAGATTATATCTTACAAATTATGAATATCGTCGATTATTAAATGTGAATCAAGGTCAATATGAGAAATTAAAGAGATATACTGTCTATTATCCTTTATCAATCTATTATTCCCATGCTTACTACAAGAATGAAGAGTTTCGTGATAAAGTAAATTCACGTCTTTCCTCTCCTTCAGAGCAGGTTTCACTGTATTTCACTGGTGGATCAACCGCGGAATCTAGATTTCAACCCAATACTCTTCATGATATTGATCAAGTTCGTATCGCGGGCATATATCCTAGTGAGTATTTTAATGAGAATGACTTGTGTTCGATGAATAATATTCACATACTCTCTTTACACTTTGCATTTAATTATTATTCGCAGGTGCCATACTTTAAGACTTTTCCCAAGATAGAAAATCTTCGTACACTTACCTTAGTCAACGCAACTTGGGCATTCGATCTCTCCAACATGAAGGATGTTACTAACGTGAAATTAGTTTGTTGTAAACTTATCACAGATATTAGACCACTCGAAAACTGCACTAATCTACATCTCGCATCGTTCGATCTCTTAGAAGATATATCTTGTTTAGGAAGACAAAAATCACTTAAATTAATTGATTGTCCTATGATCTCAGATGTGAGCAATCTGTCATCAGTCAAAGAGTTAGTTATTGAAAGTTGTGGTCGTGTGAAAAAGTTTGACGATTTAGTTGGAGTACATAATCTAACGATTTCATTATCTTTGACCTCTCTTCCACCAAGGTTGAATAATCATTGTTTAATTATCAATTTCTCTCGTAGACAAGTTTGGGAATCAACTTTCTTTGATGGGATTGTTGATTGCACTTTCAATAACTTTCAAGCTCCGAAACTTAAAGAACGTCTCATTAATTGTCCGCTAAGACGATTTAGAATGAAGAAATGCGCAGAAATCAAATCATTAGAAAAGCAACTGAATTTCAATAATCTTCAAAGATTAGAAATAGAAGAATGTAGGGACTTCAATGATGTCAGAGGTTTGGGGGACATTCCGTATCTAATGATCTCACATTGTGAATCTTTAGTATCGTTAGAAGGATTAGGAGAATCACATCAAAGACACGTAATCATATCAAGTTGTCCTCGAATAAAATCTTTCCATCAATTAAAGGATGTGAGAAAAGTGGAAATTATTGCGTGTGAAGGATTTCAATCACTTCAAAACGTACAGAACTGCCGAGAAATTATCGTAAAATTGTGTAATAATTTGACACCAATAGGTTTATTCAGTCCTGCTTTACCATCAACATGTAAATATCTACAAGTGAACCTTTGTCGTTCTTTCACTTCTGCGAATGGATTAGAGGAAGTTGATGTCTTAGAGTTCTTTGATTGTGTTCAATTAAGTCATATTTCAACATTAGGTAGGAATTCGAGACAGAAACTCTTTTTTAGTAGTTGTCCAAATATTACTTCAATTGAACATCTCAGTGGTTCACATCAAGTCAAAATCCATAATTGTATAGGAATCAAGGACCTGTCAACACGATCAAGACAAAGAAATCTAATTATTGTTCCTACAAATGGAACCAATACAGATGTTTTACCGAATAAGAATCAAAGAAGTTGTATGAGATATTTTTTGTGGTAAACTATTCTGCTTTGTTAGCTTTGTGTATATTGCCCGTATGCGTTGTTGATATCTGTAAAGTAAAATAAAGAGAATCTTGGAAAACGAAGTTTTTTCTTTTCACAACAAACAACAAATGATGCAGATTGTTTGCCTCCTGTGTGCCTTGAGTGTAATACTTGAATTTTATATTGTTTCTTCTTTTAAATTATTTCGAAGAGATTTTGGAGCATCAAGAAATTCATGGAAATTATTCAGCGTTAATGATGAACTAACAACGGTACAAGTTGGTCTTGATACCAATACGAAAACAGAATCAAGAAGCTATCCCATTTATATTGAGAATCATCTTATTCAAAATCCTGTGATTTTTGAACCGCATTTAAGAAATCACAAGAAGGTTTTAATTGTCTCTAATGAGAAGGTTGGTCCTCTTTATATACCTTCCTTACGAAAGACTTTACAGTCTCTTGGCAAAGAAGTTCATTCCATAGAACTTCCTGATGGTGAAGAATATAAAGATATGGTATATTGTATGAAGATCCTGGATAAATCCCTTGAAATCCCTTTAGACAGGAAGAGTCTAATGATCGCTCTTGGCGGTGGAGTCATTGGTGATATGTGCGGTTTTGCAGCTTCCATTTATCAACGGGGAGTGGCATTTATCCAAGTTCCTACATCCTTGATGGCCATGGTTGACTCATCTGTTGGTGGAAAAACCGCAGTGAATCATCCTTTAGGAAAGAACATGATAGGGTCATTCTACCAACCAAAAGCTGTTGTCATTGATATTCAATCATTACAGACGCTACCAGAGCGCGAATATCGCTCAGGTATTGCTGAAGTGTTGAAGTACGGCTTGATTAATGATTTTCCATTCTTTCAATGGATTGAGAAGAATGCTGATAAACTTCTTCAAAGAGATTCTAGTGCTGTGAAGTATATGATTCAAAGATCATGTGAGAATAAGGCTGCGATCGTTAGTGCAGATGAGAAAGAGGAGATTGGAATTCGAGCATTATTGAATCTTGGTCATACCTTTGGTCATGCGATCGAGACAGGCTTTGGATATGGTGTCTGGTTGCATGGTGAGGCGATTGCAGCAGGTATGATGATGGCTGCTGATTTATCGCACCGCCAACAATGGATCGACTCCTCTTTAGTCGAGCGAATCAGAACCTTGCTGTTGAAGTTTCAGTTGCCGGTTGACCTTCATAACGAAGAGGCTAAAAACGATCTTGGCGAGAAAGCTTTTGAGGGTTTGCGGCAGAAATTATCAAAGGAGTACTTCTACCAGATGATGACATTAGATAAGAAGGTTTCCAATGGAAAGTTACACCTTATTCTCTTGAAACCATCGAAGGATACGTCTATTGTCGAGAGCTTTCTTACAGAAGAATATTCACTCGATCTCCTCCATCAAACGATCGCCAAGTATTGTCAGAAATAAATCATTGACAATCCCTACTAGAGAAAATACACAATAATCAAATAGGATAAGAAATAATAAGCAAATAGAAGTTTAGTTCATATTGGTGTTACAACTAACTATTCTATGGAATATGTCAAAAATCCTATCACAAGTAATCCTAGATTAGTGAAGCAGAAGAATCTGCAAAAAATACTCAAAATTCTACGCAAATTAAATGAATCAAACACTTTCATTAAGAAGGTTCAATACTAAGTGGGGATGTTTGATTGATTGATTGATCTCAGCTTTTCAGCATCTGTCCTAACTACTCTACTTTTACTGGCTACGACGAAAAAAAGGATCAAAGAAAGGGCTAATCACTAAGACAAAGAGACTCTTTTCCAACACGCAGGAAAGAAAGAGAGAAGAAAGTAAAAATAAGAGCTTGAAGCTCTAAAGTTTATAATGCACGATGTACAGTTTGAAATTGAATACTTAGAACACAATAATTTTATGCTTTTTTTGTTCTAATCCGCTTCTATTTGCACTTGATTTGTCACTGCGGGGACTGGTGCACTCATATAACTCGCGTTATATGAGTAAAGCCATTTCTGTAGTTCCGTTCCAAACAATCTAGCCACATGTCTCGTTCCTCGAGCATTCTCATGCTCCCCCTCACGAGTAAGATACCACTGATTAAATGCCCAATACCATGGTAAATCTTTTATATACTCATGACGAACATTAATATAGGTAACATTCCACGATGCAGTGACTTCTTCATTAATCTTACGATAATCATTTAACATATCAACTTTATGCCAAAATCCATGATGAAGTAAAAAAGGTCCTTCACCTAAGAAACCAGGTCCAGCAACTGCCATATATTTTACACCAGCAGATAATGTAGCATTAATCACATATGATACATTATGTGCATAATTTTGTCTTAAATTATAAATTTGATCAACAGTTAATACATATTCATTAATATTTGAACAATCAGAATCCCAAAATAATATTAAAGCATCAGGTGTAGGATTATAGACTGCTTGATCAACACGTGCAGCAATTTCTGCGATAGTTTGTCCATTTTCACCATAATTACCAATAGTAAATTGATAATTCACAAAAAAATTAATTTTTTTAGGTAAATTAAACCAATGAAATGGATGATTAATTAATGAATCACCTAATAGATTTAATCTTAATGGTCCTGAACCAACATCATAATCAATAAAATCTTCATTAATATCATATAATTCCGCCATATCATAAACAGCAAAAATGCAAAGAACGACACCACCAAGTATTAAAAAAAGTTCAATTGCTTTATACCAAGTTAACCATTCTCTAAATCTTTTCCAAGCTTCCATGCTTTCATCTTCCGCGCCTTTTTTATTTGAATCTGGATGTGATGTCTCAAATGGAACCATATTATTTGCTGCGAGTGGTGCCTTTAAATCGTTCATTCTCTGATGAGGATAATGCTAATGAATTAATAATAAGATGGATAATAAATGGCAATAATAAGGGATTAGAATAGTCAGAGATGTCGAGAATAGGAGGTGAGAATAACTCGTATCTTCTTCCAATCAAATGAAAAACTGAAAGCAAATTCTCATTATTTTACATGACGTTTAGATCTTTCACAAAAGGTTGAAATTGTATTATATTCTCTTATTCTTAACTAAATCACAACTATCTGGCTACTTCAAGTACATGCAAGAACTAGCTACCTACTATATATGAGCATTTATAAAAACAACTCATGAAAATTTGAAAATCAAACACAAAAGTCAAGAAGTAATGAAATGAAAACAGAAAATGAACAAAAAATTCAATAACTTGAAGAAAAGGATATATTATTCTCCCAACATTGTTGCATTGTAGCTTCGCAACCAGGTCTGCAACTCCTTTCCGAACAACTCCGACACAAACC
>VFQN01002998.1_pt1 | contig 25027 bp, 41 predicted proteins | sample 3512371 | NCBI WGS metagenome assembly VFQN01 (sample SAMN10412370, study PRJNA504923) | tailings metagenome | isolation source: Replicate 2 from Balatoc abandoned mine | place: Philippines: Itogon, Benguet | collected 2017-08-28 | reverse complement strand
GGGGGCCCTCCCCCGCCACCTGCTCCTTATCACCCGGGGGGCCCTCCCCCGCCACCTGCTCCGTATCACCCCGGGGGCCCTCCCCCGCCACCTGCTCCTTATCACCCGGGGGGCCCTCCCCCGCCACCTGCTCCTTATCACCCGCGGGGCCCGCCCCCGCCACCTGCTCCTTCTCATCCGCGGAGCCCGCCCCCGCCACCTGCATCTGCCCGCCACCCGCGCCCGCCCCCACGCCATGCGCCACGCCGCCCCCAGCACTGCCCCCCAACTGCTGCAGGCTCGCCGCCTCGAACAGAATGCCTTGTCCAGCCGCCGCCTTCCCCGGCAGCAACTGCAGCTGCAGCTGCAGCCTTCTCTGCACCTCACTCTCAATGAGTTTGTTCTGCAAGTCCTGGTTGTTCGCCTGGAGCACCTGAACCCGGCCCCGCAGCTGCACGAGCTCCTCCTGCTCTCGCTGCCTGGCGGCCTCCTCCTGCCGCACATCGCGCCCCTCCGGCCAGCTGTCCAGCGCCAGCAGCTGTGCCAGGTCCGGTGGCGGCGGGTTGCCCCGCAGCGGCGCGCTGACCGCCGCCGGCGGCATCATCAGGGTTGGCGGGGCGTAGCCGTACCCCGTGTGCGGGTAAGAGTGCGGTGCGGCGACGGAAGGGCCAGGACCACCTTGGCCGCCAGCCGCCGGGGCAGCAGCAGCAGCATGCTCGAACAAGCCTATGTCCATGCTGTGTGCCGACTGCTGGCCATAAGCCATGGCCCCGCCGTTAGCTCCATAAGGGGGCAGCCGCCACGGCACTACTGCACCGCTGCCGGCAGCCTGGGGCAGTGCAGCTAGCGGCTGCTGGCCGCCCGCCGCACCGCCACCGCTGGGGCCCTCAGCAACACCCGCGGGCTGCACCGCCCTGGACTTCTTGCCGCGCCCGTCGACCTCGTCGTCCTCCGGCTCCACGCCCCGCTTACGCTTGCCTGCTGTTGCTGCTGCAGGGCTGCGCTCGGCGCCAAGCGCTGCCTCACCCGCACCGCCGTCCGCTGGCAGCGGCAGACGCACGCAGACGGCGGCTGGGGCTTGCAGTGGGTGGTACTGGTTGGTGAGCACCAGTTGGGGCGGCAGCGCACCGCCGGCGGCCTTGCGCAGGGCAGCAATCACTTGACCCAGGCGGGTTAGCTGCCAGCAGCCGCCCCGCTGCATCGACCTCAAGCTTGCGTCGACGGGGCCGGCCAGGTGTACACCATCAGCGTCGACAGCGCACACCTGCTGCACGGTGGTCGAGTTCCCCTGCTGGCGCACGGCTTCGGGCCAGAGGCTCGCAATCAATTCCGCGTGCGGCTTGAGGTTCGTGCGGTGCACGTCCACGAGCCCCTCCACGTGGTGTAAACGGCTGGCTCCGTTGGGGGAAGCCGCTCCAAAAGTGGCAGCGCTAGCGGCGGCATGGTTGGCTGCCCGCTGGCCCTCCGCCATGGTGGTCCTTGCCTGTCAACGGGCGAAGATGCGGGCGGCATGCATGCATGGCTCAAACAATTAACTGCCTTCACGTATGATGACGGTACCGTAGGTGGAATGAAATGGGCAACACCGCGTGTGGCTCACAAGCAATTAGCCAGCTATGCATACTGACAACACGTACATTGGTGCACATCCCTAGCCTCTGATCCCTAGGCAGTGGTCGCAGCAGTAATAACTACTGCGTATAGTTACACGCCCCAGTCATTATCGATTAATATGACTGGGTGTGCAACCCCAGCCGCCCTTACTGCCGCCTAACCCTACTGATAGGGGTAGACCTTTCTGAGGGGATTGGGGGTGTACGGTATACATGCTTGATAATGATTGGGGACTTGGTAGGCTTTTACGAACAGCGTTATTCTTTGCCTGCGCTGGAAGGCCAGCAGCTCCTGCATGAGGGTCAGCATTCCATGCACCATAGTCCTGCTTGACAATGTGCACTAAAAACCTGGTTCTCTGGTCCGGTCCGGGCGCGCGCGGGGCCGCGGGTGTATGTGGGCTGTGATCACAGCTACTTGAGCGTCATCATCACCATTATACGATCATCACGGCGTAAAATTATCACGAAGTAATTGCTTTCATGCTGAGAACTCATATTTACTTATACCGCCGCTGTTGGCTGAACCTACCGTTGAAAGCGTACGGAGGCGCCGCGAGGCGTTATATTCGATCGACGCGTGGTGGCTATGAGGTACACGCGAAGACGCGCACTCGCCGGGTTGGGCCTCGCTTTCTCCTGCTCGCTGCCTGCCAGTTGCACATGGAAGAATACAACATATGAACCGTGTTAGGAGACGGCTGCTGGCTGAACCTTGAAACCTTGTCGAGGGCCATGGTACACCCATCCTCGCACGTCACGCGTCAGCGTGAAACACTGATCGCTGCCATGAAACCCAAATGATCGAGCGTCACGTTATCCTGGCATTTCACTGGACCGAGCGTGTTCAGCCTGCTGTGACGACCCTGCCTTCTGGCCTTCTCGAGACCGTGCACCTGATGCCGCCCAGGAACTTCGCTCGCGTAATGTTTATCACCCAAACCGAGATCTACAAGGGCTTTGTGGCCACAGTGTGCTGATAGCACTCACGGAAATGGACGGCGAGCTTAAGCTGCCAAGGCCGTCGGTCCTTCTTGCTCCCGCCGTCCTCGTGGCTGCTGCTGGTGGTAAGAGCCGCAAGCAACGATAACAAGCTGCTAACTGAAGCTGCGTCAAGTGTACAAGGTGCGTGGAGTGGCGTTATGGCTTGACCAGCCGACCACTGAGCCCTAGTGAGCAGTTGGCAGAGCTGGACGGACTGGGGTGTTCCTCATGACTTGCAACACGCATACGTATGGTTCCTGGTTGTGCATGACATACAACGCATATGTGCAGCGGTTTGGTATGAGGTTTCGAGCTCAAGGAGATCTCTACCGTACGGGAACCTTGCTTCCGAATGAGAGCGCGTTTGCTTGAGACAACGCTTGACAAAGCAAGTGTAGCGCAGCTACGTATGTATGGGGTAAGCTGGCGACGCAACTGACGGACGACGGGCACGCAAGCGACATGCGCTGCCTGCCAGCAGGGCAGAAGCACCGGCACTGCCTGATTGCTCGTTGAAAGTGCCAGTAAGCCAGCACTGCTGCGACACCCCCTGCGTACGAGGAGGCAGACTGCTCTTGGTTTGCGCCTGTCCTGTATATCATGACAATAAAATTGCTGTTTGTGCTTACATGCACGCCGGCAAAAGGTATCGTCGCCCAAACAAGCACGGCCAGGCATAACAAAACCTACAAGTCTAGCCTCCACAGGGGCCCCCGGCCTGCTCCTGCATAGGCTCCCCGACGCCAGATACCCTTAAGGATGTAGTTGCAGGCTTGCAGCTAACCCTTGTTAACTATCGGCATTGGTTGAGCACGCAGTAGGTGCATGGGGACGACGGGTTGCCGTGGGAGAGGTATCTCGACCTCGCCAGAGCATCGACGCAGGGCGGGTCTCCCCTGGCGGCGTGCACTGACGCAGCCAGTTGCCAACAGCTGCGGGTTTCACACTCCACACTGTACGCTTCTAAGTTTGTATGGCCACGCTGCGGTGGCCAGCTAATCGGTACCCACACTATCATGGTTCGCGTACTGGTGTTGATCACGCAGCAGCACGGAAGGGCCTGCTATCCGCCCTGCTGCTGCCAACAGCACCCAGCTAGTGGCAGGCGAAACGCATGCATAGCACGGCATAACGTACCCGCAACCACGCCAAGCTGTGACACCGCATGGCTCAGCAGAGAGAGCCATGCGTATGGCCATACAGCAGTCTCAGCCCACGCACCTCGCTCCACACGCACAGCACTTTGACTGTCCCTGCCACGCCCGGCTAGCTGGCCTGCCAGCTACACCGCCACCTCCGCATGCTCTGCATGTACCCTCCAGCTTCTGAAACGTGGTACATGTACAATCAATCTAATCCTTTCCCCTTACTACCACTACCCGCGGGGTCACGAGGTTGCCCTCAAGCACATGCAGCTGGGCCCCTGACGCGCAGTACGCCCACCAAGTGCAGACCAGCGTCAGTCGCACGTTACCCCTGTTGCGGATACCAAGCATCCTCCGCCCTGCCTTCAACCAACAATAGGTGTATGTATGGTCTGGTACCCGTATGATGCATAGCTGCATGTCTGACCCTGTGCCGTACGACAGTACGACCAGGCATAGCCCGTCGCTCGCTGTGCATGTACCGGCACGGTCCGCACAACCTATCCAACCAACCCCTGCCTCGGCGGCCGGGTCGTAACCAGCTGCAATGCCCCTGCAACTGATCCCAGCCAAGCCCAACCCTCTTCGCATGCATATGCAACAGCTGCGGTGGTGCCGTCTGATCCTTACATACCCTCCACGCCGCAGGCGCCCCCCACCTGCCCTTCACCCGCTCGCCACACCACTACCACGCCTAAGCTCTCAAGGGTCCGCTCCCTCGCCCTCCCCGCCCGTCTGCCTCCTCACCCACGCCCCCACCTCAGCCGACTCCACGTCCCCGCCTCCACCGCCACCTCTTACTCCACCTCCACGCATGCAGCAGCCTGCATCGCAGCTCGGACAGGGGGCCCTCTGTCCCCTCCTACGGTATCAGCACACCGAAAGGGGGAGGTCCCAATGCCGCTGCGATGCAGCATGGGGCAACCCAGAGTACCGTAGGCAGCTGCTCCAGGGACTGCTGGCAGAACGTTGGCGCCGTAACGTACGCCGGCAGCGTAAGCGCACGTGTGTGTACATGTGTCTTGTGGTCCTGGGGGCGAGGGACCGGTGAAGGTACGTCAGGCACAGGTAGGCCGGCCGGGCGGCGGGTGGAGCGACCCTATGCATTGATGCCGGTACCTGTTTCACGCGAACAGAATGACAGCACGCAGTGTTTGAGCTAAGTTTCTGGCGGGCATGGGCGTACGGAATGGTACGGCACGGCACTGTGGCCGCTTCAAGGTGGTTCCATCACCACCCGCAAGCATGATCCCTTACCCTATCCCCGTACGTAATGCTGGCGGAACGATAAGCTGGCTCCGCAATCTAACGCCCCCGCAGCACACATCACCACTCCTATTGCAGTGCTGCCGACCCACGCGTTGCCCTCGGCATGTCCTCTGGCACATTGCGGCGCAGCATCCTTGTTGATGCTCAACCCGCCCGCCCGCTCCCCCAAGGCATGCACCAACACTAGCCCCATACACCGGTGCAAGATATGCGGTGGCGCAGCGTGCTACACGCAGCATGCCTTACCTGTACCGTAACTGGCGCTCCTCCTCCTCCTCCTCCTCCGCCGCCGCCGCTCCTCCGCAACAGCATCAGCAACAGCAGCTGCTGCTGCAGCTAGGGGCATCAGCTTCTTCACGGTTCCCGCAGGCCTCCCTCGCTCACAAGCCCCACCAAGGCGCCAATACCAGCAGCCACTCCAGCCCCCGGACCCCGCCAGCCCGCATCCGCCCGCACCCATCCACTCCCAAGCGCAGGGCAGGCATGTACGGCCAGCGTGGTCGCCCCTAGCACCGGGGCCCGCACCACCTGTCCCGCCACGCCACCGCCTCCGCCGTGCGGCTCCGCTCCATCGCCGCCACCACCACGATGTGGGGCGTCCACCCCGTGGCCTCCAGCATGCGCAGCACGTCCACGCGGTCGTTGCGGGCAGCAGCCTTGGCCAACACGTCCTTGATCTGGGCGTACTTGCCCCTGACCTCCTGCACCGTCATGCCTGCATGCACGCGCTGCTGCTGCTGCTCCTGCTCCATCCCCTGCTGCTGCTCCTGCCGGTTCCCACCAGGGCCAACACCTGCGTTGGCGTCACGAGCCGCCCGGTCCGCAGGTATTTCCTCCGCCTTCGCACCTGGCTCCCCCTCCCCGTCCGCCTCTGCCTCCACCTTGGCCCCTGCCGCTTGTGGCTGCGACCCAAGACCGGCACTCCCGCCTGCCACCGACGCTGACGCTGACGCTGTCGCCGCCGCTGCTGCCACTGCCGCAGCTTCCCGCTCCTCCGCCTGGCCCAGGATGTCCACCAGCACGCCCACGGTGTCAGACCTGCCCATGTCGCCCGCCAGCCGCACAGCAGTGTCGTACACGAAGTAGCTCCCAAAGTCCAGCCCCACCTCGCGCTGCAGCCAGCGCAGCTTGGCGGCCGCGTCGGGCGTCGCGCTGCTGACGGCGGCGCAGGCGAGCCTGGGCTCCCAGAACCCCGCCCGCCACGTGCCGCCCAGCACGCCCAGCACACGTGTCACGACACGCTGCAGCGTGGCAAGGTCCGCGCCCAGGGCCGCGCCGCAAGGCAGCCGCAGCCAGTCCACGTGGTACCTGCTGGAGTCGCTATCGTACAGCTGCATGAGCCAGTCGCACAGCGCCACGTGCCCGCCTGACAGCGCCAGGGCGGGGGCGGCAGGCGGGACCCTGCACCCGCGCTGCAGCATGAACTCACACAGCGCGCGGTGGCCCCCCACGACCGCCTCGTGGAAGCCGGCGGCAGCTTCCTCCTCCCTCCGCTCCTCGGCGTCGGAGTCGTACTCGCGCACGTGGTTGCGCCCCTCGTCGCTGTCGGAGTAGTAAGCTCCGCCGTACTCCTCCTCCTCCCAGCGGAAGCCTAGCGATAGGGCCCACTCGCACACGGGGATGTGGCCGCCTGCGGCGCCCCAGCGCATGAGCTGGATGGGCTCTGACGGACACCTCACGGCGCTGAGCCATTTGCAGATGTCCAGCTGGCCTGCCCCGGCCGCGGCGCGCATGGCAGGGACACCCCCTTTGTCCAAGTGGTTATTTTGAAAGTTTTGTAGAGGAGTGATGGGGTGGAGGGGATCAGGCTCAAACCGGGACCGCCACATTGGGCAGCGGTGCTGGTGCAGCCATTTGCACATTGGCAGGTGCCCTGCAGCGGCCGCGGCTGCCAGGGTGTCGGCTGTGGGCGCTAGATGCGCGCTATCTACCAAGGCCTTAACGTTGTCGAGCTCTCCTGTTGCAGCTGTCAGGTTTAGCAGCTTTGGGCGTTTGTCCCAGGGCAGCTTGGAAACGGCATCTGCACTGCCCCAGCAGGCGACGAAGAGCTCGCCAGGGACCGGCTGGGACAGCGACGCGGTTTTGTGAGTCTCTGATGTACATATACAAGAGGCTGCGTGCTTGCAGGACAGCCGCAGGTTGCAAGCCACGTCCTGGGGCGGGAGGAGGGACACGATGTAGTCCGACACCTCGCGCGGGAGAAGCCGCGACCAAAGCTGATGGCCTTGATTGGAGGGATACATGGGAGCCATTGGTAAATTCTCAAGCTGCCACCTGCCTTCGTGTCTGGAAGCGTGCAAGCCTCAGGTATGCGTCTCTTCGGCTTCTTCCCGCCAATTATTACATTTTATGCACTAACCTGACTGGTATTATTAGCGCGAATTACTTACCACTCTTTCGCATTCCTACACGCTGCAGCCAGTAGCCAGCTCAGTCTCGTGGATGGTTACGGAGCTATGCGCTGGCGCTGGGCATGCTGCCTGCAAACAGCTGTTGCAATGGCCACGGTTGCAATGGGCAGGCCAGGGTTGCAGCTGCAACAGGTTGCAGCGCCTGGCAGCAACCAGCAAGCAAGGCTCAAGCACCGTTGCACAACCGTTTGACGCTGTCCAGCAGCGCTTGAAGCGGTTCCTGGACTGCTGTTGTGCCAGGTGCTGAAGGTACGCAGAGGGACATGAAGGCTCTACTGTAGGTACTAGGTAGTGTCGTTCACGACGAGTCTCATTCGAGTCGAACATCTTGCGCCTTGGGCGTTGGGCCTTATACCCTGTTGATATCGTACTACTGGTGCTGGCTTCTTCACGTGAGGCAGGGAGCCCCGCCTTCATTCACCCTTCCCTGCCATGCCCTGACCCGCCATGTTTCCACCTGAACCCGTACCGATATGTACCCAGCCATTGTCCGCCAGGCTCCGCCCTGTCGAGCCTCTATATACCGTATGCTCTTACACTCTCAATGTTTCCATACCATGGTCAGCCCCTGCCCCCAACAGCTGACACCCCTGAAGTTTCCCCCTGTTGGACGCTCGGGATAGTACCTGCCCCCTTCCTGTCTGCTGAGGCAGGCTGAGGGCATCAGTGCCACGCATGCAATGCATCCGCCATACCACGCTTCACTCCCACGACGGACTTTCCTCTCCTACTCAGCATCAACATGAACCCCATCACACACATGAGGATTAGGGCCAACTGATGCAGAAAACGACGTCCCTCATAGCTCATACCATATGACAGGCGGCCCGGCCGAAGACACTGACACGTGGCACGCAGGGGCGGCCCCCGCCCGCAGAGCGCAGAATGAACAGCATGCTTGGCTTCCTCGTCAGCCTGCGTGTCACAGCAAGTGGACCACGTGCATTCGTAGTGCCTGCGCTACGCACAAAATGCGCCGTGCACTGTTGGCATGCACCATGCACTCCGTCCTCCCGTTAGTTCACCGCTTGCCGAACAGCTTGGACATGAGGCCGCCGTCGCTGCCACCGCCCGCCGCCCCCTGCCGCTGGGCCGCCAGTTCCAAGGCATCTGACGGGGACGGTGGTGGTAAGCACAGGCACGAGATTTAGGAGGAGTACTGACGTGCGTAGGTGAGGGTAGAGGCTTTTGAGATGACGGCCGAGCAGTAGGTGCTTGTGCGTGGAGTCTAGCGGTTGTGGCAGTTGTGGTAGCTACCGTATGCACGGGAGTGCAAGTGCAGAAGGATGCCCCCCTCCCCCCCGGGCGTATGAGCACATGCTGCATATGCCGTTGTGGCGTCATGCAGGCACGCTAGCACGCGTGTGCGGATACGCTCAGAATTTGTGGAAACGTGGCTTGCGGTGCACCCTTCCCTTCCAGCGCCCTCACCCACCCGCCATGGCCTCCTTGTACGGCGCAGGGCACGTGGGCCGCGCCGCCAGCCGCTGCATGTACGACCACACGTTGCCGTACTGGGTGAGGTCCATGTCGGGGAAGAAGAGGGGCAGGTACAGCAGGTAGGACCCCACGGCGATGTCGCCGACAGAGAACTCGGTGCCTGCGGGTTTAGGGCATGCGCGTGTCGTGCAAGGGGCGCGACAGCAGAGTCATACACCGGTATTGTGTCGGTAGGTTGCCCTACCCCTAGCCCACCGACAAACCACACCCGCAGCAACACCGTCTCAGCTTACGCCTAGGCACGGTCCCTGCCGCAACGTGCAGCCCCCACGCCCCGGACGCCTCACGGCCTTGGCCAGAAACTTGGATCGACCCTCTCGCTGGCCTTGGCACTGAACCCTCCAGGCTACAGGATGCACAGCGGCGCGGGTCATCATCACCAGACTCCTCGCCCACCTGCCCACCAACCCGCTAGGTAGGGCTTGCTGGCCAGGCGCCCCTTGGTAAGGCTGTCACGCAGCAACACGAAACCCACAGCTATGCAACACCCCCCCACAACCCATGTCAGGCCCCACACACCCGCCAGGTTGGGCTCGCCGGTTAGCAGCCTCTTTGTAAGGCTGCAATTATGCACACGCACCCATCATCAAGAATGCAGCAAACGAAGAGGAGAACACCTATGCCCGCCCACCGCTCACCCGCCAGGTATGGCTTGCTGGCCAGCAGTCCGTCCAGGGTGCGCAGCATGACGGGCATCTGGGTGGCGCTGCGGGCGGGTTTGAGGGTGGGGAGGCAGGGGGCGTCCGGGTGTGGGAGAGCGTGGAAGTGTGGGGGCGTTGCCTATCAGGGCCGCGTGATGCAATTGTAGCGCAGGCGCGTCCAATGCACGTTCCCCAGGTTGGATGAGGCAACGGCGCTAACTACGTACGGCATGTACGGTACGTCCAGGCAGAAGCGCACCGAGCGCAGCGTGGTCGTCAGCACTGCAGCATGTGGCCCGACCCATGCATGGCAGCACTCGCCGCACCGTGTCACTGCCACGTGTCCCAGCCCCCAGCCCCCAGCGCCCAGCCCCAAACCCCCTGCCCCAACCCCCAGGCCCCTCCTCGCTCCCTCACCGCTGCCGGTCGTTGAAGAACGCCTCGCTGAGCGTCGAGTTGGCGAACAGCGTCCACTGCGCGGCGGTTGCCAGTTGGTCGGTCGACAGCTTGCCGTACTTGTTGGCCAGGTGCAGCAGGATGGCACCGGACTCGAACAAGGGGAGGTCGCCGTCAGTCAGAGCGGGGACCTGGCGGCGGGGAGTGGAGGGAGAGGAGGGAGTGAAGGGAGGATGAGATGGAGGGAGGGCAGGGGCCGTGGGGGAGGAAGGGCAGGGGCCGTGGAGTGCGCGCTGGGCCAGAGAACGCTTCTGGAATGACGTGTGGCATCATCTAGGCCAGTAGGCGGAGGACGGCTGGAGACGACGGAACTGGAGAGGATTGTAGGCGGTGGTGCACAGGCGGTTGCCACGGTGAAGGTCAATGGGTTGGTGGATGCCCCGACCTACGACTGCGTGTGGCCACGAGTGCCTGTGTAGAAGCTATGCGAACCACCAGACACACCGGTGTGGCGCATGCCTCAGCAGCCAGCACTCATGGCCCGCATGAGCACTGATGGGCCTCAGCACGCATAAAGGCGTTGCCCGCCCGGCTTGGCAGAGGGGTGCGTGGATGGGTGTTGTTACCCACAGGTGACACCCCAGGATGCCATGGTCCTGGACGATCGGCCCCAATGCGACCTGCCCAGCGCCCACTGCCCCCACCTTGCCTCTTTGGACCCAAGCACACCCCCACCTTGCCGAATGGGTTGATGGCCAGGAACTCCGGCTTCTTGTGGTCCCCCCGCCGCATGTCCACCGTGACCAGCTCGTGCGGGATAGAGAGCTCGGCCAGGTACCTGGGAGCAGGGTGGCAGCGTGGGTTAGCTGGGTTGTGGGTTAAGACTCCAGGAGAGAGAGAGTCAAGGGTGCAGCGCGTTAGGCTCAAGCTGGGCACCTGTCGTCCATCGCCTGCCCACCCCACTGCTCCATGGGTCACATGATATAGTGAGTGCGCTCGACTCATGTATCGCTTGTATCCAATTAGTATTGAGATTGGCCAAATCGCGTGATCGGCGCGCGCCGAGCCCAGCTTGCCTTGCACCACCCGATGCATGCCCTGACAGAACCCAGGCACTCCTACCACTCGGTGATTTTGCCGCGGCTTCCAGGATTTGTGTAAAGCTTAATTGCAGTCTGCGGGCGGACCGCGGTGCGGCCCGCTGACCGGGCGACCCGGCTGCATGGCCGCTGGGCCACACGCGCAGAGCCGAAAGCGGCACGGTTCTTGATGTTCAGCGTCTGCATTTCCTTGTATCCGAAAGTTATATGGGCAATAAAGCAAGCTATTTAGCAGCGCAAAGCTAGCTGCACCATTTGGACGGCTGTAGTAGCATGGTTCTGGAGGCACGTGGCTGAGGCGGATGACCGCTGACCTGCTTCCAGGTGCACGTGCGCACACCATGGTCCATGGAGTGCCAACAGCCATCCATTTCTTAGCGAGTCATCCGTTACACCGTTGGCGTCTTGGCGACTGCACAGTTCTTGCTGCAGACTGGCAGCCTGCCGTGATGCCGCTTTGGCAGCAGAATACCACGCACCCCACTACCCCACCCCACTACCGCAGAGCTTCAAATGCCCGTGCATCCACTGCGTTGACGGCAAGCTTTAATCGTGAGCGTCATATATCCATGAACACGCGGCATGAGCTGGCCTAGCAGGCCGCCAGCTCGCCAACATGGGTAAGGGAATTCTGTGCTACCTTCCCTTGCACTCCGTGCCGAGGCCACCACGGACACCCACCCAGAAAGCGTCGCCCCTGGGGCCACCACCACCCAAGACGCCCTGTCCATCCTCACAGTATCCCCTCATAAATGCCATACCAATCACACTATGCACTCAATCACGTACGCTCAAATATACATGCATCGCAGTTCCGCTCGCTTGCATTGACTCCCCAACGCCCCAGCCCACGCCAACGGCGACCGTCTCCTACCGTAGTTCCTGGCGGTGTTCCCGCGGGTTCCTTTGACAGTTGGGCCAACTGAGTTGGCACCCAGGGCTCAGCGTCACCACCTCCCTCCCTTCCTCTCGTGTGCAAGTGCATGTCCGTGCTTTCCCCTTGCCCCCACTCCTCTCCTCACGTGAGGAGAAAGTGCCCGCCCGACCACAACAATCACCCCTGACAACCACCTTCCCCCACGCTTCTCCTTGCCCTGCCAGCCTCTACGACCCCTGCCCCCCTTCATCTCTTCTTCAATCAGGAGATGCCTGCCCCTGCCTCCCCCCACCCCTCTGCCTCCTCAAATGAGGAAGTGCCTGTCCACCAGCGTCTTGCGACTGAGGTTGTCCTCGCCCCACGCCGCGCGGAACCAGGTGAGCGCCCTGTTGACCAGGAAGGTGAGCAGCGCGGTCACAGCCACGTTGCCCAGGGACATGTCCACCGCGCAGAAGAACACAGCCTCGAACACGTACAGCCGCACCTGGGGGGAGGGCCGGGGGGGCCGGGGGGGCGAGGGATGAGGGTTTAGGGGGTGGTTCAGATGAGGACGAAGTGCCCACAGTAGGTCATTAATGGGGTTGTGGGGAGGCATGTCGGGGCTCGGGGGTGGGCAGGCTGCTGCTGGTTAACAGGAGAACGAAGAGCATTGCGGTTGGCTGACGTGTACACCCGCTCGTCCGCAGCCTTCTCCGCCAGGCCGGCTCTGCGTGCAACCGTTCCCACCACCGCCCTGCCGTCCCCGTTCCCCTACCTCGCATCCCAGGAACATGGTGGTGGTGAAGGTGTTGAAGTAGTCGTGCACGAAGGCGGGGTTGTTGACGGCGGCGTCGGGCGGCAGCTGCAGCACCATCTGCGTGTAGGTGGGGTCGATCACCTGCAGGCGGGGAGGGAGCGGAGGAAATCAGGTTACCGGTATGAGGTCAGGGGTTGGCACGGGGGCGCTACAGATGCACGTTGGTTTGTAGCTCAGCCAAACCCATCTCCTGGCCCCCACCTGCGTGGCCTGGTTTCGCTCCACGTCCTTCACCATCTGCTTGAACACCACCGGCCTCACTAACACACATGCTTTCCTGGCACCTAACCCACACGCCGCAGGCCCCCCCCCACCTGCGTGGCCTGGTTCCGCTCCACGTCCTCCACCATTTGCTTGAACAGCAGCCCGATGTCCTGCTGCGCGCTCAGCACGCGCTCCGACTGGCGCCCCGTGCCGCGCAGGAAGGTGGACACGCTGCCCTTGCGGTTGCGGGCGTCGTTAGTGGCCTGGGGGTGGGTTGGTGTAGGGTGAGGGCGGGGGCGAGGGCGGAAGCAAAATAAGTATGTGTGTGAGGAAGGAGCGGGAAGGGTTACTGCATAAGGGGTGGGCATGCTGCCCTTGCGGTTGCGGGCGTCGTTGGTGGCCTGGAGGGTGGGAGGGGGCACCGGTACTCGATCAAGGGGCTGGGCGCGGGGCATGGAGCAACGAGTACCCTGCGGTAAGGGTAGGGCGGGGTGACAGGCCGGGCGCACGTGCACGCCATTGCGGGTGTGGTTGTGGCCTTGGGGCACGGGGGTTACCGTACAGGGTCCCGGGTGAGAAGCCACGCGGAGGCGACGAGCGGTGCAGGAAAGGGGACTTTGGCGATGCTGTAAACGACTGAGCAAAGGTAGGGCGTTGCAGCCAGGGCCATGCACTGCCCCTTTGTTCCACCCACGCGCCACCCTGCCCCACCTGCTGCACCAGCTGCAGCATCTTCGCGTCGTACGTCTTGCGAATGCTGTCCGTGACGTACATGAGGAAGGCTTGGTTGTCCGCCAGCTTGGGGTTGGCGGAGGAGGACACCAGGCCGCGGTGCGCCGTGAGGCCCTCCTCCTCCTTGAGCAGCTCCTGGTTCAGCTCCCTGCGGGGATGTGGGTTAACACACACGGGTGTGGGCTAACTTTGCATGGGCGTGGGTTAACGTGGTAGGGCGTGGTGTGCAAGAGAGCGAGGCCCTCTCCCTCCTTGAGCAGCTCATGGTTGAGCACCCTGCGTGCATGTGGGTTGGCGCGCAAGGGCGTGCGTGAGCAGCATGTGGCCCGACAACGGGAATAGACTCCTTCGCACAGTGATCGCTCAGGCACAGGCTGCGGTATGCACCGTTTTTGCACCAACCACCCTTCTCCCTCCCCTTCCCCACCGAAGCGTGGTGTCCGAGTGCTGTGCCATGCTTTGCACACCAGACTACAGAAAGCCCAAGGGAGACGGCTGTTACCGCGTGGACAGGGGCTTCTGCCACACTCAACGCCCCGCCTATCCCTCACATGAGCGGTAAGTATCCAAGCTGTGTAATAGCTTGCTGCTATCCTCGCTCTCCGCAGGCCTACTGATTTCCATTCCTGTTATTTTGCCGCTCCGCGATGTCACCCACTTAAGCGTGGTGTCGTAGTGCTGCGCCATGTTTTGCACGCCATGCTACAGGACGTGCAAGGGCGGCGACTGCCCCCTCCTCCTTCCCCCACCTGAGCGTGGTGTCCGAGTGCTGCGCCATGTTGCGGCCGTGCAGGTAGTAGCCGCCGTGCGAGTCGTCGAAGAGCACGGTGGAGATGTTGGCCAGGTACATGAGGTCGATGAACTGGGTGACCGGGTTGTGCACGTAGGGGTAGTAGACGAGCTTCTTCCACAGGTACTGCGGTATGAGAGGGCGGGGGTGGAAGGAGGAAGGCGAGGGAGTAAGAGAGGGGGCTTGCAACGGGTTTGGGTTGGGAAGTTACAGCTGCATGCAAGCGTTCCTCGGAGGTTCTTGCGGCCAACTTGCGTCTTGGCCGCTCTGTGGCGCTACTACCGAACACCGTCTGACTGCCCAACGGCACGGGCCAGGGGCAGCAACCCGCCCAGGCCATGCCCATCCCCTCTCGCAAGTGCAGGCACGCATCGCGCCGCCCTCCCTTGGCCCTGTGCTCCAGTCCTCACGGCCCCCGCGCACCTGCCCTATGAACAGCACCAGGAAGAAGAACGCCTCAATGCCCATGCGCAGTATGATGCTGGTAGTGACGCCGAAGTAGCTGTGGTAGTCGTTGGCGTCGGGCGTCACCTGGCCCGAGGTGTACACGTTGGCGCCCACAAGGATCATAACCTGGGGGGTGGGGTTTGGCAAGGCAGCGCAATAGTTGGAGTTTGTAGGATTGAGGGATGGGGAGCAGGGAAACGCAAGGGTCCTTCAGCAGCTCCACGCTACTAGGGTGCATAGGGATGGGTGCACATGGCCCGAAGTTGGCGCCAACAAGGATCATCCAGGATCATCACCTGGAGGGTGGGGAGAGGGGAGGAGAAGGGTACAGCGGGAGTGTATTAGGCAACTTGGCTGAAGGCACGTGCCACCCTGTCTGCCAGCACACTACCGAAACCTCGCACTTAATAGCATGGCCCCTGCCGCCGCCACAGCTCGATTCGGCACGATGGCGCGCAGGTGGCCCAAACCAATCGGGGCACATCAGGTGCCCCATCAACATGCGCTTTGCAATGTTCTTGCTCGCCCACCCGGAGCCAGACGGTCCCTTCACGTATTCCAACCTCTCTTGCACACACAGCCCCACGCCTGGCCCCGCCTCCCCTACCATCATGAGCAGCGTGAACGGCGGGTACGTGACCCGCACGGTCTGCAGCTCGTTCCACTCGTTGGCCACCATGAGCATGCGCCACGCGGACACAGGGGAGGGCTCCTCCTTGGCGCCTGGAGGGAGTGGGTGTGGGAGGGGGAGGGTTGCCAGGTAGTGTGATGAAATTGGGCGATCTGTGGATGAGGATGGTTAGGGCTATGAACGCAACGTGGAAGTTCTCCTCCATAGCGCCTGGGGCGTGTGAGAGGACAGGGGGGAGACCAGGAAGTTCAGTAAGGGGGCCGAGGTTCAAGGGGCACACGGGGAGCGGACACGGGGGAGGGCTCCCCCTTGGCGCCAGGGGCGAATGGTGACGGGTTAGGAAGTTTGCGGTGCGAAGACCGCGTAACAAGGGGATGGGGGGAAGGCCAACTACGTGATGGGTGCGCGGCTGGGTGAGGGGCCACGCGGACTCAGCAGCGGGACACAAAGCGGCCGTAAGGAGGGACTCCACAGAAGGTCAATGAAATCAATGCAGTCCATGCAAAGACATGCGGTACTCTGACGGCATGCCTGGGCAGCTGCTGAGCGTGGGGGCACTCACCCTCCTTGCTGAGCACCTTGCGCGACTTCTCCCAGTCGATGAAGAACACGTCGGTACGGATCTGGGGGTGTGAAGGCGGGGCTAGGCGTCAGCGGGCATTCGAGGAAACGAGAACCGCAAGGGGTCTTCTAGGGGTGCTGTGGGAGGTAGGCGTCAAGTGGGTTTGGGGGACAATGGGACCTTGAGCGAATCGCGTAGCAGGACATGGTCATCGTTGGCATGGGACAGCCTGTGAGTGGAAGCGAACGAGGCAACAGCTCGGCGGGAAGGGCAAGGCGCGGCGCAAGGCACTGCCGCATTGCACTTGACAACGGCGCCGTACGACGGCACTGCAACATACCGTACGGCAGCCCCCTACCTGCATGAAGATGGTGTACACGATGCCCACGCACTGGCCCACGATGGCCAGGATGACGGTCACGCGGAAGTTGTACAGCTGCCAGTCGGGCAGCATCAGGAAGAAGGCCTGGGGGGCAGGGTAACCGAAACAGGAGGAGAGGGGCAGAGGGTGAATCCGCGACATGAGGATAAATCAAAGGAGGACGGCTGCCACTCGGGCAGCATCAGCAAGCAGGTCTGGGGGGCGGGCGGGTGGGTGGGTGGGGGCCGGTGTCCAGAGAGCGCTGTGTGGGGCGTGTCTTGGGTCAAGGAGACCGGTCACCTTGCCGTGAAGGTAATAGGTGTGAGGTATGGGGACTTGTTGGGCGTAGCGCCACGTGTGAGGTATGGGGACTTGTTGGGCGTAGCGCCACTTGTACACCCTTGGCAACCCCAACGGTCATTGCAGTGACCCGACCTTGTTGCACAACCACTGCATATGCGCGGGTCACCCGAGACCCCCGCACCTCCTCCTGCAGCTTGTACAGCGTCAGGTAGTAGAGCGTGACGGTGAGCAGCACCAGCGCCAGCGCGAAGGAGCCGTAGTCGCACACGCACACGCCCGCGTACAGCAGGAAGTCCTGAGGGGGCGGGGGCGGCGGCCGGGGTGTTTGTGTGTTGTTGCGACCTGGTAAGCGTCAAACCTGCCCCTGCCGGCTGCTTCACATGCCCCGTGACCAGCCCTCAGCCCCCTGCCGCCTTCAACAAGTCGGCCTGGTCCTTCTCCCGGCGCCCATCCCGCACCCCGCGCCCCGCATCACTCAGCGACCGGACCCTGGCCCACACAGCAACACCCTCCCGCCCTCGACAGGACCTCCTGGTCCCCCCTTTACGCCCATCCCGTAAGCCGCATCTCGCCCAGTCAACATGCAACGTTCTGGCCCGCACAGCTTGCCTTTCGGGGCCCGTCCCCTGCCTCACCAGGTCCGCCTGGTCGTCTTGCGCATGCCGTCAAGGACCACCAGCATCCCCTTCAGATTTGGTACATATCGGTATGCACACACTCTCCCGGCACCCACCAGGTCCGCCTGGTCCCTCTTCTTGCGCATGTACCGGAACACCGCCAGCATCATGGCGGGGAAGGCCAGCACCACCAGGTACACGATCAGGATGGTCTGCCACGCATACCTAAAAATAAAAAGGAGAAGAGATGGGTTGTCAGTGATGTCAGCGGTCAGCGCCGGCTACGGTTGTCCTGTGGCTCCCCGTTCAAGGCATACACAGGCAAGGGTTGCCATTCCAAGACGCAGCTACTGTTTCTCCATACGGCTTCCTTACCCACGCCTTGCCGCACCCACCAGAACTTGCCCTCCAGCTCCCCGTTGTTGACGTAGCGCACCCAGAAGGACACGTGCCGCTCCGCGCTGGTGGCGGTGGCGTCCAGCCCCACGGTGCTGGTGGAGGTGGTCTGCCAGCCGGAGTAGCTGGGGGTGGAGCAGTGGGGTGGGGTGGGGTGGGAGAGAGGAACGTTGGTTTGGGCCGTGTATGTTGCTGGCATGTCAGCACGACACTGCTGCACATAGCTGGCGAGTGGCGGCCCGACACGGCCTGGCCGACTCATTTCTTTCTACCGCAGGCAACCGCCGCAGGTGGTTTGTGTGTGCTGGCGTGTGAGACGATGTGGTGGGTTTGGGCGGAGGGTTACGGGGGCAAGGAAGGAGTGCATGCGTGCCCTCTCCCCACACCGGCGGAGCCCATGGCCTAGGCACGCAGCCTTCAACCTCCACACCAACGCACAGCGAAATTCCCCCAAGCTGGGCAGGTGCCAACCCTCCTTCTCCAAGCGGCACCATCCGGGCGCCTATATGGCCTGACCACCACCCACGTTATGGTCAGCTGCGGCACGTATATCTTGTCCCGCGGGCTGTCCCGCTGCATGACCTCCAGGTACACGGAGGTGGGGTATTGCACCGCCTGCAGCGCCCGCGACTGCGCGCTGTAGCCCAGCTGCTTGTCCACGAAGAAGAAGCGGCGGACGGCGCCTGGGGGGCAGCGAGGGGGGACGCATGCGGTACGGGGTGAGGGGGAGCTTGGAGTCTGCTGGGTCTGATCAAGACGTTAAGGTCAGGTGGGGTGACCCGCTGCTCATCCACCAGGAAGGAGCGGCCGACGGCCCCTGCATAAGGGGTACGGTAGTCGGAGGGGTTGGATGGGGTTCGCGGACGCAGTGGGTTTAGGATACACTCAAGCGGGGGGCAGCTGAGGGTGGGTTACATGCTACCTGCTGCTCCACGCACTCTCCCTCTCCCTCTGGACCCCGGCCCCTTTCCGCATCACCCCCACCTTCGTTCCCGCTGCTGTCCCTCGCCTCGTCTGCGTTGGTGACCTTGACGGGGATGGGGTACAGCGTCTGGGTGCCAACCTGCAGGACACAGGGTAAACCACGGGGCGCCGTTTGAGCCCTGCCCTGCGCCACCCTTTGGTGCGATGCTGCTGTCCCTTTGTCAACATCATACGTCCTGGCGTCCTACTGCCGTCCCTTTGCGCTGCGATGAAGGTTTGTTGCTACCCACCGTTGTGTAACGCAATAGGACAGAACCCTACCTACTCGCTTCAGCCCTTACCCCACGCCACCCGCAAGGACAGCTGGAACACTCATGGCACTTGTAAAGCAATATTGTCACAAGTTGCCCTTACTTCCCCCCACTCACTAGGCCCCACGGCCCCATCCCACGGCCGCACCTGCAGGAACAGCTCGCCACGGTAGACGTGCAAACCCAGAGCCCTTCACGATCCCGACCCCTTTCATACACACATCTGCAGATACTGCTCGAGCACGACGGTGCGCGTCAGGATTTGTGCCCTGTGCTGCCCATTGTACCATAAGCCCACTAACCCCCTACTCCCCTAGCCCACCCCCCACCTGCAGGAACAGCTCGTGCACCACGGTGTCCCCCGCCCCCGTGAAGGCCGCCGCCACGTCCGCCAGTAGCATCTCCAGCTTGATGGAGCAGGCGTTGACGTAGTTGTAGCCGTACCTGGGGGCAGGGAGGGGGGACAGCGTGTACGGCAGGACAGGGCAATGCAAGGCAGGACCTGGTTGAACACTTACAACGAGGTGCTGGGCTGGCCGTGAGGCTGCAGTCGACCACGCCCACATCACTTGATGACACGCACACACAACTCACATCGTCAAGCCCTGTCAGTAGCATCGCATCACCACAACCCGTCGCCCTTTACTGGCCCCAACTGCAGCTGTTACCCTGCATCCGCGACCCACCTTATTGCACGTCCTCCCCCCGAACCCCCACTCCGTGCCCGTCCACATGTACCAACGCCACCCATCACCCCTTGGCGCCTCCAACCGCAGCTGATGACCGTAGCCTCCCGTGACCCCGCCCCACTGCACCCACCGCCCACCCACCTGTACCATCGCGACCCGTCGTTCTTTGGCGCCCCGCACAGCTGGAACTGGCTGGTCCACTGGTTGTAGCCCAGCCACGTGCCGTTGAGCAGGTAGGACGACAGCACGAACGTCAGCAGCGACACCTCGCCGCGGTCCAGGCTGCCGCCGGAGAACTGGACCCTGTGTGTTCATAGGGTGCGTGTGTTGAGGTCAGTCCTGACTCGACGGCGCTTGTACCCTCCACCGCTGCTGCGTCAGTCCGCCGGGAACCCCAGCCCCTGACCCTGCCTCGCGACCCTGTAACTCCACACGCCCAATTTTTTAAAATCCTATCCGCAGTGCCGTTCCAGCCCTCCCATTATCACCCCGGCTAGCGTCTCTCCCTCCCCCGCCCCCTGCTTTCCCCGTGTTTTCCCCCGCGTCTCCCCCACCTGAGGTCCAGGTTGGGGTCATCCACGTAGTCGGTGCCCCCGTAGAAGAGCCACGGCATGGGCCCCGTGTCCGGCCGCCAGTCGCGGTTGCGGTTGGCGGCGGTGCCGCCGCCCGTGTTGCCGCCGCCCAGCCGCCGTACCAACTCGGTGTACATGCGACAGGAGGCGACCGCGCTGCGGGGAGGTGGAGGGAGGGGGGACAAGTGTGAGTGGACGGGGGCGGCTTCAAAGGTGAAACAAGGCAGGGTTGAGGGCAATGCCGAATTGTAGTGTTGGTTGGGCGTGTGTGGTGCACCCCACCCGGACACTACAGTATGCCGCCTGAACGGACGGCAGGTGTAACTGGGAGCTTGAGAACGGACATGTGTTACGCGCCGCGCATAGTACTTGCTGTGCTCCAACCCACCCTACCCCGACCCTAGACACCACACACTCTCACAGGTCGACCACGCATTCTGCCATCGGCTGCCTGCCCTATCCCAATGCTTTTATTTCATCCTGCCCTGCTTGCCTTCGTTGACTTCAGACCTTGCATCCCACACTGCACTCATAACACTCACGGGTCGTACAGCTGCAGCGCGCACAGGTTGGCCACCGCGTTGCACGCCGCGCGGTCTGCGCCCAGGCCCTGCAGGCAGGACAGCGCGGAGGGGCCCAGCAGCTCCACCAGCGGCTGCGACTGCGACACCGTCAGCGTCAGCGTGCCGCCCGAGGAGCTGGGCACGGGGATGGAGGCCTGGGGAGACGGGGCGAGGCGACAGGGACGTGCTCTGGAGGCGTGGCAAGCAGCGGCTGTTCGGCCCTACAGGTGCACCCCCTTAACTGCTCAAGCTGCACTACATGCTCATGGTGGCCAAGCTGCCTACTCGGGGTCTGGTGTGTGCTGCGGCAGTGGGGTGCTGTGGGTGGGTGCTGGGTTGAGCGAGGTGCCCACCTGTGTAGCTGCCGCGGCGCTGATCCCGGGGATGCTCAGCTGGATGAGCGCCTGGCTGAGCTGCTCGTTGGGCGTGGGGGGCAGCGAGGGCGGGGGGCTGTCAGGCACGCAGGTGGTGCCCCCGGTGCCCGACACCGAGGTGCCCGCGGGGCACACCACGCATCGCTGCAGCCGCAGCCCGTTGGACCAGGCCGTGGCCAGCAGCGTGCGGCTAGGCACCGGCGTGCGGCATGCGCAGGACGTAGATGACTGAGACAAGGCCTCAGTCCAGTTCTGCGTGATGGCCAGCCCCGTGCGGAAGTCGTAGAACTGGCCCGTGGAGGTGTCGCAGCCGATGCAGACCCGTTGGTCGCTGGACGGGAACGTGCCCTGCGATGGCGTGCGGTTTGCGCGCGGCACGATGGTGACTAGGTAGGAGGTTGCTTTCGTGACGGGAGAGAGGGCGCGTCTGGCGTTTCCGACCCACCGAAGGGCACTCCGTGCACTGCAGCGTCGAAATGTCAAAGAACCTTAACGCCGAGCATTGCTGCAGCTGAAGTGTGACGGCCAGGCTTGCTTGGCCCGCTGAAAGTCGAAGGAGACCCAGAAGTATTGCGACTGCCCATCCAGCCGGCGCAAGTTTGCCGACGCCTAACTCCATGCCGACGACTGGGCAGCCCTCCTCAAACAGCAGCTACCTTAGCTGGATTGCATCATACGGACTTATGTGTTGGGTTGTAAATCAGCTAACGTGGTCCTTCCTCGACCTGCGTGTAGGTAATGTCAGAAGGCTCCAGCTGCTGAGTACATACTGAGTGTGTAAAATGCTGGACCCAGGATTGTGTAGGCTCAAGATATCAATAAAGCTTGTTATATGTCATTCTCATGGGTTCATTGGTGCAACCCCGCGCCAGGTGTGCAATTCAAGTTGACGGATTGACAAGTTTCGGAGAAGATTGCCGCTGTCGCACTAGGCACAGGAGTTTGCTTTGCAACAGTAAACGACTTACACGCACCCTTGCAGTCAAAGTGCATTGCCCCTCACAGGAGAAAGCGGACACGGGCAGGCACGAACACGTCACGTACATGGGAGCTACAACGCTTTGATCCTATCGATTAAGAACCAAAAATGGTTGCATCCATGATACCACCTCTTGCGGGGGAGCCCAGGGGCCTCGCCCTGCTCCTCACAGACGCGGGTGCTGATGCCTCGTTCCTACCGGGCACGGCCGTCGCGGCAGTGGCTCTCGCTGCCGCAGCTTATGCATCTCCACTCATTCCAACGGCGTATGCCAGCCGGGCAGTCTCTCTGCTGCCTCGCGCTGCAGCGGTAGCAGCTCCGGCAGCATGGTACGCCCTGAAGCCTACGAAGGCTCTAGCAGAGGCAGCTGTGGTCGGAGGGCAATATGGGCTCGCTGAAACCCTTGCTGAGGTGCGAGGGCTTGGGTTAACAAAGCAGGATAGGACGGGGGCCAACCGCCCTCCACGTGGCTTGACCCCAACCCAGCACCCTGGTGAAAGGTGCCAGCCCATACAGCAGGATACGCTGCTGTGGGTCAGCCGTACCTTGGCAGCTCCACATACATAACGTCGAATTTGAAAGTATTGAATCATTACAACCACCCGCCCCCTTTGTGCTGCCTGAGCGCCGCACCGCTCCGCCCGATACCAACCGGTATAGAGGTCACGCCATGCCCGTGCCATGACCGCTCCGGCGAACTACGTGGCCAACATGCTGTCCCATTAATCTGGCCAGCTTTCTCCCTCTCCCAAGCTTTTTTTCATGCACGTTAAGAGCCCAACATGCTCCCTAACACGGCAATTGTCGGCAGATGTGTACGCCAAGCACCATCTCCTCATGACATGCTGCACCCACCCGACTGCTGCACCCCTCCCCGCAGAAGCTGGATATGCTGAAGCCCATCTTCAGCGCCTTCCACCCAACCAACCTGCTGAAGGTGTACGGGCGCAAGTGAGTGCCGTACAGTCTCGTACGGTGGGCGTTGGGCGGGCTGCGGCTCGTGGGGGGCGGGGTGCAGCGTGCAGGGCCAAACGGCGCAAGGCGTTGACCAGAGCGCGCGCCCACGCGGGCCAAATTGGAAAGGCATATGTCTAGCATTAACGCTGCCGCTGACGCCACCCCAATGCCTGGAACGTGGCGGCAGCATTTTAAAAATCCCCTTCGCCCACACACAGACACACCCTTCGCGTAACGCTCCAGCGTGACACCTTCAGTACTGCCCTTGCTGCTCCTGCCGCGCCCGCACCTACGCCCCTCCCCCGTGTGCGCCTGCCCTGTGTCCCACCCCTCACCACCACCTGGCCCCCTTCAGCGTGTTCATCGGGCGGCTAATGGGCTAATCTACCTCTTGTCCCTGCTCTTGCTGCTGTTGCCGCGCCTGCACCCTGCAGGCCTATTCCACCCCCCCCTGTCCCATGGGCGCCTCCGTGACTCCCTGACGCCTTGCCATTCCTCGCGTTGCACACGTACGCCAATCCCACTTAGCGTGTTTATCTCGCTGCTCATGGGCTTCAACACCTCTTGAACTGCCATTGCTGCTGTTGCCGCCCCTCCATGCCCTACCCCACCCCCAACCCCTCACCCTACCCTCTCCAGCATATTCATCGGGCTGCTCATCGGCTTCAACAGCTACATGGCGGCCTACCTGGATTACGAGAAGACGGTGCTGGAGGCGGAGGAGCAGGTGGGGCCGGGAAGTTGGTTGCGTGGGTGCTGCGCTGCGTGTCTCAGCCGTTGCGTGTGCGTGTGGCTGCACCACAGCCAAGTGAAGAGACGACCTTGAGGACCTACCCGCAAAAAATAGGTCTCCGATAATCCCATCACCCTTCTCCTGAAAAAAAAAAAAAAAAAAAAAAAAAACAGAAGCGGTAACGCTGGAGGCAGAGGAGAAGGTGGGTAGCTCCTTGCCGTAGCTGAACGTGGAAAGACGCCCGTTCGCTCCCCGACTTACCCACCCGTTCCCGCCCCCAGGGCCACCCCGCCCCCGCGCCCCCCGCTCGGCCCGACGTGGCCCCCCTAGTGGAGCGCGGCCTGGTCAACGCCACGCGGGAGGTGTCGGTGGCCACCGTGCGCCGCGTGTACGAGCACCTGGCGGCGCGCAGGTGGGCACGAAGGGTGTGTGCGCTAATACACATGGGCAGCCGGTTGGGGTGCTGGGTGCCGGTGGCGGCTGTGCGCCGTGCGTACGACCGGACGGCATGTGGGTATATGGCGGGAAGCTGGCACGGTGCACAGGGGTGCTACACTGCTTGCTAGGCGCCAGTGTATTGCCGCAGGAAGTACGCATGGACTTTATTCATTTTACTTTCATTCAACCACACCGTCCACCAGGCTGCCCGCCCGGCATTGGCAGGTGCTGGTCCACGACCACAACGCTGAGCCCCTGACCCCATGCGTGTGCACCACCCACGTCCCTACCCTTAACCCACAACCCTGGCCACTAACCCACACCACCACCCCCAGGCTGCCCGCCCGGCGCCTGGAGGTGCTGGTCCGCGACCACAAGGCCTGGATCCGGGACGCGCTGTCGCAGCGCCTGTCCGCCCAGGCCGCCCCCCTGGGCAAGCGCTTCGGGGCGTACGCCGCCGCCATCGTGCACGCCACCGTACTGCACTTCGCCGCCGACTGCACGGTGGCGGTTGCCGTACACACGTACCGCACGGTGCAGCGGAAGGACAAGACGGCCCAGGGCAAGGCGGTGTGGTGGGCCAAGGGCGTGGGGCTGCAGGTGAGGGGGCCGGCACGGCGCGGGGTTGATGGAGGGGAACGAGGGAGGTCGATGGGGGGGGGGGGGGGGGGGGGGGGGGGGCGGGGTGGGGGGGGGGGAAGGGGGGGGGGGGCCGCCCTTGGTTTACAAAAAC
>VFQN01002997.1_pt1 | contig 25027 bp, 39 predicted proteins | sample 3512371 | NCBI WGS metagenome assembly VFQN01 (sample SAMN10412370, study PRJNA504923) | tailings metagenome | isolation source: Replicate 2 from Balatoc abandoned mine | place: Philippines: Itogon, Benguet | collected 2017-08-28 | reverse complement strand
TCCCGGTCGACGTACACCTCGCGGATGACACCGCCAGCACCAGCAGCAGCAGCGTGGTCCGTGACTCCAGCCCTGGCAATTCCCGCCTCATTCGCACTCCTGAACGACGGTCCACGCCCCGCGGCCTCCGCCGCCTGCCAGTTCCCTGCCTGCCCCGGCCCCACAATGATCAGCTGCCTGCGCCCCGCCGCGTCCGCTGCTACATACTGCGCATCTGCAGCCGCACCACCGTCCTGCACTACCAGCTGCAGCTTCTGCTGAGGACGGTGCCCCCGCGCCCCCTCCTGCGTCACCAACCCTGCCCTTGCCGCGTACTGCTGCACCTGCTCGTCCACATTCCGCGCAAGTGACCCATGGGCCACTACGCTGGGCCCCGAGCCCCTGCCACCCAGCAGCACAAGGCCTGGCTGGGGAGCCGCCGCCCCTGAGCCCACGCCCGCTGACCCGCCCTCCATGGCAGTCGACCGCCTGTCGTACGGCTGGCCAGCAGCAGCCAGCAGTGACGGCCGACGGCTGTGCGGTTCATCATCGTGCTGCTGCTGCTGCTGCTGCTGCTGCTGCTGGTGCCTGGCCAGGGGTGCAGGAGGCGGCGGCTCCTTCCCAAAGGCCCGGGGCAACAGGTCCGGGTTGAGGGCGTACAGCGGCCCCCCGATGTGCCCCCCGCCGTCGCGCCGCACCTGCTGCATGCGCACCAGGGCGCGCTCGTCCACCAGCCTGTACGGCAACGGGCGCAGACACACATGCATGCAGTCAGTGGAACGAGCATTGGTGCGGTGCAGCACACAGCATTATGAGGCACTCCAAGACAACTTCCTGTAATGTGGACATGATCTAGCAGCAAAGTGCCAGGACCTTCGCAGTGCAGGCTCAGCCAGGCAGCAGGCTCGCTGCAGCTGGGACAGCCACTTCTGCGGTGCCCTGGCTGTGTCAGGCAGCAGTATGCGGCAAGGACGCGGGACCACTCACTGCTGCAGCGCCCGTGCGGTGTCCGTGTCCTCCTGGGGGCCGCCCCCCGCCTCCAGCAGCTGCTCCAGGGACAGGCCGCCGGGGTGCCGCAGGAGGGCCTGTGGGGGAAGCAGGGGCGACAGGCGGGCGCACGGTGAGCCGGGGACCGTACGACAGGCGGAGGGCATGGGAGCAGGCGTTGCCTGCGTATCGAGGATGGAAAAAGGCACGCAGTGCGACGTCGGGCTAAAGGGGGTCAGCAAAGTGCCGGAGCCAGCAACCTACACGAAAGAAAGCCTACGCTGCGTCACAGGATGAGTGCTCGTGTTGCGCACCTGCAGCAGCCTGAGCAGCTTGCCCTCCTGCACCTGACCCACAGGTTGCTGCTCCCGCCACCCCTCAGCAAGGGGCAGCTGAGGCGCACCTCGACCGCCCGCAGCCCCGTCGGCCCCAGTTCCCTCGCCGAGTCCCGGTGCCCGCTGGCGCCCAGGTCCGCCCAGTTCCATGCCTAGCTGCTGCTGCTGCTGCTGCTGCTCCTGCAACAGCAGCGGTGGCGCCGCCCCTGGGTAACGAATTCCGCTCAGCTGCTGCCGCTCCCCTTGGACTGGGGAAGTCCGCGGACCCTGCTGCTGCGGCGACAGCACACTGCCGTCGCCACTGCCCCGTACCGCCGCTCCCGCTAGCTGGGCCAGCCCAGAGGCAGAGACGGCCGACATGGACTGCCGCTCCTGTCGCCCTAGCGGCAGCCATTGCTGCTGCTGCCGCTCCTGCGGCTCGCGCTGCCACCGCGCCTGCTGCTGCCATTCCTGCCGCTGCTGCTGATGTTCCTGCTGCTGCTGCACGCGTCCCAGCGCAATCGAGGACATCCCTTGCGCAAATACCGCCTGTCCCACCGTGTCTGGCGTCCCGAACCCCTGCCCCTGAGGATGCACCTGCGCAGCACCCGTCAGCGGCAACTGCACCACTCGGCCGGAGTCCGTCGCGTATGATTGCGGTGGAAGGGCCGGCGGCGGCGCAGGGGAGGTCCTCAACCGCGGGGAGCCCTCTTGGCCGCTGACACGGGGCCACAGCGGAGGGCTGCAGCTGTGCTCGTCGCTGCCTCTCGCAGCGCGGAATTCAGGGCCTGGGCCAGGGGCAGGGACCGCGGGACGACCGCTGTAGTCTGCCTCCCGGCATGCCGCCCCACTGCCGCCAACCCGACGGCTCCTGTCCGGGCCCGGCCCTAGCACAGGCTGGGCGCTTTGGGAGGTGCTCAGGGAATTGTGGAGGGGAGTCTGCGCTTTCGGGCCGTTGCTGCTGCTGGCCCGCCGGAGTGCTGCTGGGCTTGGCACGGGGTGCACGGGCATGGGCGGGGCGCTGGCGGGAAGGGCGAAGTCACCTGCAGCGTCCGCGGCTGCGAGGGCTGCGGCGATGGCGGCTGCGTTGACGGTGTTGGGGGGAGGGAGGGCGCTGGCGGAGGCGTGCGCGGGGCTCGGCGGCTGCGACGTGGACGTCGTTGAGGGGGTGGCGGCGGCCAGCAGCCCGGTGGCGGGGACGAACATCTCACGTCCCTGCACTGGGGCGGGGCGCCAGGCAGCGGTCAAGGGACGACGCATTTTGGCTTGCGCTTTCTTATCACAGCCGTAGGCGTGTGCATGTGCAGGTAGAAAGGGCATGGGCTCCTGCGGTTCCTTGAGGGGCGGCAGCGGTACGTCGCGCGCCATGCGCACCTGGAGGATCGCCTGGCAGTGCTCCAGCGTGTTGATGAGGTCAGCGGCTCCGGCAAACACCTGTTTAGCAAGAACGGGAGGTGAGGTGTGGGCTGGGCGAGCAAGGATCTGGCAGGCTCCGTAGAATGTCGGGGAAATCCACACGCACACTGTGCATACCAGGACGCAACACATGCAGGCCGCGCCATGTGCATACCAACTTGCCTACCTCGCCTCGCAGTCCGCCAATCTGCATAATGACTGGCCAAGCACAGTGCACCAAGAAGGCTCGAGCAGAGAACGCACCTGGAGGAGCAAGTGACGGAAGTGGCGCCGGCGAGCCGCTTGCGCCCGCGCCAGCTGCATTTGCTTCTGCACGCGCAGGCAGAAACCCCAAGAGTTGGCATGCATGCTAGGGGCCAGTCCTTACAAACTCCAACGCTAATAAGTTGCCCATCCAGTTCTGTTACTGCACGCTGGGTGTACGGCTGGTTCGTCTCCTTTGTTCTTGCGGCATGCGTGCACTGCGTGCGCGTAAAATGACTACCGTACTGTCTAGCTGTGCGGACACAGGTTTAGGACCCTTCGGACGACGCCGCGTGCGGTTACCCTAGCACCTCCATACACATACTAGGAACGCGAAACACATGCTTGTTTGCGCCATGCGTGCGCTGCGGGCTCGGCAAGCACCTTGCGGGTACAGGTGGCTTGTCTCCTTGGCCGCTAATGACAACACGCACCCCGCACCCCATACAACTACCTGCAGCTGCAAGCAGTGCCCTCGTGCTTTCTTGTAAGGTTCATCTTGGCTGTAGGTCCCTGTGTTCAAATTTCGCCACGCACCTGCAGCTCCTCAGGAGACGGCAGCGGCGAGTCAGGCAGCGGCAGCAGCTGCTCCAGCAGGTCATCTACCAACACCAGCCGATCCAAGGACGCACCAGCACCAGCACCACCACCACCACCACCACCATTGCCGCCGGGTGCCGCACCAGCTGGGGGGCGGCTGCCGCTGCTGCTGCTGCTGCCTGGCAACCCGAGCTCCGCCTCCTGCAGCGCCTGCCGCAGCCGCTCGCGCCGCTCGCGGTCCTGCGCCTGTGCGCCCTCGTGCCAGCGGGCCAGCGTCTGCACGTCCAGGGCGTGTGCGTGGAGTGCTGTGGCGGCCGTGTAGCGAGCAATTACACGTGCATGCAAAGCAACGTAGTGCTTCCAATGGAAAGCGGATACCGGTAGTGGAAAGGCGGGAACTTAAACAACCATTTCTCCAGGCACATGCCAACAGCTCCCACCTGCACCTCCTCCTGCTCCTGCGCTGCCAGTGCCTCCGTCAGGGCCCGGATGCGGTCCTTGGGCAGCTCGGGGCAGGCGTCCGGCCGGAACCGCACCGCCAGCGCTGGCCGCACGACTCCATCGCCCGCACGCCCCGCAGGCCACCCAGTCCCATCGCCAGCGGCCGCAACCCCGGTCGCGGCAGCAGCGTCCCGCGTCACGCCCCCCTCGCTGCCCAGCTTGTCCTGCTCTACGCGCCCTCCTGCCAGGGTACCCTTTCGCCTCACGCCCTGCTCATGGCCTTCTGCTCCGTGAGTCCTCCCCGCCGCGCCCGTCGCCTGAGACCCACGACCGCCCTCGAGAACCTCTACCGCCGCGCCCACAGCCTGTCTGCCCGAAGGCCACCGCCTTGCACCGGCAAAGCCGAGGGCCGAGGCGGCCACCGGGTGGTGATCTTCCATCCGGAAGCCCCCCGCCTGCCCGGCTGGGTGGTCTTGGTCTAATGCCGTTCCAGTGGCACCACGGATCGGTCCGGATAGGACGGGGCCCAGAGCCTGAGCGAAGTCTGGGTCAGAGTCGGCGTTCGGTTCCGGCTCCGGCAGCAGCAGGGGCCGGCTACCGCCGGCTGGCTCGGGTAGCTGTGCGCTGGAGGCCCGCCGGCCCTGCGGGTACCCCCCGCAGTGCGCTCGCGAGCTGGGGTGCGGGAGGCCAACGGACCCAGGGCCGCCCGCAGACAGCCCGGAGCTGCTGCGGCGTGCACCGCCATCCCCCAGCTCGCCGTGGGCCGCAGAACCCACACTGTTCCCCGGCGTGGCACCCGCAGCAGCATGGGCAAGGCCAAGCTCACCAGTGGGCTGTCTGCTGCTAGCTGGGCCGTTGGCGAGCCCGGCCTCCGGTGGGCAGGCGACACCCTCCGACGGCCCACCCGGGAGGCCTGCACCAGCCACTCCGGCCTGCTGGGCGCTTGGCTCCGGGGCACCATCCCGGCTGCCAGCCGTCCAGGCTCCTGAGGGCTGCTCCTGCGGCGGCTGCTGGCTGATCCGCAGCTGGCCGCTGGCGCTGCCGTGGAGCTGGTGGCTTGGCGTCGACATGAGCGAAGGCGTGGAGGCGGCAGGGCTGTCCGCCGCTGCCGTTCCCCTTGCGTCCGTTGTCTGCTGCGCTGCCTGGCATGCTGCTGCTGCTTCCGCTGGCGGCTGCTGGAGCGGGTGCAAGCCGTGCGCAGTGTGCGGTCCGTTGCCCTGTGATGGACCGCTCAGCTGCTGGCGCTCGGCGGTGCAACTGTCGTACTGCTGTGCCTGGCGGTCCCTTCCAAGCTGATGCTGCTCCTGCTGCTGCAGCTGCTGTTGACATGTGTGCCGGCGCACCTGATCATGCAACCGCTGGCGCATTTGCTCCTGGGTGTGCTGCCCCAGGTTGCTAGAGCTTTGCTCTGGCCACTGCGCGGTCAGTGGTCGTTTTGTCACCTGGTCAGCATACACAAGGTTGAATTGTTCATGCTGCTGCTGTTGTTGCTGCTGTTCTTCCTGCTGTTGGTGCAGCTGGTGCTGCTGCTGCGGTGACGAGGGCGAACCAGCGTGGAAGTTGGGCTGTTCCAAATCCTGCGGCGGGCGCTCCGCCAGCTGAGACTGCAAGGATTTTCCTACATCGAGTTGCTGTGCATTGTCCTTGCTGATGCATGCGAGCCTTGCAGGCTCGTCCAAAGGTTGCGCGCCGTTGCGGTGGGGTGCGACTCTTTGCCCTCCCGCGGCGGGCCGCAACCGTTCGTGTTCGGTGCAACTTCCCGGCGCAGACCAAACTGCGCAGCGGTTGAACTCATGGGCGTGGCTCGGCGGTGGACAAACGCCATGTAAGACATTGCATGCGGCTGCAGAGGCGTTGACGAGCATCGTCCCTTTCTCGGCCATCTCCGAGGCCGACGAGCACGCCAGCGCAGCACGTTCCGGCTCAGAAGCCTGCAGCAGGCAGAGGCGCAGAGTTGCATAGTATTGCGATGGGAGTTTCACTTCTGAATCGAGGAGTAGCTTAGAGCCATAGTTCGTGCGTGTCCCTCCTCTACGCTACAGCGCCCCACCATGTCGCCAATCAAGCGCAAGATGTTGCACATTGCAAGGCCTTCGCTGCATCCAAGGAGCGCTTGGTTGCGTCACATAGGGAGGCATTCGTCCCGAAAAGCTTGCAGTATGCCCGCATTGCTAGGCAGGTGTCTGCTCTTTGAAGTACAGTACAAACAATCTATATGCAGCTCAGGTTGCACCCGCTCGGTTCAGCAGTATTGATGACGTCTACTAGGCACACTGCAGGGTGCCTGATTCTTCTAGTTGCTGCTGCTTGAGCCACGGTCACTGGTGCTAGAGTAAACTGCTCAAAGCATCAATCTGTTGCGTTGCAACCGTCCTGGTCCCTGTAGGTGCCGTGGAGTTTCAAGTCTGACGACAGTACAAGTTCTGAGTCCGACTCGATTTGATCCCACCGCCCCTTCACGTGTACTTGCGACCGGGCAGCTTACTAGAAGTTCACTGTTTGCCGTCAGGGCGTCAATGCAAGAACTCGTTTGCTGAAGTACAATCGTTGGTTTTGTCGCGAGTAATACTCGTCCACCCTTCTCCGGCGATATGCGTTCAGGACTGCGTAAAAGAGGACAACAATGCGCATGCAAAAGCATGTATGTGGTATGATGGCTGACATACTGTTGTACTATTCCTCACCAGCACCGGCGTGGGGCACCAAGAGCTCAGAGCACAGAGCTCAGAGCACAGTTCATACCAGTATCCCAGGCAGTCATTCGGCCATACATGGCCCCCCGCCAACACTAACACTCCCGGCAAATCCTACCTGCAAGAAAGCGTCCAACGAGTTGTTGGCCCCCTCTGCCCAACACGGCCCTGCACTTGCGCACGTGCACTCAGCAGTGCCGTGCTGCAGGGTACGTGGGGGCATACTTGCTCTTGACAGAAGCCGAGAGCATGCACATGCGTCCTCAGCGCTCCAAGAGCCAGTCCAGCTGCTGCGCGCTGTATGCCCCGTCAATCGTTTACGAAACGTGATGTTCCCGAATGAAATTTTGGGCAGGCCTTGCATGGTCAACACACAGCCCACTGCAGCATCAACGCCTCACAACACGAGCGGCCGTTCACCACAAGCTTAACGCCGTGCACGCGCCACAGGTACCGGTCCGGCCTCGCACCTGGCCGGCAGAGGCATACCCAGCGCACGCCCTGGCGCCTGGCCATTACCCACTCTCCTTGACCCACACCAACCTACGCAGACCCACGTCCGCCCTGCTCTGCTCTCTCTCTCTCTCTCGCTCCGTACTACAATGACCCCCAAAATCACATCCCCACCACAGCGATCGCCGTCTACGTTGCCTCCGCCTTGACCCGCATGTCCCCGCCGTCCGCCCAGCCTCTCCCGCTGCCGTGCTGCGCCTGCTCCCTGCCCTGCCCCTGGCTCCACCCCTCGTCCCCCTCGAACACCAGGTGCGCCGCCAGGTACTGGTTGACCTGCTGCTCCAGCTTGTTGGCCAGCTTGTAGTAGATGGTGTCGGGCGAGTTGTAGAAGCGGCAGTTCTCGAAGACGCGGCGCAGGTCGGCGTTGAAGATGTCCAGCGTGACGTAGAAGTTGGCTGAGGCCATGCGCTGCTCCATGATGTCCAGCGACATGGGGTCCTTGACGATGTCTGGGGCGAGGGGGAGGGAGGCGGCGGGAGGAGGGGGAGGTCTCAGGTCTCAAGCCCGCGTGCGTGCTGCATGTGGGCGCCCTGACACAAAATAGCGGGGAAGCAGAGTTGTTGGCTTTTAAGCATTGACTCTTGAGTTGTGCAAGAGAGCTGCGCAACTGTACGAAACGCAGAAATGCATGCACTGCGTTCGCAGGAACTCTTGCCTCCACGTGGTACTCAACACTGCACCACCCACCACAACAAAAGCGGGGCACGTCCTGAAACCCCATGTCAATTCGCTAAGCATGCTAGCCCGGCCCCTTTCCCCGCCGGCCGGCGCGCTTTGCTGTCTGCACGACAGCCCCGGCTGCAGCCTGCAACGCGCCGTGCAGGTGAGATGGGGCGTGCCCAGTGCGCACCCACCGTAGTAGTCCGGCGCGTCGTGTATGGACACCGCCTCCCTGAAGGGCCACGACTCCTCCAGCCCCTTGACGTACTCCAGCATCGCGCCCAGGAATGCCTGCCGCAACAGATGTTTGCAACCGGGAACAGCACGGAGGGGGACAGCAAGTCAGCGCGTGAGAGCGAATAGGTGTGATAATGGCAGGATGTGCCAGTACAACCCCAAGCGTCAGAAGAACCCCCACGAGCGCGGTATCCTGGGTAAAGCAGACAGTGTTGAGGGCGTGACCGCTCACTAAGGTGCAGGAGCAGTGCACGATCGGCACCTTCAGCGCGGAAATCACCCTGTCACGGTGTCTGGAGGAAGGTAGCTACACGAAATGCACACGGGGCGCAGAGCGCTGAGCACCCTCACGCCCGCCCCTCACGCCCGCCCCAGCTGGACCCGAAGCAGCCAGCCCTACGCCCAACCATGCCTACGTGCAAGTTCTCCGGCGTGGGGTCCTTTGGCGGCGCGCCCCGCTCCACCAGCAGCTTGTACTTGATGCCCTGCAGCTGCATCTCCGGCGTCCAGCCCGCCTCGCGCACCCCGGGGATGTCCCCTATGGGGATCTGCGACCCGGGGCTGTGCGCAAAGTGCGTGAGCCCCGGGTGGATCAGGTGCGAGTTGGACACACGCTGTATCCGCTCGTCCAACGCCTTCCGCTGCCTCCGGATCATGTCCGGGAGGCACGTGTAGCTGACCTTGGGGTGCAGGAGGCACTCCATGAGCGTGCCCCCATCATAGTCCTTGATGTACCCCGACCACCGCTCCCGGTCCTGCGTAATCTCCCGTGTGAAGCCCTGCTTTTCAAAGTACCCCACTGCATTGTTGTCCGCGTAGGTGAGGAAGAAGGCAAGGCCGTCCTCCACGCGCGCAAACTCCTTCGTCTGGTTCATCAGCCGGGTGCCGTACCCCTTGACCTGCTCGTTGGACGTGACGGCGCAGAACGCGATCTCGCCAAAACCTTGCGCGTGGAAGGCCCTGTACGTGATGCCGCCTATCACGGTGCCGTTCCGCTTCACGAGCGCGACGGAGCGGTGCCGCCGGTCCATGACCAGGCGGACGATGTACTCCTTGGGCATGTTGGGCAGCTGCTTTGAGAAGATGTTCTTCAACCCCACGAGATATATGAGGTTCTGCGGTGTGTCGTCATTTAGCACGTATTTGAAGGCTATATCGCCGTCCTGCTCCCGCTTGATGAGGGCCTCCTCACGCTGAGAGTACGCCCCTGGGGCCAGACGCTGGGCCTCCCGCAGGGAGGACGGGCCTGGCCCCGCGGCTTCACCCGCCCTCCCGTTCATGCCCCCATTAACCCCATGGGGAGGGGCCGCCACGATACCGGTGGCCGCCGTCAGCGCAGCAGGAGGGAAAAGCCCTTCCCGCGTGAAGCCTAGAGGGGGCACTGAAAGCTGTCCGTGGCGAGGCGCTGCTTGAAAAGCAAGATTGTATGGATAGTTTATGATCTATTATGTTGACTGGTTGCGTGTAACCTTGGAAGTAGAGCGCTTCCTAGCTAGGGAAAGCAGTCAAAAGCAGGAACGATTGCGCAAGATGGTTTCGATAGAACCTGTCTTACAGTGTTGGAATACCTCAGTGTTATAGCAAACAGCGATAAGCAATGGTGCCCTGGCCCAGGCACAGAGTTGTTTTTTGCTTGGTACGGCATTTATGTTGTTGTTGTTATGAACGCAGAACCCCAGCACACGCAACTACACTTAGGCCCCTGTACTATTCCTGTGTTATAAAACAAGTGTCATCATGGCGCTCATGCAGAGGACCTTCGTCGCCCCCACCCGGGCATCCCGCTCGTCGCTTGTGTGCCGCGCCTCTGCCGAGCGGTCCTCCCGGCGTGCTATGCTGGGTATGGCGCTAATCCCCGCCGTCCTGTACGCGCCCAAGGCCCTGGCCCTGATCCCCGGTAGGCGGGGCGTGTCGACGCAAGGGACATGCTATTTGCAGGGCTGCGCCAGCTGCCCACGTTTTTGGATGGACCTTTCTTGTAATATGTGAACGTTAACAGGGTACTGGCTGGTTTGCCACCGCCCGAATCGCGCTCGTCGACTCTTTTTGACGTGTGGTCCTGCCTAGCTTGCATTGCCCGACGCCGACCTTGACACCGCACGATCTGACCCACGCTGGTACCAACACACCCAAATGCAGACGAGGAGGATGAGGACCTTGTGGAGAAGGCTAAGGCCAACCGCCGCGCGCGCCTGGCGCAGCAGCGCGGTGTGACCCGCGAGTTCATGTCCAGTGAGAACCTGAAGGACGCTCGCCTGGAGAAGGAGCTGGTCCCTCTGCAGAAGGGCATCTACAAGCTGGCTAAGTCTGGCAGCCAGCTGGATGCTGGCGACCTGAAGGGCGCTGCCAGCACCCTCGCTGAGTCCTGGGTGGCAGACTTTACCTCCACCGCTACCACTATCTCGGGGTCCGACGCTGACAAGCTGGCCGCTGGCATCAAGGGCGTGCAGTCTGCTGCTGCCTCTGGCGACGCCAAGGGCAGCAAGCGTGCCTTCGTGACGCTGGTGTCGGACGTGAAGAGCTGGGCCTCGGAGGCTGGCCTTGCCAGCAGCCTGAAGGGACTGTAAGCTGGGACGAGTGAGCAGTCCCAGGAGCACGGCCGAAGGGTTTAGGCAATGGGGAAGGGTTTGCGGATTGATGAAGGAGCGGAGGCTAGGGCCTTCCGGTTCAGCACCTGCACCCATGCCCGTGGTGTGGCCGACTGGGGCGTGGCAGAGTGGTCGTACGTGTTGGTGAGCATGTTGCTGCACACAGTGTGGCATCGACGGGCGCTGTTGGTGTTTGTATTGAGGAGCTGCCAGCAGCTGTGAACTGTGGTCTTGGTGATGATGTACCTGTGCTATCTAGGTAGCTACTCAGCCAGGGGTGTCTGGCTTGCAAGCGGGCAACGTGTACTTCACGGTTGCCGGGCTTGTGCACATATGTTGGCGTGTTGTGATCTTGGTGTTCGTTGTTGGCTTGTATTCCTGCAGAACTATAAGTATACCGGGCGCATGCCCACAGAGCAAGCCAGGAGCCGTGTTCGGGCTGCCATCAGAGCGTTTTGGTTGTGGCCTCAGTTTTGACGGCATGCAGGTGCCACAGGCTCTGTAACTCCAACCTGTCAAGTAACTGGTCGGGCCAGGTCGGGCGCATGCTAAGTATGGGTTGTTGCAGGCATGGATTACAGCTTTGACAGGTCCAGCCGCTCATCCTGTTTCAAGAGATAGAGGCGCCAAGGTGTAACGAACTGGTGGGGTCTACGGGTACGCAGGGCCTAACCCACCACCCGCAATAGCGTCTACCACAGTCTACCATGCGCCCACAGGACACACACCAGGGCCCAACTTTTGCACCGACCACACGGGCAACGGACGGCAGCCTTACGCACAAGGGTTCTGCCCTCTTGCTCAGGGAAAGGCAGCGAAATGTCCTGGGTGCGTGGTTGGCCAGGGTGGGCGAGGCTGGGCCCCTTTCGGCCACGCGCAAGTAGACGTATGTAGGCGGGGCAACGGTCCCCAGAAGCCGTGGTCATCTGTAGGCATAGGATGCAGCGTGGAAATGGGTCAAGGCAGGTCAAGGGAGGCAGTACGTAAGCAGGGCTTTGGGCCGGTATGTCTTCTTCACCGGTCCTCCTCCGTTGCCAACCACAGACGCAGTCAGAGACTATGTAAAGTAGCATAATGGCTATCTAGCTGGCAACATGTGGCACCTGGCTGGACGGCCCTGAACCACCAACGCAGCACTACGGTATGTCCGGGAGCAGTAGCTGGAGGGCCCCGTGTTTGCCGTTGAGCACAGCAGTCTCCTGCGTCGAGCTGCAAGGCTACCGGTGGGTAGTTGGGAATCAGGCGAGGGTCACCCACGAGAGTAACCGGTGCGTGGCTGGGAAGCTGCTCCGGGGCACAGCTAGTGGCACCTTGCGGAAGTGTCTGAGCGGCGGGCGGATAGTGCAGGCTTGCTCACGGTTCCGGCATGTTGGGGGTCAGCGCACGTGGGGCCTGCTTTCGAGGAGCAGTATGGGGCTGCTGGTGGTACGGCATGCACCGGAATGTTGAGGTGATGAGGATATGGGGTCATGCAGGGGAGCGCTGCCAACGCGCTGCCAACTTGCGAACATGTCAACATGCCAGGCACTGGCTGACAGCTCCACAACACGGGCAAAGGCCACGGGGGGCTGGTGTGAGGCTGGACACATATCGGGGGTGTCTGGGGGGCACAGACTCCCCGGGCTGTGGCAAGGTATCCACCGCACATTGTGACGGGAGTCAACGGAGTTGCACAGCCCCACACCCCCGCCCGCAGCCCCACGCACTGTATTCACCTTACGCAGGTAGCAAGGGGACAGTTGTCGGTGGAGTAACATGGGTGCATGGATAGTGCGTTGTGCGCATCAGCAAAGAGCAAGCTCCGACTCCGTTGCCCGCATGGCTCGTGATCGCGCCTCGGGTCGGGAACGGCAGAGTTCGTCACCGGGAAATCGCCATACGGCGAGTCGCCGGCGCTCATACACTGCTTTTAGGTAAATGCATTGAGTTACATGGTACCCACGCCCCTACCCAAGCACTGGACCTACAACCATCAGTCCCAAGATATCAGGCCTTTCAGCGAGGGCGGTCGACTGCTGCTCGCCCTGATCCTGTATCCAGCTTGGTAGCTTGGGAGGGCGTTGAATGCTTGGCAGTTTTGCCGCAAAGTGGTCGAACAAAAGGGAAAGCTTCAGCCTGCTTTCGGCCATCTCAGCAATGTTCTATAGGACGGCAACCATCCCTCAGCACCAGGCAACAGCATCTAGGCAGGGAGCGTGGTCCAAGCTGCTGCGTTTCGCGGAGGTCTCAGCCCCTCATCGTCCCGCGCCTCACCGTCAACACCAGATTAGCTCGGTGGTTCCAGTCCAATGGAACACGACCAGCAAGGCAAGCGTTATTCCTTCCCATGTGTACTTCTTCCGTTCCGTCGGCGGCGGGCGCTGCCTGCTCGACAGCTCCAGACTGGGGTTTGCACGTTAAGCTCGTGGCCAGTTTGACGCTAGAGCTGGCTGGTCATATGGTTATCATCTCCCGTACCGCAGAGTGCAGCTATGTTGGGACTCACGCGCGCGGGGTCTCTCCTTGCCATGACCTGCCTGGCCGACGAAGCCTTGGCTGCTTCCTACACAGCTGAGGAGCCAGCCACGTCGACATCTACCTACGCTACCTCCTCAGCGGTAGCGACACAGCTTCCCAAAGATACCAATGGCACACCTAGCGGGTACGCAACTGTGTATGGGGGTGGACCATGAACCTGCTTAGGCTGCCTCGTACCCGCGTCTCTACCCCGCAGGGTGAGCTATCCGTTCATCCTACCATGCACGAGAAGTAGATAGTCCACTGGCGGTTCATAAGGACCAGTGTAGGGCCGCTGCACCCCTTGCGTCGTGCTAAGAGGACTGCAGCCCCCAGTGCTATCTGTATGCCCATGTTGTACAGCACGGCCTGACCTCACTGCCTGCCTCCCGATGACTCCCGCGCGCAGTGCTGCGGCATTCCTGCTGTCTTCGGGGGCTTACGTGCTGCCGCACCCTGACAAGGTGGCCAAGGGCGGCGAGGACTGGTACTTCATCGCCAACAACCGCCGGGCAGTGGGCGTGGCAGACGGAGTGGGCGGATGGGTGGGTGTGCAACCGCTCAAACCAGCCATCCGCAGCTTGTTTGCACAACTGCCTCACAGCCGTGCGTCGCCCTCGTAGCCGACAGGGACTTTGCCGCTGGCCCCTGCTGGTGTGCAGCGGTTGTTGCAACAGTTTGCACGACATGATAGCGTTACTACCGCACACCCAGAAACCTCGCTCCATACCCTGTCCTCCTGGGGCCCTGCCTGAGCCTTGTACGGGGTCCACCCGCCCCTTGCCGCCGCAGTCCGAGGTGGGCGTTGACGCGGGGGCGTACGCGCGGCAGCTGATGGGCCACGCGGCGGACGCAGCCGACGAGCTGACGCCCGCGGGGGAGGTGCAGCTGCCGGCGGCGCAGCAGCCGGAGCTGTCCGCGCAGGTGGGCGCGGGGCAGGCAGGGCAGGCAGGAGGCAGAGGGATGGACCGGGAGGGTGTGCCAAGGCACGACAGGGAGCGCGTGGCAACAGCCACACGGGACGAAGTAGGGCACCGGTCCGTACCTAGGGACGGTGCTGCACCGGAACACATAGTCCGGGGGAAGCATTCTGGAGGGGCGTCAGGGGTCATGCAGCACAGGCGAGGGGCGCTGTCCTGCTTGCGGCACTGGGCTTGACTTGTGCGACGGCCTGCTGTTGGCTGCATGCCGTTCTGGCCACGGACTTGTACCAGTCCTTCGTCGTGAAGGGGCACCGCCTACAGGCACCCTCGCCCCAACAACATGGGTTGTCCACCTCTGGAAACCTATGTTGTACAACTGATTGGCATTGAGTACATCCTTCCCCGCTGTCCGCTCTTGTCCGCAGGACATCCTTGAGCGTGCATACGACCTGACGGTGGTGCGCGGCTCCTCCACCGCCTGCGTGGCGGTGCTCAACGGGGACAACCTGCTGGTGTCCAACCTGGGGGACAGCGGCCTGCTCATACTGAGAGGGGGTGAGCCGCGGGGCGGGGAGGGGGGGCTGGGAGGAGGATTGGGGCAAGGTGACGAGGGCCTGCGTCGAAAGGAATCAACGGTGGCGGACGGATAGTTGGTATTGTGCCATCCTCCGCGGCTTGCACCGACAACGTGGCATACTGTAACGGCAGCCCGTTCGGGGCGATGGGTGTTCAGCGGCATGGGTGCGCGTGGGCCGGGGCTGGGGGCCGTGTCCGCGGACGCGGCGGCTTGGGCGAGGTGAGGCCGGGAACAGGCTGCGTGTGAAGCCTTATGGACAGCATGGGCCAAGGATAGGCGAGCCCGAATCGGGCCCGCTGTGGCTGCAGTCCATGGGCTGACGGCGCCGCCTGCGCTGCATGTGCCCGTGCTTGCTGGAGAAACCTTGGCATGCACTCTACTGCCTGGGTCTGGGTTTGCCAGGGCGGGGTCTTCCCATACCCTGTGCTGCCCTCAAGCTTTGTCCTTGCACGCGTTCGGGCTGACATGTAGTCGCGTGCCCCATGCCCATTCGCCACTGTCCTTGCAGGGAAGGTGACCTTCCACACTCCGCAGCAGCAGCACGGCTTCAACTTCCCCTACCAAATCGGCTCTGCAGACTCCATGTCAGACCACCCATCCTCCTCGCAACGCTTTGAGGTAAGCGAGGCATTGGGAGGGCGAGGGCGAGGGCGAGGCAGCGGTGATGGGGCACAGTGTGCATGCATGGCCTTATCGGTCCGAGAGGCTCGCCTTCAGTTTCCAGCTTCAGCCCATACGCCCTGGCTGGCGCACATCTCGTAGCCGGGTGCCATTTCCGACATGTACGGTCACTCTGAGCACAAGGGCAAGCGCCATCCCCATGCTGCCAACAAGCGACCAACTGCGCACATCTTCGTCCGCACTTGTCCTCCGCGCACCCCCGCGGGTTCGTCCATCCAGGCCACGCAACCGTAGTAGGCGTTGTCCCAAACCCTCCGAGCACTATCGCACCAAACCAGCAACCAGTCACTGACCCCCTCCTGTCGCCCCTCCCCCAGGTGGCGGTGCAGCCGGGCGACGTGATCGTGCTGGGCACGGACGGGCTGTGGGACAACTGCTTCGACGAGGAGGTGGCCTCCGTGCTCAAGTACTGCCTGGACCAGCGCATGGAGGTGACCAAGATGGCGCAGGTGCTGGCGCACTACGCGAGGCACAGGGCCAGCGACTCAAAGTTTGCGTCGCCGTTCGCGTACGCGGCGTTCCAGGTGGGGCGAGGGCAGGTTACGGCGCAAGGGTAAAGGGGGAAGGTGCAGCGGGAGGAGGATGCGGTCCGACGGGTGGGGAGGGGGGACTGCATGGTGACGCAGCAGGGGATGCTGCGAGTGCATGCGTGGCCGAGGGAGCTGGGCTGGGGGACCGGTTGGCGGTGTGGAGTGAACAATTGACGCCACGGCCGTCAATTGTTGGGGCACGGTCTGCCCTTGGCTTCATAAGGTACAATGCATCAACACGTGCACACTGGTGCGGAGGTGATAAACTCTGCTCTGCCCAATGGGCAAGGCATGGTTGTGAGGCAGTCAGGATGGAATGACCCGATACCGACCCCTTCCTTGCCCACAGGCTGGCTACGCGTACATGGGCGGCAAGATGGACGACATCACGGTGGTCATCTGCGTGGTGCAGCAGCCGGCCAAGTTGTGAGGGGCGCAGGGGGCGGCAGGGCCCCAAGGGATAGGGCGTCCCGAGGAAGGCGCGGAGTAGACAGGCATGAGGCCCTTGGAGGGGCCGGCAGCGCCCATGTCCTTAGTACACGACTCGTATTGCGTACACGGGGCATGCGGGAGGCGTGGTGGCTAAGAACCGGCGTGGGGACCTCGTGTCCATCCTTTCCCCTGGCATGTGTGTTGGTCAGCCTGCGCCGGGCTGCCGTTCGAGGAGGGTGGGAACGTTGTGGAGAAGGCGGCAGGGGCGAAGTGCGAAGTGGCACAAGGGGGCGGTGGGTACCAAGACGTGGGTGCTTGTGTGCGGTCATCCTCTTGTCGTATTGAGCGCAGGGTGCAGGTCACATGTCCTGCCATGCGGGGCAGCGCAAATGCGTTGCTAGTGGTTGCACCTCGTCTGGTGCAAGATCATGTTGTTGGGTGTGCGTGGCGCAGCATGCGTGTGATGACCTGTGTGGTTTGTTGGTGTACTGGTGACAGCATTGGGAGGCTTCAGGTGCTCCGCGTGCAGTCAGCTACCTTTTGAAGCTGCAGAGTCTGCTTTTTCGCAGCCACTCGGTTGTCGTTCGCGGGGCGTTTGGTACCCTACTTGACAGTTGACGGTCGCTGCTGTATATGCGCCCCTAGGCGTGTATGTGTGTTGAATGTGCTTTGTGTCTCCATGTCTTGAGGTTCACTTGCATTGTTGTCGTATGCCTTTGGGAAATTGGTTTCGGGCAGGAAACACCTGGCTGGACAGTGGCTACATTGGGATGGACGATAATGCAGTAACAACCCTGGTCTACATTTCAGGGTACCGTCATTCAACACAGTACGGTATGTGAACCTCCTTCGAGTGGATGAGTAGTTTTGGGTCCTTATGCGGCGTAGCCGGCTTTGCTTGTTTGAAAAGGAGTGGTTTGGGGCCTGGGTTCGACTGCTTGGCTGCAATTTGAGAGGAGTGCGTCATGCTGAGAGGTGCAAGCGTTGCCGGCCGCCTAGGGCAGCCTGGCCGATCAGTTGGCAGGTGGTTGGCTTCCTGGCGCGTTGCCGTGGAGGGTCGAGAGAGGGCGTGGCTGCATGGCCGTAGCAGCAGAAGCTAGGGGCTGCGCAAGTCGCATCGAGTACAGGCGGTGCTTAAATACAAGCAGGCGCGCCAGGCGGACCTGCTGAGCAGCAGGGGAGAGGTGGGTTTGAGCACTACACAGTGCATGTGGGCTCGGCATGCTGACGAGGTGACCTCTGTAATTTGCCGACCAGGACTTACCGTATTGTGGCTGGGCCTTGGGCATACTCTCTCGATTGGCTGCTACCAGGCGTGCCGCACGATAGCACTTCCAGGGCTTCTGCAGCGGCCGTGCGTTGCTGCGTCGTGCGTGGATGCAATGTTGAGCAGTTGAAGACCGAGATCAGTCCTCATTAAGTGACTGACGTCCGTAGCGCAAACCGAAAGCACAATAACGAGCGCAGATATTTGAGTCAGTGAATCACACAGCCACAGGCGCAGCGAGCGCGACAACCCACAGCTGGGGCCTGCATACCTCCCTCCTGCTCTGCAGATACCTCCAGGGCTGTCACCGTGTCACACAAGTAGCGCACAAACAACGCACAACGCTCCTACGCATTGCACCCCGGCCCCTGATGCCCGGTTCCACACACCCCAGGCATGGGCCGGGGGGCACGCATGCAGGTCGCACAGCAGCAGGTGCACACCCTGCTCATGCGCCTCACGCCGTGCCACGTGTGCTGTGGGTTTGTTCATTACAGCACACCGACGCGTTTCAACACGTGGCGGACTGCACTCTGCATCCTTCTTTCCACACCGCTCCAATAATTCAGACTTTAGCCACCCTCTCGCCTCACTCTCAATGCACTCTGCCGCTCATCATCGCTGGGTGCCGCTCTCTTTCCCTTCTGCGCACACACGCTCCCACGTGCTCCCGTGGAAAAGGTGCAGCCGACGGCCCCGGCCTGCACGTTCAGCTCAGCACCTCAATGCGAGCACAGGCAGTGACCGTGGCCTGAGGGCAGATGGGATCCGGAGGAGCAAGTTAAGCAGCAGATACTCACCACCAGGGCGCGGACAATAAGTAATCTCTTAAGCAAAGCACCGGGCACTGTCTGCGGAGACACAACCAGCAAACGTGTCCCCGTGCAGTGTAACGTTAACTACACATCCTTACGTCACGTATTGATGCACGGCGGTCCGCACCTGGTCCATGAGGTGCAGCATGTCCAGCAGCGCCACCCGCAGGCTGCCGGGCCCGGGCCGGGGCGCCACCTTGAGCCCCTCCTCGGCCGCCAGCCTGCGCCGGAGGGTGGGCGCACGGCTGAATACCGACATCTGAGCATAATGGTGCGCGCGCATCGTGGCCTAGGGCATGTTTGCCTCCACGGCGCATTCAGGGGCCTGCACTGCGCGTCAGGCGCCGTTGTCCAACAATAGCTGCCGCTGTACCGGCGCCGGCCCCCCCTGGGCGCGAACATAATGCGGTTGTCGCAGTGGTGAGCGGTGTAAGGAGGACTTGGATCATGGCACTCGACGGCTGTTCTAACGGTATGTGCAAGTATGGTTCAGGCTAGGTGGCGACCCACCCAAACACTGCCAGGGCGTGAGCGGTGGCCAGCAGCGGCTGCTGCGGTGCCGCAGCCACGAAGGCGGCGATCAGGGCGGTCAGGGAGCAGCCGGCGGCGGTGATGAGGGTCAGCATCTCGTGGCCGTTGCGCACAGCCACCACGCGGCTGCCGTCCGTGACCTGAGCGGGAGGACGTGCACATAACAGTAAAGGGAGGTTGTCAGCGCAGATGTGAAGGCTGCGGTGTGCCGTTGTGCTGGCACGTGAGGTGCAGTCCGTGAGCCGTGAGCTGAGCGGAGAGGCGTGCGTGCGGGCTGCGGGAGGTGTATGGGGTCAAGTACGCCGGGCAGTGGGGCGGGGCAGTGGGAAGCGAGGCAAGGTGCACGGGCACGGCCACGGCGCGGTCGCAGTGGGTGACATGGGGATGATGAGGGCGTGCTGGGCATCTCCGGCTGGGTGCCTGACAGACTGACACATCGACACCACCACAGGTATGCGGTGGCTGCCCGCGGGCTGGATACACAATGGTGGCAGCCTGGCAGCGGGCACCACATGGTTGCATGTCACCAGCCTGCAGCGCTGCCGCGCCGCCGCAACTCACATAGTCCACTGCCCCCGACACCGCCACGATGCAGCCGTTGCTGGAGGCCAGCTGCTTGGCCGCCTGGGGGTGCGTGGCAGGGGCCGGGGGCGGGGGAGAAGGGCAGGGCGGTGGAAAGGGGAAGCAACGGTGTGTGAGAGCCGGCTGGACGCGAGAGGCTGGGGGCGCCAACGGAGTGCCGAAAGGTATACGCGTGTGCGTGCGGCGGCGAGGCTGTGGCCGCAGCGTAGCGGCCTCAAGCACACGTAAAGGGTCTGGGCTGGTGCAGGCCCCAGGGCAACAGCTGAAACTACAGGGTACCGGTACTCCAGCGGCGCCTCAAAACCTCCTGAACCTCGCCCGCAGTACCGCCGGAGACGGCTAGGCCCGGCCGATGCAGCGTGGCGCAGTGGCAAGGTGGCAGCTGCGGCCCACCCCAAACGCGGCCGTGCTCGCTCCTTCGCATGTAAAGTCTTGCATGTATCGCATGATAGTGACATGTCACCGTGCCCGACTTACCTCCAGCGCGTCCGTGCTCGCCGCCGTGGAGTCCACGCCCTTGACGTTGCCGCCTGGGCGCCGCGGCAGCACAGGGCAGGCGGGAACCGTTGGTCGACACAGCTGCAGCCTGGCCATACAGTGCGTGTCGCAGCCCAGCATCGGGGCAGGCCGGTCCTGACTAATTTACCGTCCTTGTCCACCTGGTCCGTCCATGGCCCTCGTTACGGGGCCCCAGGACCAGCGATCTCCAAGTCATATGATTCACCTCCCATTAGCCATGACGCAACCTTCCTGGGGTTGGACCGGGCCATTCACCATTCCCAAGGATGCGGCAGGCTGTTCCTTCCCGCCACCATCCCTCCTCCTCTTCCCCCGCTTCCCTCGTGCGGTTCGCCCCGGTCCATACCGTTACCTACTGCCCCCGTACCGTCGCCCCTCATACTACCCGCTTGACTGCGCCCAAGCCCCCGCCCCACCTGCCGCCCCCCGCCCACCTGCCCCCGCCATGGCCATGACCTCTGACGCGTTGCCCCGCACCACGGTGGGCCGGCAGCCCAGCAGCGCGGCGCAGGCGGCGGTGCGCACCGGCGTGGCGCCGCAGCCCACGGGGTCCAGCACCCACGGCTTGCCCAGCTCCACGGCCTGGGAGAGTGGTGGGGGTGGGGGTGGGGGTGGGGGTGGGGGTGGAGCGAGGCTTTGCAAACATGATTGCACCACAGATACAAAAGATGTAGCACGTGGTGTCAACCGGAGCCCAGCAGCCACGGCTTGCCGACCCTGCAGCTTGCAGGGTCGCGGTAAGGAGGTCCTGCGTGATGCGAGGTGGTGCATAGTGTCAAATCAACGCACAGTTACACCCGTTATGGGCTACGCCCTTGCGACAGAGCGTGGACCGCCACCGGCATCCCTCCCTGTTGGCCCAAGCGCGCTCGGCTTGCGCTCAGACCCCGCGGGCGCGATGCAGGCAAGGGTGTGGTAGACCTCACCCGCTTAGCCGCCAGCTTCTTCGCGGCTATCCAGTGGCTGTCCAGGGTGCCCATGTTGACCAGCAGCGCGGAGGAGATGCCGATGAAGGACTCCACCTCGTCCAGGGAGTGGGCCTTGGGGGGGCCGTGGGGACAGGGGCAGCCGGGGAGAGGGGCGGAATCACGACGGCGCGACAGTGCGGGGAACAGAGGCTGGGCCAGGGCAGGAATGCTAATTGCGGGGATAAGTGTGTGAGGTGTTCAGGAGTGTTTGGGTACAGCTGCATGGCGGATGGAGGTCAGAGGCAGACAGCCGGGGCGGGTGTGAACAGGTTGGGCGCCGGCCACGGGCACGTGGCGAAGGTGACATTTATGTGCCATGCAGCCGTATGCACTTGCATAGACCTTCAGCAGGCGTGTTCACCATGATCACGTAAGAGGTGAGCAGTTACACTGGCAGGCACCTGGCGAGAAACACAACTGGGTATCGAGTGGTGTGCCCCAGGTACCACGCGCCTGCGACGCACCGCCAGCCACGGCACGCACCATTGCCGGAGAGCACCCTGCTGCAAGCAGCACGTTGGCCATAATGTCCATGGACACGAAGTTGGTGATGCAGTGGATGAGCGGCCGCTGCGCTCGGACGCGCTGCCACAGCGCCCAGCACGATTCCGATGTCGCGTCAAGCGCCACAGCGTCTGACTGCCCTGCCATCTTGTTCAACGAGTAACACTTGACGCTTGTTGGACTGCTAGCCTAACGCAGGCTATGCAGGCTCGAGCACACGTATGGCGTTGAGTAGCTCTGTCGGCAGTGCTTGCACCGCAGACGTCCGACAAACGTTGTGGTCAAGGCTGCCAAATCTTGACCCAGATGTAACTGACCCAGATGTAACTGGCAAACAGGACATTTAGGGCCGCAGCACGACAGCAGCAGTGACTACTACTTTCAGTTTGTGACAACCACCACCTTGGGTCGCCAACACGCCGTGCTCGCATTTCGGGCACCGCTACGGTCTAGCAATCAATTCCTGCATATCATCATAAGGAGAGCTATCGTCCGATACCCGATCGAACCAGGGGCGTTCACACCCCTAACTGCCCTCGCCTGCTACGGCCTGTTGCGAAACAAATACCAGATAGTAGGCCCTACTTAAACTTGTAATGCCGAGTATTAGGTCAGCCCTCCCCGTCCGCGCCATGCTGCCTACCCGGTGTCCATCAGTCGCGTCTTCTGGCGCGACATCGTCGCTGCAGCGACCAAAGCGCTCGCTACTATTAACAACTCAATCTTGGGCGGCAACTGCAGGTGCGACTCATGCGGTGAAGCAAGGGCCCTGAGTTCACTTGTCAGGGCCAGCAGGGCAGGACAGTGCCGGGTGGGAGGACCCACACCGTACTGCTGGCATGCCCACACAACTTCTTCACTCGTTTGCCGGCAAGCCCGCCACCTGGTGTGCAGCAACACTCCAAACACATCGCGACTTCACCACCAGCTGCGGCGGGCACCTCCACGTGGACGCAAACCGGGCGGCAGAAGCATTACCCAATGAGCATCGCAGTTCGAAGGCACTGATACAGCACCAACCACTCACCTGCCCATTACCCTTCCGCAGTGGGGCGGCCCCGCTGCCGCCCACACAGCCTTCCGGTCTGCGCCTCCGCCGCGCACCCCGTTGCCCTGGCCGCCACGACGGCAGCAGCAGCAGCAGCTTCAGCCGGTCATGTGACGCCCGCAGCGGCAGCCGCCGCTACCGCCGCCTCAAATGCCTCGCTGCTCGGTCTCACGGCGGGGCAGATCTTCGGCGCTGTGTCGGGGATCATGGTCCCTGTCTACCTGCTCATAGCCTTTGCAACCTCATCCAAGCTGGTGCGTGGACGGGGGTGTTGAAAAGGGTTCAGCCTACAGCGGTCAACGGCAGTAGGAGTGACGTACATCACTAGTACAGTGGCAGAACTACCGCTGGGGGCGGACAGGACACACTCAGCACCGGGAAGTGACGGTTGCGCACATGCAGGAGACGGCCCGCACCCCCTCCTTCGTTGGCCGCAACTAGTGACGCCTCCAGATCGCGCGTCATCAACCACCCGCTTGCCTGTTGGAGTCTGCGGCACTGAGCGTTCAGCCACACACAGTGCGGTTGTGTTGAACACTGCTGCGTGCTGCCCGCTCCTGCAGACTCGCTCCGCGCTGCTCACCTCCTCCGCGCTGTACATCGGGCTGGCGCTGCTGTACGTCGGGGTGCTGGTGGTGGCGTGCCGGTGGGAGGGGCTGGTGGGCACGTTGGCGAGCATCGCCAGCTCCGTGTACCACACCTGCGTGCAGGTGGGTCGGGCGGCTGGGCATAGCGTGGACACGGTCACCGGATGGGACGTGCATCGACGCGGGTATCTTCGTTACTTCGTGAGCTTTTCATTCAGGCAACAGTACGCAGCTAGCTGCTTGCACAAGGCGCACCAAAGCACTCTTAAGCCAAACAGCAATGAGCATTGCCAAGGAGGGAAGGGCGGCACAAAGAAAGCGTGGCCGCAATGGGGAGAATGGACATTCCAACGGCGACAAGCTGCTGGTCCCGGGGCTGTGGGGTACTGGCAAAGGTGTTCCCGAGGGACGATACCCCCTCGGGGCAAATAGATATCCTCCGGGCCTTCGGGGCAAACCCTAGTCCCCCGGGCGTCCCGCAGGTCCACGCCTCCAATCCTACCGGCGGCGTGGCCGCGGCTGCTGCGGCGCTGGACCTGTCCCCCGTGGCCCGCCTGTTCGCCGACCCGTGGGTCACGCTGCTGGCCTGGGTGCACCTGCTGGCGCTGGACGTGCTCATGGCCAGGTTTGGCGGGGGAGGGGGAGGTGTGCTGTGCGGCCGGCCGGTAGCGGCAGTGCGTGAATGCCGCTGGGCGAGTGGGAGGATTGCCGAACGATCGACACTGTGTCCTGCAGCGAGTGTGCGAACCCTTGCACACCGTGTGCCAAACGTGGGCGTTTATGGTGTTGCTGTTTTGCCAGTACCGTCCCGCCTTGCCCTGCCCAACCTCGCCAACCCACTACCCGGCAACTGGCTGGTACCTGCCCCGCTGCTGCAGGGAGATCGCCCTGGACGGCCTGCGCGCGGGCGTGGCCACGGGCCACAGCGTGCTGCTGTGCTTCTTCTTCGGACCCACGGGTCTGCTGAGCCACGCCATCACGCGCCTGGTCATGGGCCGCGGCCGCGCCTAGGGCTGGCTGCCGGGGGACTGCAGTGTCGTGAGAGGTCGTAGGAGGTCTGGGATATGAAGGCCGTGTGCGCTGGCCGTGAGCGAGGCGGAACTGGTTTCGGTCTGTCGACTGGTGGTTACCGCACACGTTGTATCACTGGGAGTGTGGGCAAGCGGTGCAGGAAGTTGGATGCCTTGTGGAAGGATGCCGTTTTGAAGACTGTTGCGGAAAAGGGTGACAAGTGCCTTGGGGCCACTGTATATGGAGGCATGGATGCATTTCAATGGAGCTACACTAAGCTACGCTTGCAGCGGGCAGGTGTGGGTGTCAAGCAGTGGGGCCAAGGTCGAACGTGTAGGATGCAGGCATGAGGCTGGGTGGCAGGCAAGGAGGGACACCTGCAATGGAGCCGTCGCATTCGTGAGTGCAGACCGTCCGTTGGTCGTCCGGCCCGGAGGGGCTGGAAGCTAGGCGCTGCAGAAACTCAGGTGCCAGCGCACCCAGGGCTGTACCGTACAGCCGTTTATCAGGCTGTATGAGGGCGTGTTCTTGTGCAGTGCAGGGATGCATGTACTGAGCATGCAACAGGGCCAAGTTGACGAGGGGGCGAAGGCACGGTCAGTGACTGGTGGATTTAGGGGCTGGTGTTCGCAAATTGGCTGCTGCACGTAAGTAGTCCAGGCTCCACAGAACAGTAAAGAAGGGCCGTATTTCTGAAGTACGGAAAACCAGGGGGGTCCTCTCCCGGAGTCCCGGTGTGCTGCCAGACACCGCGCCATTCCACTCCCTGGGACCCACGAGCTACGGGACAACGAGAGACAACCAGGTCGTTACGCAGGTGGAAAATATCGAGGCTTCGAAGTACCTGGGAAAGGCATATCGCATATGCCAGCGTTCCTATCTTCATCGGTTGGTTCGAAGCAGGCGCATTTTGGGCTGATTTTCTCCGAAAGTCATTGGGGCCCC
>VFQN01002996.1_pt1 | contig 25036 bp, 19 predicted proteins | sample 3512371 | NCBI WGS metagenome assembly VFQN01 (sample SAMN10412370, study PRJNA504923) | tailings metagenome | isolation source: Replicate 2 from Balatoc abandoned mine | place: Philippines: Itogon, Benguet | collected 2017-08-28 | reverse complement strand
AATAATTCAGGAATCTTGTATTGTGTTCCTTCCTGATTCCTATGATATCGGTGTGGTGTGGTTGAATGTTGTTTTGAGTGTGTTTTGATATAGAATTGGTATTTGAAGGTATTTGGAGGAGAATTATTCAAATTATCGTAATACTAATTGACGACTGAGGTCTTACGACAGACAATCGCACTTATCTCTTGTCTGACGAATTTTGTCACTGATGATGTCACGATTGGTCTTAATCCACTCGATTCTGGCAAGATAATTTTTAGCTCTTGTAGTTAAAGTCGATATTTGGTCCTCTTTAGCCAGAGATCGCCCAACGAAGTAGACGACATTCGACAGAATTCTCAGATTGATGAGGTCAGGAATGACAGATATTTCTAAATCATTCAACTCTCCTTGTTGCATGAACCCTTCAATAAATTGGTCAAAATACTCCCATGCATTCTTTTCTCCGGCATATTTAGACAAACAGATCGCTAATTCCATGGCTCGCCAGTCGTAGGCACAGAACTCGAAGTCAAGAAGACCACTGACACCGTCCTCCACCACAAGGACATTATCATAGTGTAAGTCACCGTGTATGAGTTGCTTCGGCAAATTTAAAGATAATAGGCGTTGAATGAGCTCTTCTAAGTAAATGATCTCTTGTTTCAAAGCGTTGGTGGTGTCGCGGATTTCATCAAAGTCATTTTCTTCGATACGCTGGAAAAATGCTTCTCGTGTAACAGCATGGTGGACTTTATATAAATCATAATATGGAGGGTTTGGAGAAGTGAGGTCTAATTGGACTTTACTCATAGCTGAGCAGAGTTCTCCAGATGCAAGGCCAATCTCCCTCACCTTTGTCAGCTTTGGCAATTGACCTGGGATAATCTCGAATAATGAAGCCTCTGCTCCATTCGATAGCAATACATGAGGACTTCCAGTTTCCAACGAAGGGACAGTAGTAGGTATTCGGAAGGAGAGATTCATCTTGTTGAGTTGCTGAAGGATGGAGTGTTCGAACCTCACACGATGCGAGTCATTGCCATTGTTGTAAACACGTAAGATATAGGTTTGATGGCTCCTATCGTCTTCAACATAAGCAACGATGTTATTGACACCTCCACTTGTTGGTTTGAAGTGATAGTTTCCCTCTGGGAGGAATTTCCTCGCGGCTTCATGTAAGACATCCATATTCGTCATACTGTGAAACATCTGAGAAGATAAACTGAATCAGTTCATCTTTAACTCACAAAAACTGAAAGCTGCTTACTTTTATTGGTTTTAGTCGTTTGAATGAATGAATTGATGGTTTTGAAAGAAAGAGTCCTGATGTTACGATGAAGAAATGAGGCATAAGTAAGACCAAATGAAGATAGGTTAGCGATAAAATTTTCAAACCAAACAAGGAAAATGTCATTACTTGATCTTGCTTCTAGCTCAATCGAGCTAAAGGATTGAAAATGGAATTGATTGCGTACACTAAATAATACGTGTATAAAACGGCACCGTATTCATGTACGACGACAGTTGCAAAGTTTTCAAAAAATTTTTCAGTTCATCGAGCAACTCATAGTATCTTACATCTTACAGGGATCGATCATGAGTGATGCGGGATATCTAAGCGATGTGCCCACCCATCATTCCACTCCTCCTTCAGAAGTGAGTCAAGATCTCGTAGCTTCAACTAAGATTCTTGAAAATCACTTCAAAGAAAAGTTTCTTTCTCTGAGAAATGCGTACGAACAAAGAATTAAACAACTACATGAAGTTATTATGAAACTATATCATAATATATCGCAAGATGAAGTACTACAACAGATGAAACAAGATCCAACTTCTTCTCTTTTCATTCCTACTCATTTCCAGGAATTATTTCATCAACATTTAACTGATGAACGAGAGCAATACCTCCATCAAACCTTACAAAAGAATTATCTCCTTGAAACTGAAATCAATCGATTGAAAAAGATAAACATTGATGTGACAGAAGAGCTGAAATTCGTGAAGGAAGAGCGGGTGAAGGAAGAACAACAATATCAGAAAAAGATGACTCTCTATAAACAATCCCTGAAGGAGAAGACCGAAGAATGCAACGCTCTTCAGTCTGAATTAAAGGAAAGAACGTACTTAGTCCAGCAGCTCGAGAATTCCTTTGAACAAAGTTCCAAGGAGCTGGCGCTGATTGAAGGGATTGATCAACAAGAACAACAGCTCAGACAAGAGCTCAGCCAGCAGCTCAACTCCACTAAACACCAGAAAGATATCTTACAACAAGAACTCTTCGACCTCAAATCCAACCATCGCATACTCCAAGACAGCCTGCAACGTCATCAACAAATGCTAGAGGAGAAGCAGCGTCATGAGGAGGAGCAGAGGAAGAAGTTATCGACTGTCATGATTCAACTCGAAACATTGCTTGAGCAGGAAATGAATGAAAGTAATCAAGCAATCTCCTCCGCTAATGACAAGGTAAAAGCTTTCAGAGCTCGTATGATGAAAGAGCTTCAACGAGAGAAGCGACTGACGTCTGCACTACAAGAAGAGCTCAATACATCGAAGCAGATGAAGGATGAACATCAAAGAGAAGTCCGTCACCTCACTGAAGAGAATCGGAACTTACGTCAGCAGTTGCTACAAGGAGAGCAGAAACTCGCGACGTTGCAGACGGAGCTGACGTCCTCGCGCGAGAAGTTACAACATATTAAGATGAGTCAGCATGAATTAGAGATGGCACATAAACTATTGCAACAAAAATACGAAGATTGTGTACGTCATCAAGAGAGAGGACTGGAGGACATGCGAGTAAAGACAGAGAATGATGTCAGAAGGAAGTGTGAGGAAGAGCAACGTCATCTCCAACAGAAAGCTCGAATTATGCAACTGCAAAATGAGAATAACCTTCAGTCACTGAATCAGCAACTGCGTCACTCTTATACGTTCGGTACAGCCTCGAAGAGTGATTCTGATATCATCGTAAACAATCAATTCCACGACGTCAGCGACGAGTTATCTTTCCGCCAACTCATTTCTACTCTCCAACAAGAAAAGATCGCGCTACAACAGCAGCTGGCCTATCAAGAACAGCATGTACAAAGAGAGTTCGAGCGTCAGAGCGAAGAAAGGATCGCCACACTTCATCGTCAATGGCAGGAAGAGACTCAAGGTCAAGTTGCCTCTCTCAAGGCACTTCTCACAGAAGCGGCGTCAAATATTGAGAAGTTGAAACAAATGATGTCAGAGAAGAAGATTGTGATTCAAATGCAAAAAGATCGCATCGAACAACTCAGAGATCAACTGACGCATGCTGCACAAGAGAATCTTTCTCTCCGCCACTCTCTTGCTACTGCCCAGCAATACTCATCACACCTACCTCAGAATACTCCTTCGCATCATCAAATTCAGACGCCCAATAGATCAGCTCCTATGACCGATCGCACGACTAAGCTTTACTCCCCTCACTACCTTCCTCAAGAGGAACACTACACTGACACCTCCACTGTCGTCACACCTTCCACCTCTCACCACCACCTTTCTCAACACCGCCTAACACATCCTCATTATATCCACTATAACGAGAGTGACGTGATGGAGGTCACTGACACATCCTATAGAGGAGAAGAAGGTAGAGAGAATATTGCTCCAAACTTAGAAGTTGCATCACACCATACAAAGAGATCATCGAACTCCCCGTCTCCGTCAGTCTCTTCCTCAAAGCAGAAGCAAAGCACAGGGCATCCTCTCCACACCACCGCCACTGCTTCCATCTCCTCTATCAAGAGCACAGTGACTCGAGCATCGACGGCAGCCCCTCCTTCTGTGCAGTCAAGGACACAGTCTGTGTCACATTCAAGAATCGGTGGAGGTAGTGGCAATCGTTCCGTGGTATCATTTACTGCTGAATCATCGCTCCCTCTCCCTCCTCCCCCTCCTCCTTCCATCACTTCGTCGCCCTCCGTTAAACCCAATCACACTGATGCAAGCAAAGGAACCAATTCATCGCAGACCGCGCCATCGTCGCAGCTGCTAACTTCAGCATTGGAGGAAGCAAGGGTGACAAAACTACTGAACATACAACTACAACAAGACAAAGAAGTCCTCCAGGCTCAACTCCTAGATCTACTGCAACAACTTCAAAATCAGCCACCACAACATACTGCATCACAGCAAATTCAATCCGCGTCCTTATTACCTCACTTTGAAGAGAGGGGGGTGCAAGTGGAGACGATGGCGGAGGAAGAAGACGAAGTAGTCGACGATCTAACGTTCAGTACTTTCCAACACATCCTTCCGTCCACTTCACTACCACCTAAGCAAGTCGAAGAAAGAGCTGAGGTGGTAATGTTAGATGGCGCAACTCAAGTAGAATGGACAGATCGAAGGTTATCGTCGGTGGGAGTCAATACCATGCCCCAAGCTCAACTGATCGACCTTCAAGATCGCTGTGAGCAACTCCTACTTACTGTACGCTCTTTAGAAGAGAAGCTACTCTATGAGAAGAAACTGACTGCTCTTGCGAAACAAGAGGTACAGGAGATGAAAGGAAATTATCTAACATCAGCGCAGCGTGTGAAGGAGTTGAAATCAGTTCTCATGAAAATTCAACAACGATATTCACTGACCTGTCAGCAATTACATACTAACCTTGCTCAGCTTCGATCTCAAGTGGCGTCATTCTCTACAGTATTCTGTGAGGAAGAGAAACAATCGTCAGTTGACGCTATCTCACTTCAGCTGAAAGTCTTACTCCAACTTCACAAGCAAAGATACGATGAAGACTTGAAAAAGCAACAAAAGCAGTTCCTGACCGTGTATAATAAAGAGAAGGAGGAATTAGAGCGACGTTACCTGTCTCAGATTCAACAACAACAATCGAGTCAGAAACGAGAAATTGAAACTTTACATTATCAACTGGCTAAACAGCAACAAACAACGTCACCCACTCCTTCAACAACTCCCATCCCCAATCCTATCTCCACTGCCACGGTTACGGAACTTGTGGAAGCCTTTGAATCTACTCTTCGGGGAACTCTACAAGCACTATTAGACCAATCCGTCATTGCGAAGGATACATCAGATAAGATCTGCGCAATGGCGAAAGATCATCATGAACCAAGCTTTGCGGCGATGACGTCAGCTAGAGCAACGATTGGTGAAGAGGTTGATAAATTCATCTTCGCTTTGTTAAATAAGAAATACTTTGAAGGACCCGAGAGTCTTCCCCCTTCTCTCATTGAAGACGTCACTGGCATTGCTATTCCTCCCTCTTCTTTAACGACTGCTGGGAAGCAGCCTCTCGCGTCCCCAGCTTCTTCATTATCGTCATCCTACTTCCCGAAGAACAATCAGGTTGGTGTACCATCTTCCTCTGCCACTTCTTCTTTCTCTTCATCTACACCACTCTTAAACAACCCCTCGAAGAAGTGAGGGATATATCTATGATTTGTTTGATTTTATTACTTAAGATTATTTCAAAATACCATTGATCATCACGAGAAGCATAAAATATAAAAAACACACACTCCTCTTCCCTCTCCTAACATTATTACACGACGTTAACTGACATCATCCTCTTCCTCTTATTGTGTCTTCTTGAAAATGAAATCAATTAAAACAATAAAAAGCATTTTCAAGAGAATCGTTTTAAACAGATGGATGGATGGCGATGATAATAATGTCAGCTAACGTCACTTTCGTATTCAACTAATTTAAGGTTTGGTTTGTGTTGTGCGGGCGAGAGAGATCGCTTCTAACTCTTTCTGCACTTGATGACCCGACTTAATTTCAGGAAAGTTCTTCTTTGCTTCTTCTGAGTCGAAGGGAGAAAGAGGTGAGAGGATTTGATCTGATTGGATCTGACTGAACAATGTACTAGAAACACGCCACAAAGACTCGCCCTTCTCTTTCTTTGTATCAATTACCTTCTTGGTGGCATCAGTGATTACAACCTCATGGAAGCCAGCCATGACGTGACCTCCGGTAAGATATTCGATCTGCTTACCAGCCTAACAGAGAAACGTTAATTGACTCCAATGTAGTGGAAAAGGACATATAGACTTACCTGTACTAACAAGCATCCATCAGGGACAGAGACAGGAGTCTTGGTACCATCTCTGGTCCAGACGAATAATCCTGGAAATCTAGATTTGCCGTGAATAGTGAGGAAGTTGAGGTCGTAGTGGAAGCCAGCCAACACAGTGCCAACTTTATTGTATTTATTGAAATTAGAACCTGTTGGTGCTAATAAATGAGGACCAAACTCCATACGCTTTGTAAAGGCGTCAGCAGGCATGTGAAAGCCCACAGCAGCCATCTCAGCGAGGGTGAAGACAGCGCTGATCATCTTCCCTCCCCACATGTCCATCACCTCCTTCCATTCAGGAAAGCCCTCAGGAAGGACTGGATCCATATTTTGTACTGGAAATTCGGTTTTTTCAGGAACAGGACCAACTCTCCAGAAGAATCTCCACTTCGGGTCGTAGTCAGGGGTGGAGGCAGACTGCGGCTTATCCTCTGGACCGTAGCTGTTAATGCGGGCAGAGTGGTCACGGGGCTTTTCGATTCTCTCTCCAGTGACACCAACTTGATAGTCGAATTGAGGACGGGCATCGCGAACTCCGTCAGACTGCTCGAAGTATTTCTCCATCATAGAGAGAAATCGCTCGTTGTCAGCGCCCGAGACACGAGGATCTTTCACTATCACTAAACCATATTGATGTAAAGCTTCAGCAACTTTTGCACATTCCTCTTGGTAGCTGGCAGGATCTTGATCCTTATTAAAGAAAATATTAAAATCAATGACAGGGATGCTCACAGCAGCCTTCTTCGATGATGTGTTCTCTTTTCTCGACGAAGAAGAAGTTGGTTTTGTTTCTTCTTGTTTTTGAGAGTAATAGTAATAGCCTGCAGCGACAGCAGCAGCAGCTAAAGTCGCAGCAGCTCCAACTGTAAAGATTGATCTGAGTTGAGAAGAAGATGAAGACATTTCACTTAAAAATCTAAAATCTAAAAGATTCGACTTGAAACAAAGGGAGAGGTCAAAGACGATGATTGTTGTTGTTGTCTGAGGGAAGGAAGGAAGGAAGTAATGATGGGATTGCCTTCTGAGAACTCGAATAAGTTCAATCAATTCCCAGCACAACCACCCTTCCTACTTACCTAGATCCTCTGATTCCTAGACACTTCTGTCCAATGAGAATGGGTTGACATTTTTGACCATAGACAAGACAAACTGACTCGAACATCCATCAAACAAAGTCTAGCAGCAGTGTGATTTCTTTAGAGCAATAATACCATGAAACAACTGACTTCTATTCTACGATTAGCTATAAATAGTCAATGGAGGACAATGACTGTGAAAAACACAGGGCTTCAGGTCTCAGTTGGATCAGGAGTACAATCTTTTCTAAATAATCTCATGAACAATGTCAGACAACGACTAAACCCTGGTTCATTTAATAATGAAAACAATCTCTGCCTTGATGGAATTCCTGTAAGACAACAATTGAAGCAAGATTTAAGTGAAAATAACGACCTTTTCGATCTCAGTATTCTTTTCGCTGCACCAAAGAAGAAGGTAAGAAAGTCTCTGTCCTGTCCCACTTCTATTCTTATCAAGTCTTCTCATAGGTTTCTCCTCGAAGAAAGAGACGTAAGCACTTTAGATATTTCCCTGACCCAATAGCATGGTCGCGCTGTGATCGTTGTGGAGAGCCAAAGAGACCTCACCGAATATGCCACAATAACGCTGACATCTGCTTTATGAGACCTGAAGAATACCAACAACACCTCGCAAAGGTCAAAAGCTCTGAAGATAAGAATGATCAGCAATAAACTTCAATCTATTATTCATAGCAAGCTGTAAAAGTAAATCAAGTCGTTGTTCGGTGTATTTGTTTCGACCATCTTCTCTAACAAAACATAAACAGAAAAATTTGAATTCCGCAACGCGCGTTTGTTTGGTTATGGATGGTAGCCCTGGTCTTTAAACCCAAAAAGGTTTGAGTGTGTCATCAAGTTATAAGAATTGCTTCATTCCATCGCTTCTAATTGAGCTGCTTTTAACGCTTTATTGACCATCGTCACCCATAATAATCGAGTCTATAGAAAGTGATATGGAGGCTAAACATACTAACAGCCTTCTCACCTCAGCATCATCAGCTTGAAGTAAAAGATGTTTAATTTTCCCTCCATAATGAACTTCGCTGGCAACAGATCCTGCATCACTCTGATTGTCGGAATCTGAAGTTGGATTGCCTTGTTCATCAAAGGACGGCGATCGTGTCACCTTGTTCTTTGACGATCGAAAGAGTGAGGTAATAGAGAAACGACTTTTCGCTCCAGCTTTAGGAACAAAGCGAAGAACAAACTCCTTGCCTACAATGAATCACTGTCATAAATCATCAGTTCGACTGAAACTAATGCTTACCTTTCGCTTGCACTTTCCCGTGAGTTTCAACAGCAGAAATGTCAAAGATTGGTATAGAACACTTTAATTGCAATGGAACCATTCCCCACAATGATTCGACTGCATTATAATAGATATTTAATTCACAGAAATGAATGGGAGATTCTTTCAATACAAAATATCTCCTCTGCCATTGACCTAACAACGAGGAAGATTTCTTCAACAAAAAGCTTTCAAAGATGACGCCTGTCTCTTGAGCGAACTCTGATAGTGGTGGAAGAGTGAGGTTCACAGGAAGTTCTTGAAATGGTTGTTGGTAGTAGGATTGCTCATTCATTGACTGTGAGAGATTGACGATCGTCATTGACTGTTGTAACTGAACTGATGACTGGTACTGCACTTGTTCAAGTTGTTGATTGTGCTTTATTTTTTGTAATCTTTCCACCAGATATTCTTCATCATTAATTGAAGAAGAGATCACAGGCATCATTACAGTAGATGACTTGAGATCGAAGGACGTCGCTCTCTTTAGCACCGGTGTTGTTACTGGGAGTAATGGTGAATCAGAAAAACCCTGAAGAGCTTCACGATCAGGCAAGTGGATATTCAGTGCCCCTATTTCATCGTCTTCTGACTCAAGGTCATTGTGGCGTGGTTTGTAATGGAAAAAACCAGCCTTTTCCTTAATGACGTAGGCAGGAAGTAACTGTCGATTAACTGGAACGAGATTTACCACATCTTTCTCCATGTTTTGCTCATCTTCCTGTTTTTCATCGACTTTCGTTCCTCCTTTAGATGTACCTTTCCTCTTTCTCATTTCTTTTAGTCTCTCTTGCACTTTCTGAATCGTTTCTTTGCTCACTTTCTTCGATCCTCTTACAGATCCTTCCAATGAATTGTTTGGATTACTAGACCTGACATCATCAGCAGGCTGGAACTCGCTGCTTCGCCTTAAAGGAGTCTTATCTGATCGAGGTTGCGAATGACTGATTCGTACAGCAGGAATCGAGGAGAAAGGTGCTGAGGAAGAGGAAGCCACTGACTCTCTTAGGCGGTAAGTGTTATCATAATCATTATTCAAAATCTCTTGAAAGTTCGGATAGGAGGAACTCGTTGTTTTCCACGATTCGGTTGGATCGCGGATAAGAGGATTTGATGATGGCCGGGTATTAAGTTTGTTCACTTCCAATGAAGCATCTAAAGGATTGCGATATCGAAAATATGACTCATCGTTCTCTTGCTCTTTCGATGGTCCCTTCTGACCCGACTTTCTTTCCCGAGAAGGATCATTTACTCTACGTAGAGGAGCAACATCTCCAATGCGAGGCTCACTTAAGGCGGCTGGCCTATGTACTGGTTTCACCACTGCTCGGCCAAGATTCGACACAGACTCTTCCCTTTCGTCATCGGACAATACCGACCTGAGCTTAGGAAGGGATGATTCAGAAGACCGACCCACATCGACCTTGCGACTGGAAGCCGCTCTTTCCGTGATTGTGGTCTTTCCTTCCGCCCATGAGGACGAAGCTAATAAAGGTTTTCTGTTTTTTCCTCTCTTTCTTTCACTATCGCTGAGGTCGATACTACTCTCATCTGATCCTTCTTGCTGCTTTGAATACATATATTGATCAACATCATTTTCTCGTAGTGTCGTCACCATAATGGAATTGGAGTAGCGTTGAGGAAAATTTACGGAGGACATAACAGGAGCAGCAGGAATGGTGATGGAGCTATCAGAGTCTAAGAGACTTTGTCCACCACCACTACTCCTGCCTTTCCTATCTGCTCTCGCTTCTCTTTGTGGTGATGCATCTAATAACTCCTCGAACTCCTCTACAATATTTTCATTATTCTTGCTTTCTGGTGGTCTTGAGAAAGCAGGAACAGAGGCGATATTGGTCGGCGTGATCTCTTCGATATCATCGAGGCTAGAGTTCTGCTGGTCGTAGGAGAGGGTTGTATCAGCACCAAAGGAAACAGTCTTTCCCGCAGCGTTTGGTTTAGAGTTAGTTTGATCGAAGATGTCGTTCTGGTTTTGGTAAGAGTCTTGTGAAAGCTGTGAGTCACCGCTGTCTGACTTCTTACGATTCTTCCTCATTTTTTCTTTTCTTTTAGTTGATTTCATTCTGGTCATACGCTTTGGAGTGGGTTTTGGTACATAATAACTTGTATCACGATCAGAATCTTCATCTTCGTCAACAACTTGCTGTTCATGCCAATTACTAGAATAATCGTAATAAGACTTCAAGATGAACTCCTGGCTCGATGAGACAGGATTTTCATTTTCTAATAGTTGAAGCTTTCTTTCCTCTTCTAACTCTCTTTCTTCCTGTGAATGAGTCTTTTGTACTGCATTTTGATATTCTCTGACAGATGAAGCAAGGTTGGAGGGAAGGTTGGAATTATTGGACGGTGCTTCAGAAAAAGGTTTGAGAGGGAGAATGTTTGGTGTTAAAATATCAGGAAAGTTATCATGAGCAAAGCTATCACCCAGCGTATCATCATCTTCTTCCCGATAAGTTTCTTCCTCACTTCCAAGAGATTTTGTCGAATCACTGCGATTCATCGCCTTTCTCTGAGCACTTAAAAATTTATTCACTTGATCAAAGGAGGACTTTGGCGACCTTCCAATCTTTCGATTGAACATGTAAGAATATGGAAACCAATCTTTATAATCTTTTAATAGTTGTACTATGAGGTCATGCTGGTTTGAGTCTGAGTCAGCGAATACTTCAAACAGAACATTTGAGAGGTCTTGAATAAGATTTGTATTCTGTTCCAATATTATTTCAAAAGATGACAAAAAAGCTCCGATAAATCGAGACACATGAACTGGCAATGAGCTGTAATCTTGATCAGAGGAGGTGAAAACTGTGCCGAGTGACAGGCTGCGAGCAATTCGAACGATTGCATTCCATACGATTGATAACGAGCTCACTTTTTCCAATTCATTGCGAGATATTTCTCCATCCATTATTGATTGGACCAGTTGTTCGATTTCATCGGGATATTCTTCAGAAAGCACAAAACCGGTGCTCGCTCTTTTGCTGTTAGTGGATTCAGGAAAGGGGATCTCGTATTCGAAAAATATCGTACCTTAGAACTCCAAGAGCATCAATTGCACAGGAAGATGAGTTATCCTCGAAAGCATCGAAGGGCATTGATTGAATTTCTTCTGTTTTTAAAATTGAAAACAAGTATTTATTTAATTAAGGCATCACAACTGACAAAGAGAAAATCGATTTTCTGTAATATTTAAAAAGTAATCTTCTTTAGAGAGAATGATGAGTTTTAATGTGTTCAATTTGAAGAGCAGCTCACAAATCAAAACAACAAATAAATGATGATGAGATTATTAGTTCTTCTTTCCGTATTGTCCGTCTCTTGCGGAGCATTTCTCAGAGAGGGAGCATACTACCGCGAAAAATTTCTGGCATGGTCCAAAGCCCACGGAATTCCTGCTCATACGGATGCTCTCTCCGCGAAGCTTTTAGAGAACTTCGCTCGTAATGATGATATCATTCAAGCTCACAATGCTGGAAATCATACTTTTACTCTGGGACACAACCAATTTTCTCACATGTCCCTCGATGAGTGGCGTGCATATGTCCGCGTTGGATTACAGCGTCCTAAGCTTTTGGAAGGCCCAGCAACTCTTCACGAAGCTCCAGAGGATGTTTCCGCCTTACCAGATTCGATTGACTGGGTTGCAAAAGGTGGTGTAACAGATGTTAAAGATCAGGGTAAGTTTTACAGGGTGTTTTCACTTTTATCTCTTACTAAATGCTATTTAGGTCAATGTGGCAGCTGCTGGTCTTTCTCGACCACTGGTGCGCTCGAAGGAGCTTACTTTGTGAAATTTGGCAAGTTGAAGTCTTACTCTGAACAGCACTTTGTGGATTGTGATAATCCTAAGAATGGCGGCTCTGATCTTGGTTGTAATGGTGGTCTGATGGACAACGCCTTTGAATGGGCCAAGAAAAACAAAGGTGTTTGCCTTGAATCAGAATATCCATATGTTTCTGGCGGTACTAAGAAGGCTGGAACGTGTGACGAATCCAAATGCACGAAGCAAGCTGATATTGCCCCAAATTCTTATACAGATGTTACCACCAACTCTGATGCTGCCTTAATGTCGGCATTAGCCAAACAACCTGTTGCTGTTGCGATTCAGGCCGATCAATCCGCATTTCAATTGTATAAGTCAGGGGTTTTCACGGCTTCCTGCGGTGCTAACCTTGATCACGGTGTTCTCGCTGTGGGTTACGGTACCCTCAATGGCGTTGACTACTACAAGGTCAAGAATTCCTGGGGAAAGTCATGGGGTGATAACGGATATATCTTACTACAACGTGGTGTGCAACAAAAGGAAGGTCAATGTGGTATTTTATCTGGTCCTCCATCATACCCTAACCTGTAACTTCCCCGAGTGAGTTTAGGCTGCATGTGTTAGATGTAGGTATTTTGCTCAATGTCCATTTGAGCACATAAAATTTGAATGTGTGATTACGTCTATGAATATCGCCGATTGGTTCACACAACGTATAGTTAGATTAGTGGAAAACATATTGTATAATAATCCAAAGTATAAAAAGAGTCGCTTTAAGAGGAGCCTCTTTCTCTTCTCTTAATTGTACGTCATAGTAAGGAGGCAACGATCACCTTTCCAACCATATTTCAATCCATGACAAATAGGCAAGCTTTGACGAAGACAGCTTCAAAGTCCATCAAAAAGTTATTTTATTTTGTGATTATATTGGTTTTCATCGCAGGAGAGATAATGGAGGGAGGTTCTGCAACTAAATCTCCGTTTAAGCTGAAGTTGTATCTTATTCGACATGCGGAGACGGTGGCGAACAAAGAGAATGTATTGGTAAGACTGTATACTTCCTCGTTATTCTCAATGACTCGACGTTCTTTGCCTTTAGCAAGGACATATTGACTTCCCGTTAACCGATGAAGGTAGTGGCCAGGCTCTGAGGTTAGGTGAATTATTAAGCGGGAAACCCTGGACGAAAGTTTATTCATCAGACCTTCAACGAGCATGTACTTCAGCCGAATTGATACTTTCAAAATCTCAGCATTGGAGGGAGGAGCATGGGATCTCTAAAAGCAATCTTCTTCGAGAGCTTAGCTTCGGACTGCGGGAAGGATTACCTCGATCCCTATCCATGGCAGAAGTGAGACAAATCAAGTCTAGACAGTTTAATATTCCGGAACACCAATTAACAGATACCGCAGAGACACCTGAGAGTGCGAAGGCTCGACAACATCTCTTTCTGAAACAATTGTATAGAGACCTGAGACACCATCAAAGAGAGCACCACTCTCCGAGTGATGTCGCCTCCACTGTCACCTTTACTGGAGAGAATCAAGCAATTGCTAATAATCATAGTGAACACATACCAAAGATTGCAGTAGTATCACACGGTGGATTTATCAAGCTTTTCCTCCGACACTACTGCAACTACCACTCATCAGAGAAGATAGATAACTGCTCTGCCTCGATCATCACTGTCTCGTGGTTAGAGGACGGTAATGAAGAATCGTATCAGTGTATAATTGATCCTACACAGATCAATCTCAGTCCTAAGCTTGCACATATTCCTTGAGAAGAGTAGAGAAGTATTACAACTCAAAGTAGATGAAACCACTGCTATTACATTGATGATATAAAGTACTAATAATAGAACATCACATGCTCGATCTCTCTATCTTCTTCTCGCTCTATCAAATTATCTTTATGCTAACTGAATATGAAAAAAAAATGAAAAAAAGAAAAAAAGAAAAAGGAAATAAATATAACTAACCAAACAATCAGCAAAGAAAATGCGATTGAATGAGGGAAGAGATAGGAGGAGGTTGAAAAGGATCTATTGGGAAGGGAATTTATGAGATGAGGCAAAAAATGACTAAAATCCGAGCACTAAGCAGATGAGCAGGTAGCCGAGAGTTGCGATGAGTACAATGGCAATAGCTGTGAGCATCATACCACTTTTAAGGAAGTCTTGTACAGAGAGGTAGGGGCGCTGAAAATCATCGACAATGAGAAGTGAGTTGACGTTAGGGAAGGAGGAAAAAGGTAATCCCATCGCTGCAGAGACTATAAGCAAATCTTGTCATAACCGAAGTGAAGAAACGAAATATTTTCTTACTAGCAAATGCCGAACCGACCACCATAGGCTGAGCGATATCAAGACTCAAGCCAATTGACGTGATGATCGGCATGAGAATCAGCGAGGCGACTGTGTGGGAGACAAAAGTCGCCACTGTGCAACAAAAGAAGAGAACACAGATCAGAGCAAGGAAAGGACTTGACAAAGGCAAAACTGCAGGCGAGGAGACAAAAGTTAACAAGAAGTACCAGAGGGCGATTGATATACCCACCTGCTGTAATGGCATCTGATAGATATCCCAACAATCCACTAGAACCAATGGCTTTCCCCAATACATTCCCACCACCAACTAAAATCAATGTATGCCATGACAAACTATTAAAATCAACCTAGCAGACAGATTCAATCAAAGTTTTCACTTTCTCAGACTGTAACTCACCTCCGAAAGGATACCAGTACCAAACATAAATAAGACATACATGAGAGAGACTAGGGATATATCACCAAAAACAAACTGAAAGCTTTGAAATAATGCGAATAAAATCAATGTAATCAATGATAAGATCATGATCGTCACATTCTTCTTTCCAAATGCATTCCCTCGTTCATAGACGATAACAGGGATGGAAGAGACGTCATTAGGTTGAACCATCGCAATGATTAAGAACCACGCTACAATAGTACATACAACACAAAAAGGAACTGAAATAAGAATCCAGCGACCAAAGGAAATATTCATTCCAGTCTAATAAAAGAAAATAAATTAGTGTCAGAAAAAACGAGGTAGGATGATGTTGTCAGGATACCTGTTCTAAGTAGGACACTGCCAACACATTCTGCAAGGAAGAAATGGGTGTCATCATACCACCGAAGTTACACGCGTAAGCTAAACCTAGCAAGAGTGCCTTTGAGAACCTATTTGCAGAAATTTTTTTTAAAAAAAGGCATCGGTAATCATAAAAATTACTCTTACTTGGAGTCAGTGGGTAGATCTCTCACAATCGGCAGAATGATCGTCGCACAGAGGATAGGTGCGGTATGATTGCTAATCCACATGGAAAGAAAGAGACCAAGGAACATAATAGCGAGGATGAAGTAGTTGGGGTATTGTCCAAGTCTCTTCTGAAGCATTGATGCAAGCCTTAACTCCAACTGACATCGGGAGAAGGCTGTGGATAGCGTGTATCCTCCAAGCAGAAGGAAAGTTGTGTGATTAAAAATGTGGTCAGTGACGAACGAGGCAGCAGCTTCGGCGTTCATGAGTTTTTCAGGGTTCGAAGGGTCTTTGAGCACACCCATCGTCGTGACAAGGATGGGAATCGTCAAGGCTGTGGCGAAGTAGGGAATAGCTTCCGTAATCCAAAGAAAGATCACAAAGAGGAGGAGAGACAAGCATCGGCTAGCAGCGGGATCGTTTGGGATGATAGGAGGCATGACCAGTGACAGCACAAAGATGAAAAAGGACAGCGAAAGACCCAACGGCCTCACTGCCACAAATATATCATCAGACGCTTTATTCTGCTGCTCGGTAGCGAATCTCTCCCACTCGATAAGTTTATCACGACTGACAAGACCAGTAACAATATCCATTAGTGCGACAGGCTCAGATGAGTTGGCAAAGGTCTGACGATCGATGGTCTGTTTCCATTGCTCTAAATTCTTCTCATTCATGACTTTATCAAACTTCTTAATAATTTTATTAAATCCTGTTTTATTTAAATCACAATATGATCTTAATGCAGCTAACTCAACATAAATATCACGTAAACGAAGTAAATAAGATGAATCAGAACTAGTATGATGAGTACGATAAGTATTACGTCTTTCATTGACAATTTCATCTAATGATATTCTTAATGATGCTAATTTACCAACAAAAAAATTATTAATTTTATTCATTTCTTCAATAATTAAAGGGAAAAAGTCAACTGATTCATCAAAATTATTATTAGTAGTATTACCATTACTCACTTTATTTGATTTCATCAATGAATTATAAGATTCTTTAAACTTTTTATCTGATGTTAATGGTTTCGTTTCTGATTCATCATCAGAATCATCAACATTCACTTTATTTGATTTAGTAGGAGGTTTAACACTGGCAGTGGTGGTTGTAGTGGTTGTTGTGTGGTTGTTGTTATTTTCTTTACCATTTTTCTCTGCTTCTTTATCGGCAATAAACTTGCGGCGATTAATAACTCTTTTTAATTTATTATATTGAATGTACTAAAGAATGAAAGTGTGAAGCTAGACAGAACAATAATAAGAGAAAACTTACATATTCTCGCCAAGGTTCATAGATTCCTAACTGCAACTGCTTTCCGAATTTCATTTTCACAAGTTATAATTTGTTAGATGTCTTCAGATACGAGTTCTTAAAAGAAGTTAGATAGGTTTCAGTTGATTCTCTGCTTGCAATGGAAGAGTAAAGTTCAAGCCTTCTCTTTATGAGGTCATATTGATAGGAACGACAACGCTCGATAGTAGAGGCTTTCGAATGTTCTCTCGTTACTACAGACTTGTGGTTTTTTGAACTTCACTAAACAAAGGGGGTTAGGAAAGGGGGAATGCCCTACATTGCCACCACACCCGCGCCCTCACTGTTCATGACCATTGCTTGAACAAAGCTTCCATCATCTTCCTTCTTTATTAACTGCAAACAAATCACATCTTAGCAATCTCCACCCTTCGTAAGCCCTTCTTCTATCTTCATTGCTTGAAGAATTGATCTTATTTTTGACCTGTGTTTTTCCTTTGTCTTTGTAGAAAGAAACTAAACGAAAATGATGCGCACTGTTGGTTTTATGAAACAAGTAAGAATAACCGTTAGACGGTGGGATTTTGATCGTTACATTAATTGCACGATGTGTTAGGCTGTTCAATTATCTTCCAAGAGAAACTTGGCTACCAAGGTAATTTAATTTAGTTCCTTTGTCGTGCAACATTCTTATTCCTTTTTAGAGCTTGAAGGAAGTGTTGAAAGATCAAATCCCTGCCAAGCAAGAGGCTTTGAAGAAGTTAAAGAAGGACTATGGTCACCGCTCCTTGGGTGAGGTTACCGTCGATCAGTGTATCGGTGGTGGTCGCGATGTCAAGTGCATGTACTACGAGACCTCTTTATTAGATGCCAATGAGGGTATCCGCTTCCGTGGATTCTCTATCCCAGAGTTACAAGCTAAGTTACCAACCTTCAAGGGTCCTGCTGGCCAAGGAGAGCCTACCCCTGAGGCTTTGTTATGGCTTCTTTTAACTGCTGAGATCCCAACCGCCGAGCAAGCTCGCTCCATCACTGAAGAGCTTCGCCACCGCTCTAAGTTACCAAGTCACGTTGAGCCATTGATCCGCTCCTTCCCAAAGGGAATGCACCCAATGACACAATTATCCGCTGCTTTAATGGCTTGCCAATCTCAATCTAAGTTCGCTGCTGCCTACGAGAAGGGTGTCAACAAGAACAAGTACTGGGAGTATGCCTTAGAGGATATCTTAGATGTCATTGCCAAGTTGCCTGAGATCGCTGCTTTGATCTATCGTTGCAGCTTCAAGGACGGTATTGTTGTCAAGGACACCACTGGCAAGTTAGATTACTCTGCTTCCTTCAATCGTATGCTTGGATATGACTTACCTGAGTTCGATGAGTTAATGAGAATGTACTTAGTCATTCACTCTGATCACGAAGGTGGTAACGCCTCTGCCCACACCACTCACTTGGTTGGTTCCACATTAGCTGATCCTTATCTCTCATTCGCTGCTGGCTTAAATGCGCTTGCCGGTCCTTTACATGGATTAGCTAACCAAGAAGTGCTTGGCTGGATCCAACAGTTACAAGCTAAGTTCATCGCTGAAGGAAAGGAGGTGAACAGCCAAACTATCACTGAGTTTGCTTGGGAAACCTTAAAGGCAGGCAAAGTCATCCCTGGTTATGGTCACGCTGTCTTGAGAAAGACCGATCCTAGATATGAGTGCCAAAGACAATTCGCCTTGAAGTACTTACCAAATGATCCTCTCTTCAAGATTGTCTCCACCATCTACGAGGTGATGCCAGGTGTCTTAACTGAGCACGGCAAGACCAAGAATCCTTATCCTAACGTCGATTCCCACAGTGGAGTCTTGTTATGGCACTATGGTTTCAAGGAATACCAATACTACACTGTCTTATTCGGTGTTTCTCGTGCTATGGGTGCTTTGTCCCAATTATTCTGGGATCGTGCCCTTGGTATGCCATTGGAGAGACCAAAGTCCGTCACTCCTGAATACATTGTTCAATACTTCGCCCAGAAGGACAAGGCTCATTAAGCTTACTGCCTAGTCAGATTGATAGAGATAGTTGCTACTTCCATCCTCTTCACACCCCTCATCAATAGTGTTTCATTCATATTAATGTGTGCATTTTCTCTCTCCTGCAGTTAATTGTAGTTTCATGAATAAGGAAAGATCTCATAAGAAGAAGATTAACTAAAGTAATTTTAGATTATTTTTCGTTAAAGATTTCTTTCGTGGAAATGAATACATGATGAAGAATAGATTCGAGAAGCGGAAATTATTCTTCAACTGTCATAGCCTCTGACATTTGTTCCTCCGCGGTCATTTGCTGTTGAATATTTATCTCCTCTTGTTCTTCAATGCCCTCCCTCTTTTCGTCGTCGTCGTCTTCTTCTCCCACAAAATCTTCTGGATTTTGCACTGCGTCAACGGTCGGTATAGGATTGTTGTTATCTTCATTCTGATGATATTCCAAGCGACTATTATCGTAGTCACTCTCTCCAGATGACGACGCTTCTATCACTGGCGCTTCTTTTTGTGTATCAATCTTTTGCACTGGTGGTGGCGGGGATCTTTTCACGTAAAATTTGCGGAGCTTCAATGGAACGCCGTTCTGAGCCCACTTCGCGCCGAAAGCTGGTTTGTTCTCCTTGTGGTGAAAGACTTTACTCCGAGCAGCCACAAGACTACGAAGAGAGGACAAAGGCAGCAGCAAACTTATAACCATTTCATAATTAGGAGAGAATGCAATATCCACCTCATCTGCTTCCTCCAACCGATGTAAGGCATCGCGAATTGCTTCAATTGTCATGTACTGTCGACATGACTCTACTACAGGATTAAAGAGTTTGCACTTACTAATCGCTTGAACTAATGCGAACAGTGTTAATTGAGACTGACTTTGAGCAAGAAAAGCACTGCGAATCACAGAACACTCTGCTTTGCATCGAGTAAATAAAGAAAGAGATTGTACGATGCTCCAAGCAGGATCGAGCTTCTTTGGTATTGTGTGCTTTGGCTGGACAGAATCATGTTCGCAATCAAAAATTCGGCGAGCTGTATCTAACAAGTAACTTGAAGCAGTGGGGGTCTCAGACAAACCTTTTACCGCAAAATCAGAATTTTCTAAGTGATTAAAAGTATACAAACGATCTTCATAAGCACTACTCCACCAATAAGCTATTTTCTTCATAGGTTCGATGTGTTCATCTTCCTCCTCAGCATTTTTATTGTTAATTCCATTATATCCATTAATAGGCTTACGTGGTAATTGATTATATGAGAATAAACCGTATCCATTCTTATTCTTATCTGAGAAGCAGGCCTTGATCTTCCCATCATTTCCAAAGATGATTCTTCGGTAACTGAGCGCCGTAGGTCCCTTCGGACCAGATAGAATGAATTGATTTCTTGGTTCATTGTCATTTCTTTCAGCATCAGAATCAACATCCTCAGGAGCATCACACGAAGCGGAGTCCGGATTCCAGGTGTTCATTTCACAATACCATTTCTCAGGGAGACTGTCAATGTCGATCGATGCTGGGACTTTGCGCCATTTCTTGCAACCCTTTCTTTCGCATTGAACCCAGTTTTTCTTCACTACTGCCGATGCTGGGCCTGGGGCCAAAACTGTTGGAGCTGCAACAGTAACTGCTGAATTGGCTTGCACGCCACTTCCTCCTTTCTTCCCTCCTCGATGGGGCGTTTGTTGCAAGACATTGTTTTCCGCAGTTGTATCATCCTCCTCTTGGCGAACACTACAACTTGCGTATTGCAGATTCCAAGTATTCAAGGAACAATACCACTTTTCGGGGAAACTCTCATTGGGCGCTTTTCTCCATTTCTTACATTTGTTACATTGCACCCAGTTCACCGCCTGCACCGCATTGCCATCAGTAGACACGGTATTACGATTTGATACGTTTTTTGATGTCTGTGCGGTAACACCACGCTTTCTGCCACTAGCTGTTACATCTTTCGAAAGATTTCCTTCATCCACTCCTGCCTTGATCGCGTCTTCAATCTCAACTACTGACACCTTCTTTCCTTTTCCTTTCCCCTTTCCTTTTGCTGATGGAGTTGCTTTCTCTTCTTTTGTAATAACCATGGAAGGCAACTCTGTATCGGGCAAAGTGATGGCAATTTCGCTGTTTTCCGCGTTACCATCAGCAGTTTGATAATTCTCTTCCTCCGCTTCACATGTATTTCTCGCCTCATCCCAAGTATTCATAAAGCAGAACCATTTTTCCGGTAGATTCTCAATATCTATCCCAGCCGAAGGAGGAATGGAGCGCCATTTAGAGCACTCGTCACATTGAATCCACTCTGTCTTCGTTGGTTCTTTTACTAATAGTTGCGAATCGGCGACGTTTGCGAGATTGGCCGCTTGCTGATTCTTTTTTCCAGATTTGCTTGTTGTGGTATTAGCCCCATCGTTAGAAGCTGTGCGATTCGCTTTCCCTGATCCGAATTTCGACTTCGCAACTTTCGCTGCATTGCGACTAGACTGGTAACGTTTCCCATTATCTTCATTGTCAGCTTCATTACCATTAGTAGTTGACTCCCCTTCGGTGATTTCCTCCTTTGCAATCACAGACGCACGCTTCTTCCGCTTCTTTTGTCCTGTCGCCAAACCTTGGACATCTCCAACATCATTCAGCGCATCAGGAACAAGTCCAGAATCCATATCATGGTTAGGTTCATAAGATTCTGATGGTGCGATTACCATTTCAGACGCTCTTTCATCAATCGATTCATCGATAGAAGTTTGAACAGCGAGAAAGTCATTTACTGTCTCCACGTCATTCTCAACTTCATTGACTGATTCTTCTACAACCAATGGCTTCTGATCATATTCGTCAATCTCTGGGGCTACTTCTTCGGCTATGTTTTCTTCTTGTATTGTTTGTTCGATATTTTCCTCTTCCGCAGGTTCTTCGTGAATGGGGACAGGTGATGGTTCCCGATCTTCTTTATTTTCAGATATATCGAATTGGTCAGATTCCCCAAAATTATTATCACCATTGTTGCTTGCTGACAGACTTTTTGAAATGTCTTGATCGTCTTTGGAGTCTAAAGTATCGTCACCACTGGTTTGACGGAGCACTTGGTCCGTCGAGTCTGCACTGAGGATTTTATCTTTGTTCGATTTCTTTCGAGATTCTTTAAAGTCGACACTAAGTTTTCGCTTCCTCCCTACCATCATGGATTAGATCTTCAAAATAAAACGCAAGTCGGCCTTACCCGCTGGAGCATCAGTCGATTCATCTTCACTCTTTGATTTAACCGGTGGGACACTTGCAGAATCTTTATTTTCTGCCATGCTTAATTTAATCGCAAGTCTCAACGATGACATTGTTTCAATTGAATTTTGATTAATAATTTCGATGTCTCTTTAAGTAATCCGGGACTAGTCTGTCGGACTCTCGATAATAGAGTTTTGATTAGAATTATTGGAAATGAATTATTTGCAGGAAATACGTTCTACATCACTGGAGGTGGTTCATAAGTCAAAGGATGTGTTTATAAACGATGAGGAAATACAAAGGTTGATCGGAAATGATGAAGTTTTCCCAATAGATATTCAGAAATCTTTGGAAAAGATTCAATGGGATAGTGAGGGATGGCATTACTGCAGTGATGCTGAAGCAAGAGGACCTCTCACTGCTCAGTATATTTTTGTATTAGATGCTTTGAATTTTTGCTTTTGGCCTTGTGCTGGGTTTGAATACGTTGATCTCGCTGTAAATCTCAAGACTGTGTTTGAAAAGGATTTTCAACAATTTTCAGCAGAATCTCTTTCTCAAATGAGTGAGGTATGTCCTTTCACTTCTTTGTTGTGTTTTGTTTATAGTAAGTGTCACATCATTAGGAACGCCTTCGAAGCTGGTTTCCTGGTTGGGATATCCCTCTCCTCTCTGAGAGAGTGAAGCGACTGCGAGAGATCGGATGGGGTCTTCAAGAATATGATGGATTGGCCATCAATCTCGTGAAAAGATCTAATAACAGTGCGAATAAACTTGTTGATTTAGTGCTAAAGAGCTTTCCAGGTATGTTTGCTATATTTGATTGATCAACACTGTGCTGATTAGCTCTTAGGGTTTCGTGATACAATCGTTTATGAAGGAACATTAGTTCACTTCTATAAACGTGCTCAAATTTTAGTAGGTGATTTGTGGGGAGCTTATGGAAAACCTACAGACCCTTTGCATCCCTTCTATTTCGCTGATCTGCAAGACATAACAATGTTTGCGGATTATCGTGTTCCTCAGATTCTTTTACACGTCGGTATTCTAAAATACTCTGATCCACTGTTACAAAAGATACTTTCTCATGAAGTTATCCCTTTTGGATCTAACTGGGAGACGGAAATAAGAGCTGCCACAGTAATCGCGGTTGAGAGGATTCGGGAAATGTTGAGATCGAAGAAAAATCTTTCGTTGCTTTCAATTGAAATTGATTGGATCTTGTGGAATTGGGGAGAAAAAGTGAAAGATTCTATTCATCCTCATCATAAAACATTAACTGTCTACTATTAGTTCGAGACTTTGTACCCCGTGTTTTCTTTCTTTAACCCTAACAACCCTAATCATCTGGCGGGTTTTGTGTCGCGCCGGTCTAAATTCTAAGAATTCCACCACTTTCAACTACACTCAGCAAACTGAATTGATCAAACATGCTCAGACTCATAGGAAATGGATCAGTTGTTCCTCAACTTCGGGGTATCTCATCATCTTTATCTCTTCCTTTTAGTCGTAATCTATCCACAAGACTTCGGGAAAGACCTCCTCCAATCAAACTTACTGAAAAAGCAGCTTCTCGCATCAAAGAACTTCTTTCCTCAAAACCTGAAGCAAATGGAGTACGAATAAGTGTACGAAGAAGAGGATGTAATGGATATTCCTATACAATGAATTATTCGAGTGAAGAAGACGCGAAGAAGAATAAAGATGAGATTGTTGCGAGTCACGGAATTAAAGTTTTTGTCGATCCAAAAGCAATTTTCTTTATTGTTGGTACTGAAATGGACTATATAGATACAGAATTGGCATCTGAGTTTACTTTCACAAATCCTAACTCCAAAGGATCGTGTGGTTGTGGTGAAAGCTTTAACGTCTGATCACGAGGAGAGAGAGAGAGCATAGGATATTTAGCATGTGTATAATAGTTAGAACTTATGTTATATGTAACGATGGTGTAATTTTGAATTTATTTCTGCAATAGCGACTTCATCAATACTGAGTGGAGAGGTGCTGGATCACTCTTCCCTTGATTAACAGATCTCTCGGAGATGTCGAGAAACCAGCCATTTCTCCACTAACATCGAAAATAAGCTCAGAATGTGGGTCGAATAAGTCAACTAACCTTCAGCTCCTTTAGTGCAGTGGGGAAGCTCGCCACTGATTTGGCATAAGCACATAACCTAGCCTCAAACCCTGGCTCGAGAGTGATCCCCAACTCCTATCGTCAAATCAAATTGGTTCGGTTTATTTTGTTAGGGATTATACCGGAGATCCTGTTCGGGCGAGCTCTCGTATAAGCTGTGTTACTTCTTCCCTATGATCCATTTCAACAGCTCCGACATTCACACCATACTTTACTCCAATCGCCATAAAAGCACAAATCCATACATGCTTTTCCAACTGTAAGAATATTAGTGGGATTTAATACTCACTTTAGTAATTGAGTTCCCTCACCATGGCTTGAGAAAATTTCTCTCTCTCCAGTATCTTACAACTCAAACCAGCCTGTTTCATTCGCTCTGAGAAATCTTCAGCCCATTTTCCAGTTACAGAAGTCAGACCTTCAGGGTTCAGCTCCGTTTTTCCATCAATCGGTACATCATTCTTCTTTGCAATGCCGTAGTAAATGAGAGCTTGCGAAGCATCTTGAAGGCCATTTGCCTTCAAAAAGGTTGACAACACTCCATTTTGTAAGAAGACCAAATCATTTCTTCGATGAAATGGAACTTTTTCTACAACGTTATTCAAGTCATCATTTCGAGTGCACACGTAAATTGGAACAGATTCTGCTTCGATTAGTGTTGGAAAAGGATCATGTTTTGTTAATAAGAAGTCAACTTTCCCGTTCGATTCAAATAAATGCGAACCTATGCGACCAGATCCAAAGATTATTCCACGTTGAACCTTTGAAATGGTCGGGGTCACAATCAAAGTGAAGAGGCAAAGTAAACGAAAGAATTTCATCAAAACTCTTGATATAATACTTGATACTGGTATATCGAGATCATGAACATCTTGAGAAAGCATGAAGC
>VFQN01002995.1_pt1 | contig 25052 bp, 22 predicted proteins | sample 3512371 | NCBI WGS metagenome assembly VFQN01 (sample SAMN10412370, study PRJNA504923) | tailings metagenome | isolation source: Replicate 2 from Balatoc abandoned mine | place: Philippines: Itogon, Benguet | collected 2017-08-28 | reverse complement strand
GGCCGGTCGCGGCGAGTTCCTGGATGTCGGCGATTTCGGCGGTGTCGGCGAAGAACTTCATATGCAGGCTCCCAATTGCTGGCCATAGGCCCAGGTTTGTGCCGCGCCGCGCGCGACAAGGCATCGTCCCGTCTCGATGACGGTTCGGTCGAATTTCGCTTTGACTGAACGCAGACCGCTGGCGGGCGGCTACGCCCCTCTGCAAAAGGTCAGGAGGCGCGGCGCGCCTTGACCTTCACCTCATCTCCGGCATCGGCCGCCTCGCGGCCGCCCTTGCCCTTGGCTTCCCGGGCCGTCCTGAGGTCAGCGATCGGGGGAAGATTCTCGGTTTCCTCATGCTCGCTCGGATAATAGTCGAGCCGAGCGGAAATCGTTTGGGCGTATTGCTTGACGATCTCGGAGAGCGACTCGATGCGTTCCTGCGTGAACCGGTTCGCCTGGCCGCTGACGCTGATGCCGCCGATCACCCGCCCTGACGAACTGCGGATCGGTGCCGCGACACATTTGGTCCCGATCTCCAGTTCCTCGTCATCGATGGCATACCCCAGCCGGCGGATATTGTTGAGTTCGTCGACGAGGTCGGACGAGTCGGTGATCGTATTGATCGTGAGCTTGCGAAGGCCGAGCGACAGGAATCTTTTGATCGTACTCTCGGGCTGGAAGGCGAGCGCACATTTTCCGGTGGCCGTCGCATGCGCGGGTGACGATTCGAGGACGAACAGCGTGTTCACGCGGGTGCCCTCCGGATCGGTACGGTTGACGACCGTCGAACTTACGCCGTCGAACACCGAGAGATGGACGCTCTCTCCCGTCACGCGGGCAAGCGATTCGACGCTGCTGCGCGCCTGATTGTGCAGATCCATATTCTGCAGAACCGTCGTACCCACCTCGAAGAACTTCATCCCCAGGCTATATTGATCACGTTCGCGTTCCTGTTCGATCAGGCCGAGGCTGCGCATCGTACGAAGAAGACGATGGGTGGTCGGCCGCGGCATCGAAGTCCGCTTCGCGATCGTTGCTGCCGACAATTTGCGATCGAGCGTCGAGAAGCAATCGACGATTGCCATCATCTTGATCAGGCTCTTGATGTCTGCTTCCATGTTTCGATCCAGTGCAAATTCGGTTTCACTCAAATGGAGCAGGGATCGCGCCTGATCAAGCCATTCAGGCGGGCTCGTGGCAATTGCTTCAATCTCCATCGGCAAGAGAGCCCACCATCAGGCGGAGCGCCACCATTCCGGGATCGTCCATCCCGATCGTGCGCTCGCCGAACATGCGCGCCCGGCCGAGCTGTGCCGGCTTGCCCCTGAACTCGTCGAGGGTGCGATCGATCGCGTCACGCGCGGTTCCCAACAACGCCGCTGGATCGGTCTCGCCCGCCGTCGCCTCGGCAACAGCGTGGAGCGCATCGACCACGGTCTTGTCGCCGAGCTTCGCCTTCCCGCGCGCCATCAGAGCATCGACCACCTTCGCAAGCACGGCAGGAAGGTCGGCCCAGTCGGCGACGTCGGCCCCCTTGAACGCCTGGCTTGCCGATAGACAGCCGGTGACGAGCAACGTCCCGAAACTGGAGCTCGACACATTGGCGACATCGCCGCCGCAGCGAACGAGCGCCTGGCCCACGTCGTCCGGCAACGCGTCCATATTACGGCGCAGCTCGCGGAAGGCTTTCAGGAGCGTGATCCCGAGATCCCCGTCCCCGATCTTGCCGTCGAGCGCGTTGAGCTCCTGATATTGCGCCTCCATCGTGTCGGAGATCGACAGGATCGCGTGGCGAATGGACGCGGCCGTCATCCCTCCGGTTGTTATGTCCCCCATCAGCTTATCCTCTCTTGCTTCCGGCATGCCGCCAGCCTGCGAGTCGCCAGCCACTCGCTTCGCTGTCACCATTTCCAGCTTCGAATTCGCTCACCCGCTATCCGATTTGAGACATGTTGTCCATATTATGGTCGGATGAGATTCAAGTTTTCCGACTATCCATCGATGGCGACGCTCCGCTTCCTCCACCGAGGGCGGGCCACGGAACGCCAAGCCAGCGGTGAGAGAGATGCACTCAAAGTGCTGAAAAAATGCATTGTATGAGCCAATCTGACAGTCGTGCCGGCAGGATATTCGCGCCGCGCCTGGTGCCACCAATGAACGCATCAGGACAAAATCTGAAAATTTCCATTGTTCAGATAGTGGACAAACTCGAAGCGTGATGATAGCCAGCTTCGCAGCGCACCGATCTGTCGGAGGCGCACGATCTTAATCTGAGGGATGGAAGAAGATGCCGAGACTGCTGACCAAGAACGATGTCGTGGGGATTTTCCCGCCTGTAGCGACACCCTTCACCGCCGACGAAGAACTCGACCTGGCGGCCCTGAAGCGCGAAGTGGAATATAATGTGTCGCTTGGCGTCACCGGCGTGTGCGTCGGCGGCTCGACCGGCGAAGGCCATGCCCTCGAGGCGCACGAGATCGGCCAGCTGGTCGAAGCAGCACAGGATGCCGCCGCTGGCCGGATCCCCGTGATGGCGGGCGTCATCTCGACGACCACGCGCGAAGCCGTTCGCAAGGCGAAGGCCGCGCGCGACGCGGGCGCGCAGGCCGTGATGGTCACGCCGCCGATCTACCAGATCTGCTCCGACGACGGCGTCTTCGACTTCTACGCGACGATCCACAAGGAATCGGGCCTGCCGACGATGGTCTATAACGTGCTGACGAACGCACCGGTCACGGTGCCGTTGATGCAGCGTATGGCCGCGCACCAGGACCAGACCGGCCTCATCGCTACCAAGGAATCGATCGGTGGCTCGCTCGAAACGCTGACCGAGCTGCTCGACACCATCGGCGACAAGATTTCGGTGACCTGGGCGCACGACTGGCTGCTCTATCCGGGCCTCGCGATCGGCGCGACCGGTTCGGTCTCGGGCGCCGCCGCGCTCCTGCCGCAGCATTGCCTCGCGCTCTGGGATGCGGTTCAGTCGGGCAACGTCCAGCTCGCGCAGCAGCTCCACTTCGCGATCACCGACGTGTGCGCGCAGATCAGCCGCTTCAACTGGCCCGCCGGCGTGAAGGCCTGCCTCAACATGCAGGGTCGCAGCGTCGGTCCGTGCCGGGCGCCGTTCAACCGCGTTCCCGACGAGCAGCTCGAGCGCATCGCCAAGGCGCTGAAGCGCGCGGACGCCATGCTGTCGTCGCTGCCCAAGGCAGCCTGACGACCGGTCGGCTCGACCGGCAAGGGATAGGTATCAAGGCCAAAGAGCCATTTGGGAGAATGACATTGAAACGGATCCTCAACAGCCCCTTCGACTATGCCGAAGAGGTCACCGATGGTCTTTGCCGGGCCTATCCCCAATATTACAGCCGCGTCGGCACGTCAGGCCGGGTCATCGCCCGGCCCGACGCGCCGCGCAGCGGCAAAGTTGCGATCATCAGCGGCGGCGGCTCCGGCCATTTGCCGATCTTTACCGGCTATGTCGGGCCGGGCCTGCTCGACGCGGTCGCCAGCGGCGACGTCTTCGCTTCCCCTTCGGCGGGCGAAATCGCCTCGGCGATGCGCGCCGTCGATAGCGGCGCCGGCGTTCTTTGCCTTTACGGCAATTATGGCGGCGACGTGATGAACTTCGATCTCGCCAGCGAGCTGGTGGAGCCCGAAGGCATAAAATGCGCAACCGTGCTCCTCGCCGACGACGTGGCCAGCGCCCCCCTCGCCGAGCGCGAGAAGCGCCGCGGGGTTGCGGGCATGGTCTTCGCCTTCAAGATTGCGGGCGCCGCGGCCGAAGAAGGCCTCGGCCTCGAAGCAGTCGCCGCCGTCGCGCAGAAGGCGGCCGATGGCTGCCGCACGATGGGTGTGGCGCTATCGCCCTGCATCGTCCCGCAGGCGGGCGAACCGACCTTCACGCTCGGCGACGACGAGATGGAGATCGGCATGGGCATCCATGGCGAGCCAGGCGTCCACCGCGGCAAGCTCCAGCCCGCCGCGGCGATCGCCGACCAGATGATCGATCCGATCCTCGCCGATCTTTCGCTTGCCGCCGGCAGCAAGGTCGCGATCCTCGTGAACAGCCTCGGCGCGACGCCGACCGAAGAGCTGTTCATCCTCTTCAACCATTTCCAGGACCGTTTGGCGGAAGCAGGTCTTACGATCGGCTATTCGCTCGTCGGGCGTTATGCGACATCGATGGAAATGGCCGGCGCATCGGTGACCGTGTTGCCGCTCGACGACGAGTTGGAGCGCTACCTCGCCGCGCCAGCGGCCTGCGCCTTCTGGAAAGTCTGACGGCGGACCGGGCAGCGCGCCATGCGCCGCTCCCTCCGCCTCGCTACGCTGCTGTCCGGCGCCTTCGCGCCCCTGCTCGCCAGCGGATCTCCTGCCTCCCGGCCCGTCGTCATGACGGCCGAGGGGCCGGTCCGCGGAATCGAGCGCGGGCACGGCATCGAATATAGAGGGATACCCTTCGCCGCGCCGCCGCTCGGCAAACTCCGCTGGCAGCCACCCGCTCCCGTCAAGCGCTGGAAGCGGCCCCTGGATGCCTCCCGCTTTCCGGCCGACTGCGCGCAGGTGACGACGCTCGGCGCGTTCGCGGGACCCGCGACGGACGAGGAAGACTGTCTCTACCTCAACATCTTCAAGCCCGGTCCAAAGGCAGGATCGCAGGCTTCCCCTTCAGCGGGCCGCCGCCTTCCCGTCATCGTCTTCATTCATGGCGGCGGCAATGTCGCGGGCGGGTCGCGCGGATACGACGGCAGCCAGCTTTCGTCAGGAGGCGCCGCGGGCAAGCCGGTGGTCGTCGTCACCATCAACTATCGCCTCGGCCTGTTCGGGTTTCTGGCGCACCCCGCGCTCGCCATCGAACATGGGGCGGCGGGCAATTACGGCCTCATGGACCAGCAAGCCGCGCTGCGCTGGGTGAAGCGCAATATCGCAGCGTTCGGCGGCGACCCCGACCGGGTGACGCTGGCCGGGCAGTCGGCGGGTGCGACCGACCTTGCGGGACATCAGATTTCGCCAATGAGCGCGGGGCTGTTCCATCGGGCGATCTACCAAAGTTCGCCCTGGTCCGAGTTCGCCCCTCTCCCGACCGCGCTTGCAGCCGGCGAGGCGTTTGCGCGCGCAGCGGGATGTTCGGCCGACGCATCGGCAGCCGCCTCGGCGTGCCTTCGCGCACTCCCCGCGTCCAAGATCCTCGCACTCCAGGGCGGCACTTCGGCGAACGGTCCCTTTGTCGTCGGGCCGATGGTCGATGGCGTGGTCGTCCCGATGACGCCGCTCGCGGCGTGGCGGACGGGGCGCTTCCACCGCATGCCGATCATGGGCGGGGCGACGCGCGACGAGGCCAGTTTCGGGGTCGGGATCACGCAATATTTCGCGCCCGGGCGCGCCGCCATGCCCCTGCAGGATTATGTCGACGCGGTCCGGCGGCTCGTTGGCGGCGCCGCATTTCCAGGCGGCAGTGTCTATCCTGCCGGCACCGCCGAGCGGGCGCTTGCCCATTATGATGCAGTCCATGGCGGCGCGGCGCCGCAGGAGAAGTTCAACTTCGTGCGGTCCGATACCATCGCGTGCCGCAACAGCCTGATCATGGGATTGTGGGCGAAGTCCGTGCCCGTCTATGCCTATGAGTTCAGCGATCGCAGCGCCCCCTATTATTTCCCGGAGATGCCGGGCTTCACGCCGCTCGCGGCGCACACGAGCGATCTGCAGTTCCTGTTCCCCGGCTGGCAAGGCGGCCCGACCGGTGCAAACCGGCCTCCGATATTGTCGCCCGACCAGAAGCGGCTGTCCGAAGAAATGGTCGCGGCGTGGACCCGCTTCGCCGACAGCGGAAACCCGAACATCGAGGGGGAGACTGCCTGGCCGAAGTTCGGGGGCTCAGAAGGCGCCCCGGCCATCCTGTCACAGGATGTTCCCGAGTCGACGCACTTGACGATGGAGGACTGGTCGTCGCGGCACCAATGCGACTTCTGGACGGGCGGCACGCTCGATCCGGCATCCGGCCTGACTGGCGGGCTACTCCGCCTGCAGCCCTGACGGCGATTGCTACAGCCCGAGCGCGGTGAGCCTCCGGTCCAGCCGTGGATAGACGCGGCGCGCATTACCCTCGAACAGCTGCGCCAGCTCGTCCGCGCCGAGGAAGGCGCAGTCGTCGAGATATTTCTTGGTGTCGTCGAAATATTCGCCCGTTCGCGGGTCCCGGCCGCGCACCGCGCCGAGCATCTCCGAGCCGAACAGAAGATTGTCGATCGGCACCGTCTTAAGAAGAAGCTCGATGCCGTTCTGGTGATAGACGCAGGTATCGAAGGAGATGTTGCGCAACAAGGCCTCGGCTTCGCGCCCCTGGTCGAGCGCCATCCCGCGATAGCGTCCCCAATGATAGGGAACGGCGCCGCCACCATGCGGGATGACGAAGCGGAGGGTCGGGAAATCGGCGAACAGGTCGGCCGAGAGCAACTGCATGAAAGCCGTCGTGTCGCCGTGGATATAGTGCGCCCCGGTGGTGTGCACCGACGGCAGGCAGGATGCGCTGACATGGATCATAGCCGGGACGTCGAGCCGCACCATTTCCTCATAGAGCGGATACCAGAAGCGGTCGGTGAGCGGGGGGTCGCGCCACGAGCCGCCGGACGGATCGGGATTGAGGTTGCACGCGACAAAGCCGAGATCCTCGACGCAGCGGCGAAGCTCGGCGACGCAGTTCAGCGGAGCGACGCCGGGCGATTGCGGCAATTGGCACACCGCCGCGAAATTTGCGGGGTACATCTCGCAGGCGCGGTGGACGAGGTCGTTGCAGACCATACTCCAGTCGCGCGAGGTGCGCTCGTCACCGGCATGATGCGCCATGTGACTGGCGATCGGCGAGAAGAGAATGAGATCGCCGCCTCGCTCCCGCATGATCTGGAGCTGGCCAGTCTCGAGCGCTTCGCGAATTTCGTCGTCGCCGATCCTGAGGTCCGACGGCCGCGGCGCGTTGACGGGATCGCCGAGGGCAGCGAGCTGCTTCGCGCGCCATTCGCCGAGCGCCGCAGGCGCGGTCGTGAAATGTCCGTGGCAATCGATGATCAAGGTCAGGCTCCAGCGGGAATGAGGATCGGCGCCGCATCGGCGAACAGTTCGTCGGCGCTGTAGGGGCGGTCGACGAGCCGCTGGCTGAGCGCCATGCGGCAGAAAACGTCGATAGCAGGACGCATGTTGTCGAACCCGAACACCATATAGTCGGATCGCGGAAACACGCCGGCGAGCTGCCGCGCCTCGGACAGCATCCGGTAGGTTTCGCGGACGACATCGGGGCGCTCGGCGAGAAGCGAGGATCGCAGCACGAAGGGATGGTTGATCGGCGCCGTCCCGTGGCGCGCTTGCCAATCCGCCGACGCTTGCTCGGGGTTTGGGATCAGAGGGCGGAGGCCGGGCGCATCCGGGAGGGCCTCGACCCCGGCCAAGTAAGCCTGGACCTCTCCCGCGACGAGCATATCGCCGACATCGGCACCGGGCGGCGCGTCGATCACATTGGGCGGATCGCTATATTCGGCGACATGACCGGCACTGGCGCGAATCCAGACGACCTTCGCGAGGTCGACCCCGAAGTCCTCCTCGAGGAAGCCGCGCACCCAGACGCCCGTCGTCTGGGTGTAGCTGCGCACCGCGACACGGCGTCCCTCGACATCCTTGGGCGCGATGTCGCCGAAGGCCGAATTATAGCTGATGCTTTCATGGTGATGGCCCGCGGACATGGTTGCGGGCAAGATGCTCCAGGGCTTGCCGAGCGAGCGCGCCTGCAGAAAGGTCGCAAGCGCGAGCTCGCCGCCGTCGAAGCTGTCGCTGCCATCGACCATCGCCTTGAAGCCCTTGAAAGCCACATCGGGCCCGCAAAAGTCGAAGCGCACGAGGTCCGACGTCACCCGCCCGTCACGCAGCGCGCGCGTGTGCGGATAGTCGGCAAGATTGACGCGCAATGTGATCGGCTGGGTTGTCATGGTCATACCCCTGCGAAGGCCGAGTCATCGACCGGAGCAAAGAGGTCGGCGAACGACAGCGGCGCCGCAAGCAGTTGCTGCCGGGCCGCCATCCGTTGCAAGGCCTCGATAGCGGGACGGTTTGCCTCGAGCCCGTAGGGCAGCGGGTCCGCGCCGACGACGGCGCGAAGCTTCGCATATTTCTGGCCTTCGGCGGTCTGGTCGTAGGCGGCGTCGATGCTGTCCAGCCAGTGCTGCTTCGATGCCTGAAAGGCTTCCGCCAGCGCGGCCGGGAGCCAGGAGTGGGTCTCGGCGAGTTCGGCCTTGAGTGTGATCAGCCCATGTATCGGAAGGATCCCGGTCCGGCGAAACCAGCCGGCCGCCAGGTGATCGGCACCGAGAAGCAGAGGCCGATAGGCTTCCTCGCTCGGCGCGGGAGCGGTTGTCCATCCCGCAAGAGGCGAGCCGGTACGCCCGACGCCGGCATCGCCGGCCAGCCCGGCCGCGAGCGCGCCATCCGCGAGCATCGAGGCGATCGACACGCCCTCGGGCGCGTGGACGACATTGGAAGGGAGCCGAAGTTCGCGAACATGCTCCTCGTCGTCGACAATCCATTCGACCTTGGAGCTGTCGAAGCCATATTCTTCCGCAAAGATGCCGCGCGCCCACACCCCGGTCGTGACGCTGTAGGCGCGGACGCCGACTTTCCGGCCTTCGAGCTGCTTCGGATGGATGATATCGGAGCTTTCGGGCACGACGATACCGGCATGATGAAACGCCCGGTACGGGAAGACCGGGATGGCGGTCAGCGGATAGCCGAAGGCCCGCGCGATCAGATAGGTGGTCGCCGCCAGCTCGCAGACGTCGAACTCGCGGTCGCGGATCATGCGGCGATAGGTTGCCACTTGGGGACGGACGTCCGGAAACGCGGCCTCGACGCCGTCGATTTCGACCAGCCCCGATTTCAGTGCGCGCGTCGCCGGATGGTCACCGATCGCGATCGAGAGCCTGAGCTTTTCCATCCTTCGCAGCCGCCAACCGTCAGTCGCGAAGGCTGGGATAGAGGTGCAGCGCCGTGTCCTGGAACAGGCCGCGGCGATCCTCTTCGGGAAGCTCTGCGACGGCCCCGGCGCACATCGCGAGCAGCTCGGGGAGCGGTTCTTCCTCGGCGGGGAAGTTGGATCCCCATGCGACGCGATTGCCGCCGTAAACCTCGAAGATCCGGCGCAGGAAATCCGTCGCCGTCGAGCGGCCCTCGTTTGCCAGACGGAAATTCTTGGAGCAGGCCTTGAGATAGAAGTTCGGAAAGTCCGCCATGCGCCAGAATGTCTCGGCGTCGGCATAGGGATAGCCCGCTTCGAGCGGCGGGAAGCCGAGATGATCGAGGATGATCGGAAGCTTCGGATACCGGCGGAGTAGGCTCGTCAGCTGGCTCCGACCCGCTTCGTCGAGTTCGACATTGGTCGCGACGGGAATGCCGAGTTCGGCGCAGCAGTCCCACGCGGGCAAGGTGACCGGATCGTCGATCGCGAGCCACTGGGTCGCCATCGTCGACCCGCGCGCGAAGATGCGCATGCCCGTGAAGCCGAGCGCGTGCCAGTGGCGAATGCGCTCCGGCGCGTCGGCGGCTGTGACATCCACCGAGAAGACACCCGTGAACCGATCGGGATAGGCAGCGATCGCATCGGCCACATAATCATTGTTGAAACCATAGGTCGTCGAAGACTGGACGATGGCCGCCTTGTGAACCCCGGCAGCATCCATGTTTGCGATCAATGCGTCGAGGTCGGCCGGGTGGTCCGACGACCAGTTCGAGCGCTTGCCGCCGATCGGGGTGACCGGATAGCGCTCGGTATCGGCGGAGATGATGTGCGGGTGGATGTCGATAATGCGATAACTCATCGCGGGCTCCAGGTCGGGCAATGGGCGGGTCGATAGGAAGGCATATGCTTATCGCCAGCGAAGCAGGCGCTTCTCGAGGAAGGTTATGACCCCGCCCATGATCAGGCCGAGAAGGCACATGACGAGCGCGCCGACGAGCAGCATGTCAGAGCGAAGCAGATAGCCCTGGATCAACACGAATGCCCCGATCCCGCGCTCGGCACCGATCATTTCGGCGGCGACGACGGTCAGCAGGCTGGTCGAGACCGAGATGCGCATGCCCGCAAGGATGCCGGGAAGCGCGCCGGGCAGCAGTGTCTTGAAGATGATCGTGCTCAACGGAACGCGGAAGCTCTGCGCCATGCGAATGAGGTTCCGCGGAACCGCATCGATCGCGCTCGCTGTCGCGATCGCCGTCGGGAAGAAGGTGGCCGCCGCGATGACGATGATGCGCGATGCTTCGCCGACGCCGAACCAGAGAACGATGAGCGGCAGGAGCGCAATCTTCGGGATGGGGTAAAGCGCCGATATCGCGGGCGACGCGATCGACCGGGTGATCGAGGACAGACCGATGCCGACACCGACGGTCAGGCCGATCACCGTTCCAGCGGACCATCCCATGCCGATACGGAAGAGCGAGGCCGACAGATGCTCCCAAAGTTCGCCCGATTGCGCGAGCGACATGAAGGCCCTCCCGACGGTGAGGGGCGGCGGCAGGAAGGTGGCGCTGACCCAGCCTTCCATCGCCGAGACCTGCCATAGAAGGAGGAACGCCACGAGTGCCGACCAGGATACCACCGAAATCGACCGGGGAGCGAAGCCCCTGCCGGAGAAGGGCACCGGTTTGGCCGGACCCTGGCCTGCTTCGGCCTGCGCGGGGGCAGACTCATGATAGATGCTAGAAATCGGCCGTCTCCTGCTCTGCATCGATGGCTTCGTCGCGGATGAGCTTCCACAGGCGGTCGCGAAGCGAAGCCAGCGCCGCCGCATTCTCGGGTTTGTCCCGTTCCATCTGCGGCATGTCGACGGAGAGGATTTCCTTGATCCGCCCCGGCCGGCGCGACAGCACGACGATGCGGTGCGCCAGCCGCACGGCCTCGTCGAGATTATGGGTCACATAGACGCCGGTGATCCGCTCTTCGATCCAGAGAGCGAGGAAATCGTCCATCAGGAGATCGCGGGTCTGCGCGTCGAGCGCGGAAAGCGGCTCGTCCATCAGCAGCACCGCCGGACTGACGGCCAGCGCCCGCGCAATCCCGACGCGCTGCTTCATGCCCCCCGATAGCTGCTTGGGATAAGCGTCGATGAACTGGTCGAGATTGGTCCGCTGCGCCGCGTCGCGCACGCGCTGATCGAGTTCAGCTTTCGACAGGCCGTGGTGCCGGAGCGGGAAAGCGATATTCTGGCCGACCGTGAACCACGGCAGGAGCGAGAAATCCTGAAACACATAGGTGAAGGGATTGAGGCACCCTTTCGGCGGATCGCCGCGATAGGTCACCGTTCCTTCATGCGGCTGAAGCAGGCCGCCGATCATCGAAAGCAGCGTCGATTTGCCGCAGCCCGATGGCCCGATAATGCAAACGACTTCGCCCGGCCCGACCTCGAAGCTGACGTCTTCGAGGACGACGAGGTCGCCATAGACATGCCTCTTGACGTCGACGAGAATCCGCAGGTCATGGTCCGAGGCGGCGGAAGGCGTCGGCACTGGCGCGTTGGCAGCCGTGGCGGCGGTGGGATCTGGGTGGCTCATAAACGTCATTACCTCAACCTAGTCGCCGGCAGTCCGGACCCGCCCGGACTTGCGCCCTCCAGAAACGACGAATCCACGATTTGTTCGGCCTTGATGCCCTCGTCGACCAGGCGGAGCGATTGCCAGGTCGCGATCTGGTCGCGCAGGCTCGCCATGTCGACGTCGCCGCTCGGCCGGATATAAGGTAGGCTCCGCTCGACGTCGGATTTCGAGATGCCGACATTCTTCGACAGGATCTCGACCAGCTCCCCGGCGAGCGGGCTGGGCGCAAAGCGCCCCGCGCTGTCGCGCGACAGCTGGAAGGCGCGATCATAGTCCTGCGTCGCCCGGAAATTGGCGCGCAGGAAGCGGGCGATCGCCGACCGGCGGCGCTCCAGCGCTTTGCGGGTCACATAAACTCCCGACGTCATGAAGTCACCGACGTCGGCGGCCCAGCCGATCATCTTGCCCTCGCCGGTCGCCTCGAGGTTGAGCGCGACGGGCCCTGTGTAAATGCCGGCGTCGAGCGAACCCGATTTCACCGCGGCGACAAGATTGCCGACATTGCCGAGCATCCGGAAGCAGTCCTCGCCGCGATACCCGTATTTCCGGCCGGCGAGCAGGAGCGAATAGTGAAAGCCGTTGCCGGGGACCGTGCCGCCGACTCCGCGGCCGGCAAAATCGCGCGCCGACCGGAGGCCGGCTTCATAGTTGGCGACGCTGGTAAAGAAGGCGGCATTATGGAAGCCCGCCTTCTCGGCGATCGTCGAGGCGACGATCACAAGGTCGCCGTGGCTCGCGGCGTTCAGCACCGCAGCATTGACGCCAGCCGAGGCGATATCGGCATCGCCCGACAACACCGCACCGACGACCAGCGACTGATTTTCCTGCGTGAGGAACTCGACCTCGAGCCCTTCCTCCTCGAAATAGCCCCGGTCGCGGGCGATCATCTGGCAAGCGGGCGAACTGACGCTCGTATTGTTGATCGAGACGATCAGCCTCTCGCGACTGCTCGGCGGCGGCGTTCGGCTCGTGCAGGCCGACAAGGCGGCAGCTCCGAGCGAGAGGCCGAATGTGCGGCGTGTTAGCAGCGGCGAATAGGGCGGCCTCATCGCGGTCAAACCATCTCGACGGCAGGCACCGCCTGCGGGCTGCCGCCGGCATCCGCGCTCGCACATCCGGCCTCGATCACGCTGGTAAGTTCGCAGCCAAAGCGAGCATCGAGGCGCGGCGCGTCGGCGGGCGCCTCGCCCGAGAGCACTTCCTCGATCGCGGCCTGAAAGCAGGCGATCCGGTCATGCGCGAACGGACCTACGACGACACTTCGGTCGCCCCCACGAAAGTCGTAAACTTGGCGCGCGCGCGGCTGACCTTCGTCCATGAGGTCGAGACGGATTGCTGAGACCACGCCCGTCTGATGTTCGATCTCGCCTTCATAGGCAGCCTGCCCCGTCCGCGTCACAGCTATGGTCCGGGCTGGTCCGAGCACCGAGACGAGCGTCGCGACGAGATGAGGCGCCACGTCCCAGAGCGGCCCATGGCCGGCATGGCGCCAGGGCGATGCGGCAAAGCGGTTGCCGGGGAGAAGGGCCGCGGAATTGAAGGTCGCAGTTGCCCGGTCGGGCGCGAGCGCGCGGGCCGCAGTGAGCTCATCGCGTACCGAAGGACTGAACAGGCCCGTAACGAAGACACGCGATGCGACGCCGCTGCGTTCGATCGCCTCGTCGAGCCTGCGCGCCTCGGCAAGCGTCGTGGCCAACGGCTTTTCAAGCAACAGGGCCTTGCCTGCCGCGGCTGCGCGCGACGCCAGAGCGACCTGCACATCGGGCGACACGGCGAAGCTCACGACATCCACCGCGCCCAGGAATGCGTCGAAATCGGTGAAGGCGAGAGCGGCATGTGCATCGGCAAGTTCGCGCACGCGCGGCTCGGTCCGTCCATAGATTGCCGCGAGCCTTGACCTGTCATGCGAGGCGAGAGCGGGAAGATGGACATCCTCCGCCCACGGCCCGGTCCCGACGACACCGATACGCGGCAGACTAGCCATTCGCTATCTCGCAGGCAGAAGCGGACGGGCGGACCCTTCCCTCTCCCAGAGAAGCGCGCATTGTCGGCGCCATCACAACATCTCCCAACGAATCTCGTATTTTCAACACCCCCGAAACTATGGGGCGTTACGGGCAGTGTCAATCATTGTTTGTCCACAAAGCGGACATTGAGAAAGGCAGTGACGGCGTCGCGCAAAAGGCAAAGCTTCGCCACTTTCTTCAATAAATCGTGCTTTTACTGAACATTTGGACAGAAGCGATAGCGACCTGACCAGATTGCCATGTCTCAAAAACCAAGACTCAAAGTCCATTTTACGGACCAAGTTGCTCAGAGATAGCGAAGCCCCATGGCGATCAGCCGTTCGCGCAAACCGTCCATCTCGATCCCGAGCTCGCCCGCGGCGAAGCGGGGCCGCACATCCGCCTCGAGCGCTTCGCGGCCATGCGACTTCGCCAGAACATCGCCAGCCTCCTCGCGGCGGACCACGCAGACGCCATCGTCGTCCGCAACGATTATGTCGCCGGGCCGCACGCGCTGATTTCCGCACACGATGTCGACGTTCACCGATCCGAGCGTCGCCTTGACGGTGCCTTGCGCCGAGATGGTATTCGACCAGACGGGAAACCCCATTTCGGTAAGGTCGCGCACATCGCGAACGCCCGCATCGATGACAAGGCCGCGGCAGCCGCGCGCGAGGGCCGAGGTCGCGAGCAGATCGCCGAAATAGCCATCGTCGCAAGGGCTAGTGGGCGCCACCACCAGAATGTCGCCATCCCGCAATTGCTCGATCGCGACATGCATCATCCAATTGTCGCCGGGCGGCACCGAGACGGTAATTGCCGGACCCGCGACGCGGGCGCCGAGATAGATCGGACGGAGCCGGTGCGCGAGCAATCCGGTGCGCCCCTGGGCCTCGTGGACCGTCGCGACACCGCAGCGGCCGAGTGCCTCGACGAGGCCTCGATCAGGGCGTTCGATGTTCGTGACGACTACCGGCATGCTTCACCCCTATCGGCCAACGCGCGGGCCAGCGAACGCCAATCGCACGGACATGGCTTGCAAAACTCTTAGCGTGACAACGGGCCGGACGCGATGCGCGCCCGGCCCGGTCAACTCGATTAAAATGCGGTGAGGCCGAAGCCCGGCGCTCCCTCCAGCGCCGGACTTCGGCCCCGCCCTTAGAAGCTCGCCTGGAGACGCGCGCCATAGGTGCGCGGCGGGGCGAAGATATAGGTGTTGGTGCCGATGAACGACCCGACGCTTACGCCGGCCAGCGAGACCGTGTTGGTCAGGTTGCGGACATAGGCCTGCAGGCTCCACGCCTTGTCGGGCGCATCGTAGGTCAAGCTGAGATCCACCGTGCCGTAGGGACGCTGGCGATCGTTCCGGTTGTTGAAGAAGGTATAGTAGGATTCCGAACGGTACAGCGCCTGCGCCCGCGGCGTCAGCGATCCGCCGTTGCCGAACTCGAAGCGGTGCTCAATGCCGCCCGACAACGACCATTCGGGCGCCTGGATAAGGCGATGGCCCGCCTGGCTCACGTTGACGCCTCCGACCGCCACTGCGAAGTCCTTATACTTGGCATCGAGCCAGTTGACCGACAGATCGATCGTGGTGTTCGAGGTCGCCCGCCAATCGAGCTGGGCTTCGATACCGTCGACCTTCGACGACCCCGCATTCAGCACGGCGGTGCCGGCAGCGGTGAGCGTGCTGACCTGCTGATCGCGATAGTCATAGTGAAAACCGGTCAGATTGAGCTGCAGCGTGTTGTCGAAGAAGCGGTTCTTCGAACCGATTTCGTATGCAATAACGGTCTCGGGGCCGTAGGTGTTGATCGAGGTGAAGCCGCCCGATTTGTAGCCCTTGTCCACCTTTGCATAGAGCATGCTCTGCGGCGTGACCTGATAGTCCACGCCGAAGTGATAGGACCAGTCGGTATCGCTCGACCGGCTTGCAGCAGTCTCAGCAAGGAAGACCAGCGGCGGCTGCGTCGTGTAGGATGCCGTAAGGCTCGGCCCCTGCCAGCGACCGCCCGTGCGGGCCTTGGTGTCCTTCGAATAGCGGACTCCGCCGCTGAGCTTCAGTCCGTCGATGACTTCATAGTTCACCTGACCGAAGACCGCTTTCGACTTCACGTCGACGTCGAACAGGAAGTTGCGCAGGACGAGCGGCGTTCCAGCGGGGTTCTGGAAATTGATCGAGCGAATTTTCAGCTTCTGATCGTAGAGAAAGCCGCCGATCTGCCAGTTGAATGGCCCGTCGCCGTTGGAGGCAAGCCGCAACTCATGGCTGTAGTCGTCCGAGAATTCGGCACGGCGGAAGCCGTAGGTTCCGCGCGGCGTATTCACGGCGGTGCCGTCGTTGTCATTGAGGTGCGTGATGTCGAGTCCGGCGTAGCCGAACAGGTAGGTCGCCTTGACGCCGCCGAAGTCGTACTCGAGCTGCGCGGACAAATTTTTGCGCGTGGCATCAAAATCGCCGACCGTGTTCAGGGGAAAAGCCTTCGCCTCCGAAAATTTGGTCGGCGCCTCAGGCCGCGTGGTCGGGTATCCCGCAGCAACGGGACCGATGCCGCCCTGCGTGATATAGGTTCCCGAGATCAACGCGCTGAAACGGTCGCTGGGCTTGAACAGCAGCTGGAGGCGAGCGCCCTGCGTATCCTCGTCGTCGCCGCGATTCTTGGCGCGGTTCGCAGGGCTGCCGACGCCCGGGATGTCGACGGCCGGATTGCCGGTCGCCGGAATACGGTTGTCGCGATAGCCATCGTGACGGCGGCTGATGAACGAAGCTCGCATCGCGAGGGTATCGCTGATCGGCACATTGATCGCGCCCTCGGCGTTGAGGGTCTTGTAATTGCCAACGGTCAACGCTCCGTAGCCGCCGAATTCCCAGTTAGGCCGCTTGGTGATGATATTGATGACCCCGCCCGTAGCGTTGCGGCCATAGAGCGTGCCCTGCGGGCCACGCAGCACCTCGATGCGGTCGAGGTCGAAGAAAGCGGCGTTCATGCCGGTCGGACGCTGCAGGAAAATGCCGTCGAGATTGATCGCGACCGCAGGGTCGCCGATTTCCGTAAAGTCGCGACCCGACACGCCGCGCACGGTGATAATGGTGGCCGTGGTCGCCGTCGCGATCTGAACGCCCGGCGCGATTGTCGACAGCGAGTTGATGTCGGCCACACCGCTCTTAGCGAGCTTCTCCGAATTGACCACATCGATCGCGATGGCAGTCTTCTGGACATTGGCTTCGCGCTTCTCGGCGGTGACGACGATCTCCTCAAGCCCTCCCCTGCTCGCCTCTTCGGCGGCCGGTGCCGCTTCCTGGGCGTGAACCGAGTACGGCATCAGCGCGGCTACAGCGCACGACACGGACAACAGGCGAATCACGTTGGCGCTGCGCAACGCCTTTTTCGCCAACGAAGGCGAGCCTTCAGTGCCGACAGTATCCCAGAAAACATCACAAATCATCGATCAACCCTCCCAATTGGATTCCCACGTCGAAGTTCTAATCTTCGTTATTCGGCCAATATGTCCGCATACCGAACTTCATGTCAATAGCCTTTGGTGGCTTCCGGTGGTTCCGGATTGATGGTTGCAGGCCCCATCAGCCCTTCCCTCGAAATGCGTCCGTGTCGACCAACCTCCCTTGGCCGATCGCCATCGGGAGCGAGCTCAATCACATTATATATTTGTTTTACATATCTTTAATTGAGACCATGTCGAGATAGTCATGCCGTCTCAGCTTGACGACGTGGAAGGTCGGGCACGGGCCCGCGGCCCGGAACCATCCCAGATTCCTTCGCCACGAGCCGCGAGACCCGCCGTGCAATATGATCCATTTTTCGGACAATCGAGCTTACAATGCCTGCTCGGAGGCGTGCCGATCGCCTCATCCCCCATATTCGCCGATACGAGGTTTTGAACTGCACGATCCGACTCCCAACCCGGTCCAGCCTTCGATTCGGTCGGATCCGGGAGCCTGTTTATCATATGTATCCCAAACTGGCAATATTTGGATATAATCCCTTAAATAATAGTCTTTTGGTATCCCAAAATGGAGAAATGTTCCGATCTGCCGCCCTTGCGCGAGTCAAATGGCTTCGCGCGCCATCGAAGGCACGGAATGCGAGACCCAAATATTGTCGGGGTAGGCGCCGGCGTGCGACCACGAAGGCTCCCGCCGGCTTCGAACCAAAGGCCTCGTCGTCCACGAACGAAGAACGCTCCGGCTCTTGGAGATAATCCGTCATGAACGCAGAGCGCAACGCCGGGTACCGGCACGCAGCTTATATAGGGCAAGAAAGCGGGCCTCACGGCCTGCCCTGGCCGACGGTCTTAGCAGCGACCGCGGCAGCTGCGCGGGTCAGGTCTTCTGCAATCAGCGCCGCTTCAGCGTCTCCAGATAGGCAATGATGTCGCGCCGGTCAGCCGGCGCCGTCACCTTGACAACCATGCGCGTCCCCGGGACCAGCTTGGTCGGGCCTGTGAGATAGGCGTCTAGGTTTGCGGCGTCCCACGATTTCGCATAACGTTTCAGGGCCGGGGAATAAGCGAAGCCGGGCGCCGTACCGGCCTTTCTGCCCTTGAGACCAATGAGGTTCGGGCCAAGGCCTCCACCCGCCGCAGCCTTTCCGTGGCAGACCGCGCAGCTCTTCTGGAACAGCGACTGGCCGCGTGCCGCGTCGCCTGCCGAAGGGGCGAGCATCGCGGCCGCCGGAACCACCGCGGCGATCGCGCAGGCGATAAGCGCAGCCGCGCCGATCGAGCGCTGTGAGGCAATGTAGGCGCGCGTCTCTTCAAAAATATGGGCCATGTGGAGATTCCATGTCTGTTGGGGGACTAATGCGGGTCTATTCAGTCGGTCCAGTAAAGTCGCATTGGATTCCGAACGAGCAACTGCTCGCGCAGCGCGTCGGTCATTGCGAACTTGGGGATTTGATCGACCAGGACGCCGTCATCTACCATCTCGCGCGTCAGATTGGGATGCGGCCAGTCGGTTCCCCAGAGAACGCGATCCGGAAAATGTTCGACAATCTCGCGCTGGAACGGGAGGACATCGTCGAAGGGCGCTCCCGCCAGCGAAAGCCGCTCGGGGCAAGATACCTTGCACCAGATCCGCTCGTTCTCGCTCATCCAGTCCACGAAGCCTCGCCAGCCGGGATTATGGATTCCCAGCGCGACGGCCGGGCGGCCCATATGGTCCACCACGATCGGCGTAGGCAATTGGTCGAAAAGCGGTTTCAACGCGGGCAGGTCATCCGCTTCGAAATAGACAACGACATGCCATCCCAGCGGCGCGACTTTATCGGCGATCCGCCGCAACGTATCCGGCGGCGTATAGTCCGCGAGGCGCTTGAGAAAGTTAAAGCGCACGCCCCGAACGCCCGCCTCGTGCAAGAGCTGAAGGTCGGCGGCGGTGACAGTCTCCTCGACCGTCGCGACACCGCGCGCCGAGCCCTCCGACGCGCGCAACGCATCAACCAGCGCGCGATTGTCGCTACCGTGACAGGTCGCCTGGACGATGACGCTGCGTTCGAAACCGAGAAAGCCCCGCAGTGCGAAGAGCTGGTCCTTTGATGCATCGCACGGCGTGTATTTCCGTGTGGCGGCGAAGGGGAATTCCGCAGCCGGACCGAACACATGACAATGCGCATCCACAGCGCCGGCCGGGGGGCGATAGCGCGGGGAGCGCGGGTTCGGATGCCATTCCAGCCAGCCGGCGTCCATGACCTGAACAGGGGCCGACGACATCAGCTCGCACTTTCCCGCACGCCGCGGCCGAGCCGGGCATGGAGCGTTTCCAGATCGACCGCCTTCTCCCAGCGACAGATGACGAGGGTGGCGACGGCGTTGCCGATCAGGTTCACGAACGTAAGCGCCTCGGCCATGAGACGATGAATGCCGAGGACCAGTGCAATCGATGCAACAGGCACGGTGCCCACGGTCGCAAGCGTGGCCGCCAGCACGATGAACGCGGCACCCGGCACGGCGGCCGCCCCCTTCGAGGTGACCAGCAGGACAGCGAGAAGCGCGAGCTGATCGGCAAGGGTCAGGGGGGTGTTGGTAGCCTGGGCAAGAAAGACAACGACAGTGGCGAGGTAAAGGCAGGTGCCATCGAGGTTGAAGCTATAGCCTGTGGGAACAACGAGCCCCACGACGCTTTCCTCGCAGCCGGCATCCTTCAGCTTCTGCATCAGGCGCGGCAACACCGTCTCGGTCGAGGTCGTCGCCGCGACAATGACGATCTCGTCCTTCAGATAGACGAGCAAGCGCCACAGGCTGAGGCCGATCGCCCAGCAGACGCCCCCGAAGATCACCGCCACGAAGAGCGCGGAAACAAGGTAAAATTCTATGATGAGCTCGCCGAGTGCGAGCAGCGAAGACATGCCGAACTTGGCAACGGTGAAGGCAATCGCGCCGAATGCACCGATCGGCGCGACCCACATGATGAAGCCGACAATCCGGAAAAACAGCGAGTTCACGACCTCGATCATGTCATAGACCGGTTTGCCCCGGGCACCGGCCATTTGCAGCGCGAAAGCAAAGAAGAGGCTTACGAGCAGGACCTGCAGCACCTGTCCCTCTGTAAAGGCCGACAGGAAGGTCTTCGGAACGATATTGAGGAGAAAGGACGTGAAATCCTGCTCCTTGGCGTGCTCGGTGTAGGCTGCCAGCGCATGGGTGTCGATCGCGGCCGGATCGACATTCATGCCCTCGCCGGGACCCCAGAGGTTGACCGCGGTAAGGCCGAATGCCAGCGCGAACAGCGTCATCCCGATGAACCAGATCATTGCCTTGCCCGCTACACGGCCAACGCTCCCGGCATCCTTCATTCCGGCGACGCCGTGAACGACGGTGCAGAAGATGACCGGCGGGATGATCATCTTGACGAGCGCAATGAACAGATCGCCGAAAGGCTTCATCTGCTCGCCGACGTCTGGCGCGAGCCAGCCGAGAAGGATTCCTGCCACCGTTCCGACGACCACCTGGAACCACAGCTTGCCGAGCAGCCCGAAGCGGCCGCGCTTACCTGTCGCAGGCTCGTGCGGCGGGCTGCCCGTGTCATGCGTCACGCTGGCCATCACAGAGCGCCTTCCTTGAGCATCGATGCGGCGGCCGCGGCCGCGCGCGCGGTGAGCGCCATGAAGCTCAGCGACGGATTGCGATCGCCGCCCGACGTCATCGCGGCGCCGTCGGTTACGAACACATTGGGGGCGTCGTGAAGCTGGTTGAACGCGTTGGTGACCGAGGTTTTGGGATCCTTACCCATGCACGCACCACCCATGTCGTGGATCGATGTGCCCGGGGGCGCGAGCACACCGTTTGCACTCAGTATCTCGCCGCCCAAGAGCGCCAGCATGTCGCGAAGTTCCTTGTAGGCATGCCCGGCCGCCTTGCGCTCATTCTCGCCGTAGCGCATGTCGATACGCGTTACCGGCATGCCATATTTGTCGGTCTTGGCGCGATTGAGCGTGACCCTGTTGTCCCTGTTCGGCAGCGTCTCGATCGATGCGCCGAGATTGACGATCCAAGGTCCGGGGGCGCGAAGCGCTTCTTTTAGCTTGATCCCGATGCCCGACATTTCACCGCCGCGAAGCCAGTTTGCCCGTTCGACCCGCCCGTAAAATGAGTAGCCGCGAAGGAAGTCGGTTTCCTGCTTACCGACATTGACGAAGCGCGGGATGATGATCTGGTTCGGCTTGCGACCGAGATACATCGCCCCCTCGATGCCGGGGATCGTCGAACGGGCCTGGACCCGGTAGGCATGGTCGATGAGGTAGCGCCCGAGCGCATCACCTGAGTTGCCGAGACCGCCGGGTGCAGCCTCGGATTCCGAGCGGAGCAGGATCGAGACGCTGTCATAAGCGCCGGCACAAAGAAAAATCACCTTTGCACGCTGTACCGAACGCTCCCCGGTCTTGACGTTGATGACGCGGACGCCGGTCGCGCGCCGCATTTTCGGGTCGAACTCGATGGATTCGACGATGGCGTCGTGAAGCTGGGTGAGCCTTCCCGTCTCCTCGGCGGCGGGGAGGGTCGAACTCTGCGTGCTGAAATAGGCGCCGAAGGAGCAGCCCCGCGCACATTGGTTACGAAACTGGCACGGCATACGCGCGCCGATCGGTTCGGTCAGGTTGGCGGTGCGGCCCGGGATGACGCGCCGATCGTCATATTTCGCCTTGATGATATCCGCGAAGCGCTGCTCACCGGCATTGAGTCCCATCGAGGGTTGATATTTGCCGTCGGGCAGCGTCGGGATATTCTCAACGGTCCCGTTGACGCCGATGAATTCCTCGACATGGTCATACCAGGGCGCGAGATCGGCGTAACGGATCGGCCAGTCGACGCCGTGCCCGTCGAGGCCGTTCTCCTCGAAATTCTGGATGCCCAGCCGGAAGGACTGGCGGCCCCACATGATCGATTTGCCGCCGGTATGAAAACCGCGAATCCAGTGAAAGTTGCTGTCGTCAGGGGTCTCGTAAACGTCGACCTCGTCATCGACGAAGAGATCGGCCGTCCATTCGGTGACGCGCGCGATCCGCTGGATGCGCTTCGTCGTCCGCAACGCCTCCGGGTCGCCGAATCCTCGATAGGGCAACTCCCAGGGCGGCGTATTCTCGGTGGGATACTCGCCGTGTACGAGCTCGGAGCCACGCTCGATCATAAGCGTCTTCAGTCCGCGCTCGGTGAGTTCTTTCGCGGCCCAGCCGCCGCTGATGCCCGAGCCGACAACGATCGCGTCGAAATCAGCCATCACCAGCTTCCCCCAAAACCTTCGTTTGCTCTCGCGCGATAGTCTGGCGGAAGCGTGATATTCTCGCCGCTCCCTGGAACGGGGTCGTCGACAAGTTCCACCGACGCGCCGACCTCGGTCGTGTAGTAGCCTGCGACAATGGCGGCCTTGATCCGCCTCCAGCCGGCTTCGCCGCTGCCCTTCGCGGGCGCCGTGCCGCTATAGGCGGCCGCGTCGAGCGCTTCGAGCAGCGCGTCCTGCGCGCCCGCGTCCAGCCCGAGAAAAGGCCCGCCCGCGGCGGCATCGAGCGAGGCGCGAACGGCGTCGAGCATGGCGGGTTCGAGACCGTTCATCCGCTGATCAAGCGCCATCAGGACGAAAGTCGCGGTGCCCGTCTCCGATGCCCCCGGTGTGTCCGTTTCGGGAATCGTAATCGCGCAAAGGCGATCGACAAAGGCGTGCCGAGGATCGCCGCGAACCTCGGCCGCACTCGCCTTCGCCGCCTTCAGCCAGCCCGGCTGAAGCATGAGCGCGGCAAAGGCCGCCGATGCCCCGAGCATCTGGCGCCGGTCGGGTCCTTGTGACCATTCGTTCGACATATGACCCTCTCCTCCCGGCCCTGGTCAGATTTCGCCGAGGAGTCGCCGAAGCTGGACCTGGTTTCGCCTCACCTGCTCGCAGCTGTCGGTATCGAACGCGTCTTGCGTGTGGCGCTGGCCTTCATATTCAGTATCGATCGAGCCCTGATAACCGTGCTTGACCAGCACGGGGATCACCTCGTCGAAGGGGATGCTGTATTCGGTGAGATCCTCGGTCATATCGAGGATCTTGGCGTGTACGTTGAAGATGTAGGGGATGAGCGGGATCAGGTCCTGCGGATCCTGCATCAGCGCCGGATTATAGACCGTGTCGAGAAAGCGAAGTTCGGCTGCGCTCGCTCCCATCGCGGTAATCGCAGCAAGCGCGGCCGCTTTCGGTTCGCCGCGAGCCTGCGCATCGGTGATATAGGTAGCGACCTTCTGGCCCAGGACACCGTCGCGAATCTGGCGATCGCGAATGATCCGGGGATAGCGCTTCTGGAAAACAGACGTGTCGAGCGTGATCCCGAAATGCTTCGTTCCGGTTCGCTGGATCAGATCGAGGTAGCCGTCGAGCCGCCCTCCCTTCAGGCCGTACGGCGCGTGGAGTTCGGGCGCGATGCGGATATCGAGCTTTTCGGCGAGCGGAAGCACCTTCTCGATGAGTTGCTCGACGGTAAAATTCGTCGGCTTGCCTTCGGTAGGACGCAGGATCGGGAAACCGAGGCGATGGCAGAGACGCAGTTGACCGGCCACGACGTCAGCAGCTTCGGCGAAGCTGAGCGTCCGGTGCTCGCCCATGTTGAAGTCCCAGTAGGTATCCAGCGCGGTCGGTCGGGTGCCGTAGCGCGCCATCAGGGCGTGCCACTCCCGGACCCAGCTTTCCGGCGGATTGGGATAGTTCGGAATGACCGCTTCGGAGATCAGCTGGATGCCCTCGGCGCCCATTGATGCTACCTCGGCAACGCAATCCTCGAGCGTCATCGCGCGGGTGAATATCTCTTCCTGGTAACTGTAGAAGCTGACGCCGCGCGTGATCTTGCGGCCTGCCGGCGCGTTCGGGCGACGTGGAGCGGCAAGGGCCGCAACAGAGCCCGAGGGGGCGGCCGCGGCCACAGCCACACCCGCCATCGACTTCAGAAATTCTTTGCGGTTCATGGCGGTCAGCTCACAAGCGTGATCTTGCGCCGGGCGGTGCCGACGACATCGGTGAAGGCGGGCTTGAGTTCGAGGCGCACCTCGACGTCGTGCAGTCCAGGTGCGAGACCGCCGGATTTTGCGACCAGCAGGTCGAGCGGGTCGCCATAGTCCCAATGAACCGTTTCCGCTCTAGCGAGCGCGTCCATCGTGTAACTCTTGTCTTTGTAGCGAACGCGAATCCGGCCGTGGTCAAAGACAGTGCCATCGACCGTGACCGTGAGATCGGCAATGATCGCGAGCCAGACGCCGCGGTAGTAGGGAATACGTATCTTCAGCTGAAAGCCCGAGATTTGGCCGCTTTCGCGGATATTCTCGAAGCCCCGCGTCAGGATCATCTGCTTCTCGAGCATAGAGCGGCGCGGCGCGATCGCGCCAGCGCCCTTACCCGTGGCGGCTTCCTCTCTCACCACCGCCCCCTCAAGCCCATTTCAGGCGTTCGATGATTGACCGCCCCATGATCCAGTCCTTGTCCTCTTCGGACAGGAAAGGCAGCTCGGCAAAATGGGTAACGCGCTGGCCGTAGGTGGCCGGGCTCTTGCTGAGCGACGCCGTGATATCGGTGCCCCAATAGCAGCGCTTCGGGCCGAACGCATCGACGACGCGCTTGATCGTGTCGTCGAGATCGCGCCACGGATAAGCTTCTTTCGAGAACATCGTGAGCGACGAAACCTTGATCGAGACGTTCGGATATTTCGCGAGCGCAATGGACGATTTGACGACTTCGTCGAATTTCCCCGCGACGAGCGAGGCGTGCGAGACGCCGAGACGATCGATGATCAGCTGGAGACGCGGATGTCGCTCAGCAATCTTGGCAAATTCAGGAAGTTGGCCGGTTGTCAGGAACATTACCGGCAAATCATTCTTCTCGGCCTCTCGCCACATCCAGTCGGCGGTGCCGTCGTGCAGCCAGCTCTGCTTGCCGTCGGGGATCATCGTCCGGATACCGAG